>Ga0105053_10009232_pt1 | contig 12599 bp, 8 predicted proteins | sample BON01_FD_78093 | JGI IMG/M metagenome (GOLD analysis project Ga0105053, IMG submission 78093) | Freshwater microbial communities from Lake Bonney liftoff mats and glacier meltwater in Antarctica - BON-01 | ecosystem: Environmental > Aquatic > Freshwater > Ice > Glacier meltwater | place: Lake...
CGGTGGAGGCCGTTGTCTTGGGTTTCCTCATCGGGAACTGGTGGTGCGGCCAGTTTTTCTAGCACGCGGCGGACGCGGTCGGAAAGTTCGCGGGCGGCGTCGTTGGTAAAGGTGACGAGGAGGATTTCTCCGAGATTGGCCGCCGTCTTGTCCAGGAGCAGACGGGGGACCAAATGGCTGATGGCATAGGTCTTTCCGGTGCCGGCGCTGGCCTCGATCACCGAGAGTCCCGGCGCAAGCTCCGTCTTCACAAAATCAAAGTCGGCGCTCATTTAAACCCCCCCCAGGTTTGCAGTGGTGCTGAGACCGCCTCGGCCAAGGCCATCCACTCCTCGCGGTTTGCAAAAGGATCTTGATCACGCCAGGCGAGGCGGGCGGCCGGGTTCAGCCCTTCTCCACCACCGTGGCCGCGATCCTCGGCAGACCATTTCTTTTCCGCGGCCTCTATGGCGGTGACGGGATCACCATTTTTCCCAATCAATTTTTTGATCAGTTCGTCGGAGGTCTCGAGCGCAAAGCAGAGGGGACGGCCTTGTCCTGCGAGGTACCCCGCCACCAAGGCATTAAGAACCGCCTTAGCCTCCTCGGCCGGTATCGCGGCAAGCTCGTTGGGGGTCTTCGGATGGGTCTCGTCGAAAAGCAGGGTGGGGCGGTCGCTTCCACTCGCGCCCGCCAGCAAGGCAGCCATCCATGACGCCAGAAAATGTTTCGGCTTCTTCATTTCCCCGACCCGGTAGTCCAGCCAGGCACTGCCGTCTTGGACCGAGAGCAGTTCACCGGTCACGCGGACCCCGCCAGCGACGACACATTCGAGAGCGGTTGTTTCGCCCCGGAGCTTTTTGATGGAAGCCCCCATCGGTGCGGCCAGGTGCTGACCTTGGTTCCACGAGGTTTTGCCCAGATCGCCCGGCGGAAGCTGGCGGGTCGCGCCGGATTTTGCTTCCAGCAGTTCCAGGTTGGGAGTGGCGGTGAGCATCTCCTCCAGAACGCTGTTTTTGAGCCCCCAGGTACCGAGGGTATCGAGCGAAAGCGGTGAGCGGTTGAGTTCCTCATCCGCTGTTTCCTCGCTGGTCAGCGCGATCCCGCAGGCTTTGACAAAAGCTTTCGCCGGATCCTTCCAGAAAGTCGCCAGTTGCATGATGGAAATTTCCCCACGGTCTTCGGCAGGCTCTGAGGGTGGGTCGCCCTTCCAAAATGGGCATCCCGTGCGGTCTACACCTCGGATTTTTTCGGCCACCTTGGCGTGGAAATCGTCGTAGGAACGAGGCAGATCTTCCCCCCGGAAGTAGGCCTCCACAAAGGGCTGAAGCCGCTGCTCAATGACCGGTCGGCCGGCTCCCATGGTCTCCACCACGCGCAACAGTTCATCCACGCAGGAGGAAAATGGTTCCGATTTTTGTGTCCGCACATTCCTCGTGCTGGAGGTGATAATCAGGCGGTCTGCTGGCGTGAGCAGGGCGTCGAGAAAAAGCTGACGGTCATCGAGCCGGGGGTTGCGGTCCCAGACGCGAGGGTCCTGGCGCAGCAGGTCCCAAGCAGGAGTGCGATTTCGCGCGGGGAAATTGGCATCTTGCATGCCGACCATAGCAAGAACCCGGCAGGGCAGATTTTGTAATTGTTTGAAACGGCCGAAAGCAATTTTTCCGGAGACGCCCACCCGTCGGGCGGATCCCGAGCACTCGGTACGCATCCAGTCGAGGATCGCCCCCGCATCCAGAGGTTCCTGACATTCCATCCCGGCGAGAAATGCAATGGCCGGCAGGGCCTCGAGCCCGGAGTCGTCGTTCGCACCACCTAGGAGGTCCCGGCTAGCGGTCCGGAGGCGGTCCGCCCACTCGGACGCAGATGCCAGTTCAGTCCATTCCTGCATCGCTTCCTCAAGCTCCGCCAGCCAGAGATGAAACCGACCGCGCAGTTCGATCTCGCCGCCAAGTTGGTCAGCAACCGGCAGAACAAATGTTCCGTCCGGGTATCGTGCGGGACTCTCTGCAGAAAAGAAACGACCAGCCATCAGCCGGTTTCGGGCAAATCTGGCCTTCCCCGGAGAGGTCTCTCCGAGCCCGTGGGTGAGGCCGCTGTCTCGGACCCAGCGCCGGAGATTCTCTGCCTCGCTGACGCCAAGGGCGGAAAAAACAGCCGGTTTTTGGAGGAGTTCGAGCACATCGGCCGCCTCGAACCGTCCGCCATGCGCCATCTCAAGTAGGGTAAAAATCCCATCCACGACCGGATCTATCTCCGATGGTGGAAGCTCGCTCAGACGAACCGGAAGCGGTGTTTCTCCCTGGCGGAGGACAGCGGAAACGAGCGGAGCGTAAGTTTCCAAATCCGGCGTGACGACATGCACCTCGTGGGGTTGGAGGTCCGTTAGGTCGTCAAACGCACGAAAAAGCTCATCGCGCAGCACCTCCATTTCACGGCGTGCTCCGAAACAGGAATGCACCCGGAGGCTGGTGTCGTGGGATTCCGCCGTCCCACTTTGTGGTGCCCGCAACGCGCGGAGGTCTGATTGGATCCGCGAGAGCAAAGAGTGCGTCTCCGCTTCGTCTCCGTCCGGTTCCGGCCAGTGCGTGTATTGCTCATCTAGCTTTCCGAGGAGGAGAAATGACCCTACGGCATGGCGGCCCAGAGACTCCAGCAGCGGATGTCCGGCGGGCGCATCGATGCTCTCTGGATCGACGGACTCTGCGGGCAGCTTCCCATGCTTGCGAAGGTCGCCCAGATATCCCAGGGACGGGAGAACGACGTGAACATTCACCTCGGAGCCTGCCCCCGCCAGAATCTCCAGAACCTCAACCAGCAGCGGATCCAGTGCGCCGGTCCCCAGAACCAGGAGCTTGGGGTATTGCTCGGCGAGACGTTGGCAATAATCGGCATCCAGGGGCAACTCCGCCAACTTGAGAGCAGGGTGCGTCATCTCGATTTCGCTTCGCAGTTTTCCCCAAAGGTCCCGCTGCCACGCCTCTTGATCCGAAGTCGTTCCTGCGGCTCCCTTCGCCCAGCACCGGATCAGTTCCGGGCGGAAGTGTCCATATTGGTCCAGCCGGTCAGCGAGCAATCCCGCGAGAGCAAACCGGTCGCGTGATGACGGTTTGGCCACTCCGAGTTTCGAGGCAAATTCCGACACATGCGGAAAAACTCTCCAAACAAGGTGTCGCGTGGACCACGGGCTCTCCCGCCCGGGCCCGACCGCGAGATGGACAAAATCCTGTGGCATCAAAAATTCCAGTCCCATGCAAACCCCGAATCGGTCGGCTATCCGCCGTTGCAAATAATCGCTGAAGGGCAGTGAGGGAATCACCACCGGCTGAAGAACCGGCTCGCTTGGGCGTTCCAGCCCCCCAAGAGCCTCGATGAGGCTTTCGAAGTCCAAGTGAGGGAAGACGGCGATGGGCATGGTGTTCGGCTAAAAAGGATGAAGCCATCCAATGTGGCGTTTAGACTTCACAGGTAGCGGTATGTTTTGGGGGAGTCAAAACCTTGGTGCCATCATGGCCAAAAACGTTGAACGCGCATTGTTTAGGATCATGCTGTATCTCCCGTCTGTTCTCAAAGCAGCTCATAAGGTTTCCATAAATTTTTCATAAAATTCTTTGTTTTTTTCGATGGCTTCATCTGTCCTTATCGTGTCCCAAGATTTTCCGTAGGCCCGGGCGACGAACCTGCCAATCTGTTCGAAATCCACGGCCTTCTCGAGATGTTCTCTGGAGCACTCAATTAACGGATCCTCGATTTGGCGAAAGCGATTCGCAAAGAAACGGAAATATCGGAGGGCAGAGCCCCTCTTCTGAGCGGTGTTTGCAGGGTGGTCTGTATCATCGTGTTTCATTATATTTTTATCGGTGTTTTCGATGAGGCCGTGTTAGTAAACGGGGCAAGCTAGCTGTTCGGAAAATGCGGGTGTGCACCGGAATCCTGGTGGGGATGGCAACTTCCAATGGTGATGGTGGGGTTTTCCCAGGCGTAGTTTTCGTATTGGGGGCCGGAAGTTTTCCAAGCCTGGCCATCCCATGAGGCGATCACGGTTCCTGTCTCATCGACAATCACACGAGGATCATCTTGAAAACTCAACCATTCAAATGGGCCGAATTTCTGCCAACCCTCGCAGCGGAGGTGAAGGTAAATCCGGCGAGGAGCTTGGCTTGCTTCTCGTCTCGGAGGTTTTACAGGTTTCATGGGTTTTGTCGGTCTGGGCTGCGGAAATAAATCTTTTTGGGTGAGTTCATTTTCCATGGAGAAATGGATATTTGGATTTCTGAGTGGCAAGAAGAGCCGAATCCATTGGCACAAGGAGGGCTCCGATGATGACAGGTAACTGCGTTCGTAGGGTTGCGAAACGTGGTATTCAAAATTCCATGGGGCAGTCGCTATTAAGGATTCTGAAAATTTGGGACTTGTCTTCGATGGAATTAATAACTCCCTGCCACGTTTTTAAGATTTCGCATGCTTTGCGATCAGCCCCTTGAATATTGAAGAACATCAAGTGCTTGGGGGGAGATGCCGCGATAATTTGCGCTATTGCCTCTGTAATTCGGGAGGGGCCTTGCATCGAAAGCATGTCTCCTTTCCAGTTGAACAGCGCTTCAATTGCCGCCAGATCGGCCGACTCAGGACCGAATAATTCAGAATTTGAATCACCTCCAATTTCGAGGTATTTACCGCCCCATGCGGCGAGAGCCTTTGCCTGCCCCACATCAAGGCATTTCGGAAGACGGAGTTCCATCTCTTTGCCTTTCCACCGAGATAATGCACGAAGGCATGATTTGTTGGGCATTGATCGTAGCTCGAAGATAATACGCCTCACTTTTGATTTTGCGAGTTGCTGGGCACTTGCTGCCGTGAGCCTGCATCTACCGGATAACTTAAATTTTTCTCCTTCCCATTGAGCGAGGCCCGTAGCGGCTTCTTTAGACAATTTTTCGATTTTCAAATGGAGATGATGCCCGTTCCAAGAGGCGAGGGCTTTGCTCGCCGCGGCGGAAAGAGTCTTGAGGCCAGAAATCTCTAACTGTTTGCCTTTCCAACGGGCAAGGCAGCGTGCGGCATCCGTAGAAAGCTCCGATACGCCAAGAAACAGTGGGTTGCCGCGCCAGTCACTTAATGCAGAGGCCGTTTGTTTGGAGAATGTTTCGAGCTGTGCGATCCTCAATTCCTTGCCTTTCCATTGTGAGATCAGCTTGGCGGCCCTAGGTTTTAAATGGCTCAGATCTGAAAGCCATAATGTTCTCCCCTTCCATTTTGAGATGACAGCGGCAACGGACGAATCAATTGTTCTTAAGGCATAGAGGTAGAGGTCTTCTTTGGTTCCATCGAATAGCCATTTGGCTTGATCTGTAGAAAGTTGGCTTAATTTCAATAGGCTAACGCTCTCAACGTTCCAGGGTTTCAAGGCCTTGTAGTCACAATGCGGGAGTGACTTAATTGAGTTTAGAATAATTTCAAAGCGAGGGTGCCGGGAAAAATCCACCAAAAAGCGTTCAGTCAGTTCCCGCAGTTCGTAAAGATTTACCCATGCGCTAGTGGTGCTCGAGATCGCGTCTGCGGTGGCAGGGGTAAGTTTTCTTAAATTGCCCAGAGCTAAATAACGTCCCGAGAAGCGGGAGATCAATTCCGCCTGATGATCTGTCAGTGTTTGATATTCGCTAAGGTCGAGAAGCTCTATTGGACCTTTCACCAGAATATCGAGTGCCTCGTCATCCATCGTGGCGTCATCTTTAGGGAATGCTACCCCCTTCTGTTTTAGTGCTTTTCGCGCAGCTTTGGCATCGATATGAGGAGGCTTTTGAGTTTTCATTGTTTTCGGATAGGGTTGAAAGACATGGCGGCGGTGCCAGTCGAGATAGGTGATGTGTACTGGGCTGACCCAGCGGAATTGGATGGGGCGATTAGCTGTGAGTCCTAGAACCTCGGCCTGCTCTTCCGAGAGTCGGCGGGAGAACAATCCATGTCCAGCGCATTGATCGGGAGTTTCGCGCCGGAAGCGAACTTGGCGCGAAGCCCGTCCGCTTCTTTCCAAATCCAATCCTTCGGAATGAAAGGTGCCCGGAATCGTTTCGGGTCCATCAGGGCTGGTGGCTTTTACGAATGATTTCGAGCAGGGTTTCGAGATCCTCCTTCGAGGGTTTCTGGCCGGAGAGGGTGCGGAAAAATGCCGGTAGTTTGCCCACCAATTCTTTGTCTTCCAGCACATAGCCGGGATGCGTCCGGCATCGATTGCGGCGAAGTCGAAGAACTTGAACCAGTCCTCGGAGCCGGGCTTCAACCCAAGTTGCTGTGCCCACTCCGTCAGCAATCCCTCGTCCTTTGGCGGCGGGAGAACCCCCCGCTCGACTTTGCTCCAATTGCTCGGATCATGGCCGTGGGTCAGACAGAACTCCCGCAGGCCTACGCGGCTTCGAGACCGGATTTCTTTGATGATCTTCGAGAGCGCCTCATGTTCCTCTTCGGTCAAAGTCGCGCCACCGCCGTAGTTGAGCGGGCCCACTTTCGTCTCGCCACGCCCGAGGCCGATGTCTTTCTGGTCCTTCTTGCGCACGGCCAGTTTTTCCATGTCCACCATGTCCAGCACTTCCAGCGGGTTTTCACCTTTCTTCCCTGCTAGCTGAGGCAGCAGGAAGCGCAGGAAGGCAAAAAGCTTCTCCAGCCCGGCATCCCGTAACGGGACGAGGGGGAAGGTTGAAGGATGAAAAAAGGCCGGACAAGATGCTCCATTTCATCATTCATCCTTTTCCTCCATGTCCACTTGGTCGTCCTCGGCTTCCGCCAGCCACTTCTTGGCCATCAGGAATGATCGGTCTCTGAGATTTCAAAGCCGTCTTCGAGGATGAACCTTTGCAGCAGGTTGGCTGCCTTGATATTCACCTTAAAGGCTTGGAGCGTTTGTCCTTCGAGGTCTTCGAAGTAGGCCTTAGCTTTCTCCTTGTCGATTGTTTCCTTAAGGTCATTGAAGCGACCGTATTCGTTCAAATTCGCTTCGGTAATGTTGGCGCTCATCAGGGCGAGCAACTTCCCGACATCGATGCCGAGAAGTTTGACGATGGCGGCAACTTCTTTATTTTTTACCGCAGCTTGGTAGTCGGTAAGGTATTCGCGGAAGGTGCGGTTGGGGTCAATCTTCACGTCGCCGCGCTGGATGTCGTGGAGAAAACGTTCTGCGAGTTTTTGCTCTTCTTGCGAGAGCGATGAGAATGAGCGGTGCAGGTCGGCCAAGGTCGCTTCTTTGACCAGCTCATCACCGCTTTGCAGGACCTTGAGATACTTCTCAAAGCGCGTGTTCATGTAGTCGGCGTCGATCTTGCCGGTGTCGATCTCGGTGATGTGGCTATCGATCTCGAAGGGAATGCTCTCACCACCGCCGCTGCCACCTACGCCGAGTTCTTTGTAGCGCTGGAGGAGCGTCAGGTATTGATGGTGGGTAATGGCGAGCTGGACTTGCGTCTTAGGATCTTCGCCGAACTCATAAACCTCTTTCTCCCACGTGAAGCCTTGGATCTTCGCGGCCTCCAGGATGGCGTTGAACTGGTTGAACTGCTTGGCAAACGCGGCGCGCTCGGAGAGGTCGTCCGGCAGCTTCATGAAATCCGTGATGCGCGCAGCGACGAAGATGGCGCTGATCTCGGCAAAGCTGGCATTCATCCGCTCCAGGTTCATTGGCAAGCGATCCGCGAAGAGGCCAATCGGCTTGTCGCCGGAATACAGCTTTACGGCGGCGGCGACGTTCCGCTCCATCGTGTGCGGCTTGCGGTAGTAGCGGATGGTGCCAAAGGGCTTGTCCGGCCCGAAAAGGCGGTTGGTGCGGGAAAAGGCCTGAATGATGGCCTCATATTCCAGTAGCTTGTCGAGGTAGAGCGTGTTCACCCACTTCGAGTCGAAGCCAGTGAGCATCTGATTCACCACGATCAGCAGATCGAGCCTTTTCTCGGGCTCGGCTTCAATGCGGATGTAGGTCGCTTTGTGGGCGAGGCGCGCGGCGAGGTCTTTTTTAAAATTGCCGTGACTGCCAAGGTCGAACTTCTGCCCGTAGGCCGCATTGTAGTCTTCGAGGATTTCGACGAGGCCTTCCGTTTTGAAGGCGGGATCGCCGCCGCCGTCTTCATCGCTGATATTCGGATCGAAGAGGGCGGTGATTTTTAGCTTCGGGCACTGCGCCTTCATCAGGCGGTAGTAGCTTATGGCTTCCGGGATGCTGCTGGTGGCAAAGATGGCGTGGAATTTACTGCCCTGGCTCAGAGTGACCCAGTTGTCGCCGATGTCCTGAACGACGGCGTTCTGGTGCTCGTCGCGGCGGTATTGGGTATTGGGAAGGTGGTCTTCGATGCCGGTTTGATAGACGCCAGAGGTATCCCGGTGTCCCGCCATCGGCACGTCGTTCATGTAGCGATTGAAAACCTTCTTTTTCTTGGGATCGGCAAAGGCTTCCTCTGGCGTGTCCGCTTTGGCTTTCTCCAAGGCGACGGCCTCCCGCAGATCGCGGTCCCGGTAGGTCAGCACTTGATACGGATCAAAGCCGAGCACGTTCTTGTCGCGGATGCCGTCGGCGATGCTGTAGCGGTGCAGCTCATCGCCGAAGACATCGGTGGTGGTGTTATCCTTGCGGACATTTTCCTTCTGAATGGGCGTGCCGCTGAAGCCGAAGAAGACCGCTCCGGGAAAACTCTCTTTGATGTCAATAAGCATGTCGCCGAAGGTGGAGCGGTGGCATTCATCGATGATGAAGACGATGCGCTTGGCGCGCATGGTTTCAAGATCGTGCGCCTTGAGCCCGTCTTCCTCATCCTTGAGGCGGCTCATCTTCTGGATGGAGGTCACGATGAGGGTATCGGCGGGATCGGTGCTCTTGAGTTTCTTGACGAGAACTCCCGTGTATTCTGTGGCCTGCACTTGGTTGCCATCTCCGGCGAAGTTGCGGTAGGCGTCCAGGGTCTGCGTGCCCAGCTCGATGCGGTCGAGCAGGAAGACCACTTTGTCCGCGTCCTTGGAATTGGCGATGAGTTGGGCGGACTTAAAGCTGGTCATCGTCTTGCCCGATCCGGTGGTGTGCCAGATATAGCCGCCCAGACGGTTCGGGTTTTGCCAATCGGTCTTCGCCACTTTGTCGGAAATGGCGTGGGCGGCATAGTATTGATAGCTGCGCATCACTTTCAGCACGCCGTCGGATTCATCCGCTACGGTGTAAAAGCCGATGAGCTGATGCGCCATCGGGATGGAGAGCAGACTGGAGGTGAGGGACTTCCAGTCGTTGATCGGCTCGTTATTAAAGTCCGCCCAGTGGAAGGCGTAGTCTTTGTTGAATTTCCCATCCGGCCCGGGATTAGCGAAGTAAAGCGCCTCTGCCGGCTCCATCGCCACGAAGATTTGGATGAGGGAGAAGAGGCCAGTGAAAATACCCTCACGGGAATACTTTTGGATCTGGTTGTAGGCTTGGCTCACCGCCACGCCGCTTTTCTTCAGCTCGATGTGGATGACCGGCATCCCATTGATGAGGAGCAGGAGGTCGCCGCGCCGGTCATTGAGGATCTGCGAGCCTCGGGCATAGCCGGGTTGCTGGACGATCTGGTAGCGGCTCTGGCCTGCGGCGATCTCGTAGCGGTCGTAGATTTTCAGGCTCACTTCTTTGCCGAAGTGCAACTCGTCCGCTGGATTGTCGCGCTTGATGGCGACGGTCTTGCCATTGATGAAACCGTTGAGCTTGAGCGGGGTGCGCAGCGCGGTGATCTGTTCCATGATCTGCTGCATCTCGCTGTCGGTCAGGGGCACTTCATTGAGCCGGTTAATGCCACGATTGTTCTCAAAGAGAATTTGCTTCCAATTCGCCAGCAAGTCCGCCTCGCTCGGGTTCTTGATGACGGACGCGTCACCCCAACCGCGCTGGCGCAGTTCGCGGATCACGGCGGCTTCAAACTCGGATTCTTTGGCAAAGGTGGTCATGGTTTTTCGATTCGTTCGGTCACATTGCGCTCTGCCAGGCGCGCTTTGATCTCGATCAAGGCGGTGTGCAGTTTCTTTTCCAGAACCTCTTTGGCTGGCAGCTCCGTCCAATACTCCGCCACCATGATGTTGTCTTTTTGCAGGTTCATCAGCTCCACCTGCTCAGTGCCCGCTTGGGCGCAGAGGATCAGGCCAATCGGAGTGGCCTCGTCCGGCTGGCGTTCATATTTGTCCAGCCAGTTGAGATACAGCTCCATCTGCCCCTTATGGGCCGCTTTGAAGCGGTCGATCTTCAGCTCCACGGCGACCAACCGTTTGAGCCGGCGATGGTAAAAGAGAAGATCGAGATAAAAATCCTCCCCATCGATAATCATGCGTTTTTGGCGCTCCACGAAGGCGAAGCCCTTGCCTAGCTCCAAGATGAAACGCTCCAGTTCACGGATAAGGGCCTGCTCCAGATCATTCTCCAGATAGCCATCTGGCAGGCCGAGAAAATCGAAGAAATAGGGGTCTTTGAACGATCCCGCCAAGTCAGCTGCGGCGCCTAGTTCCAGTTTGCTATCAGCGATTTCCGTTCGCTCGAATGCTTTGCGCTCAATTTGCCGGATTAGCTCGCGTTTACTCCACAAGTGATTGGCCGATTGTTTCGTGTAAAACATTCGCGCTGAATCACTTTGCACGGTCATAAGTGTCGTGAAATGAGTCCAGCTCAATTGTGTCACCAGCGGTGACACAATTCGGAAATCAGGGAAAAGCTCGGCAAATTGCATCATTCGCCGGAGATTTCTGGTCACGAAACTTTTGCCATACTGCTCGACGAGGCTTTCTGACAGGGAAGCAATCACCTGCTCACCGTATGCGGCACGCTCGCCCCGCAAGACCTCATCATTGATGCGTTTCCCGACGTGCCAGTAAGTGATCGTCAGCGCACTGTTGACGGCGGTCACCGCATGCGACTTTCCACGGCTGATAATCTCCCGCAGATCCGCCAGCAGGTCGCGGCTTGGTTGGGGCGTTTGATTCAGGCGTGTCAGGTCTTGGTTCATGGGACGGCGAGGTGCGTTTGTCTGCGGCCATGCGCTAGACAAACATCTTCTCCAAGCAGGCGGATTTGAGCTGCTTGAGCTTTTGGAGCTGGATGGCGTGTTGGGAAATCAACTCGTCGAGCGTGCGGAAGTAGGTGCCGATTTTTTGTTGTTCAGCGATGGTTGGCGGAACGGCTAGTCCAAATTCTTTGAGCATTGGAAGTTTAATATAGCTCATCGCACTAACTTGAACTTGCATCTGTAGGGATTCTTGCAATTTGGCATTTAGAATCGTGTATAGGTAACTGACGTTAATACCCAAAAAGTTTGTGAGCACATACGTGCGCTGATAAGCCTCAAATTTCCCCTTATAGTATTTTGTTTGACCGACATTAGCGTTTCCTGCGATCAGGATTGCCTCCGCGTCAAAAGAAAATGAGTGGCTGTAAATGTGATTCTCGGCACAAGTAAAAAACGGATACAATCCATCAATCGCTCCATCGTCTGCGTCTTTTTTGCCTGTGCATATTGTGCACATATCCCCCAGCTTCTTCTCCACCCACTCCCCCGAGAAGCCTTTGAAGCGGATTTTGGGGGTGGTGGTGCCGGGTTGCGGGAACATCGCGTGGAGCATCGCTTTTTTCAGCGTCACCAGCTTGTCATGCTTCCGCTGTTGCAGCCCAATCAGCCGATCCACCTCTCGGAAATATCCGCCGATTTTGGTTTGTTCATCTCCCTTCTGGGCAATGACTACCTGGACATTCTTGAGAATACTATAGTGCCGCTTGTATCCTTCAGATTTTGGTCGTCGGAAATTTAGAAGCGCAAAAAAGTAATCACCATCTAACCCGGATTTAGTATCAAGTATTTTCACGCCATCAGATGCAACGAAAAAAGGGTGCCTGGGCTTGTAGAGCGATAGTGTATGGTCCCCGAACAAAACCACGCTCTCATAGTTTACAAACGGTGAGCCATTCGCCAATCCAAGGACGGGTTCGTCACCCTGCTGGACTACAGGAAATCCACCCGCGTGCTGCGGTTGTGCAATGTAGGGTTTGAAAGAATGAGAATACAGGATGTCACCAAGTGTCTTCTCCTCCCACTCCCCCTCAAGCCCCTTGAAGCGAATCTGCGGCACGTTGCTTTCGGTCGGTTCCTTCATCTCAGTTTCCCGCGAGTAAGGTTTTAAGTTCAGCGAGGCCCCTGAGGTCAAACTCGTTCGCGTCGAGCTCCTCAATCATACCCGCCAGCTCGGTTTCGGTTTGCTGAATCTCGCGGGCGTTGTCGGCATAGGTAATGCGATACTTTTCCACGAGGGCTTCCAGCTTGCGGATCAAGCCATCGATCTGCTGATCGGGCAGGCTGTGGAGTTCGTCACTGAGGGGAATGATCCACTTGAGTTCGAGGAGTTCGTGAACCTGTGAGTCACTCAGGCCTTCGATGGTTTTTTTGGTCTTCAGGTGGAGGGCGGCGGCTTCTTGTTTGACCGCCGCTTTCAACGTTTTCTCTTCGGCGAGCCAGTCGGCTACTAGTATCCTGTAACATTTAAAGGTTCGGATATAAGCGGGTTAGCTTGATTCTGGCCTTCTCGTTGGTGAACTGCCAGTTGATGGGCGCGCCACGGTTGTTGCGGGCGGCTTCCCAGGCCGC
>Ga0105053_10009239_pt1 | contig 12595 bp, 10 predicted proteins | sample BON01_FD_78093 | JGI IMG/M metagenome (GOLD analysis project Ga0105053, IMG submission 78093) | Freshwater microbial communities from Lake Bonney liftoff mats and glacier meltwater in Antarctica - BON-01 | ecosystem: Environmental > Aquatic > Freshwater > Ice > Glacier meltwater | place: Lake...
TGACAGGCGTTCAATAGCTATTGCCAAAAATTATGGTCTAGACATTTCTAAGCAAACTTGCCGCCAGTTTGATATTTTGGATTTTGAAAATTTCGATCAGATTTTGGTTATGGATTACAGCAACCTCAGTGACGTGAAATCCTTGGCTAGAAATGTGGACGACCATAATAAAATCACCCTCTTCTTGAAAGATGCCATTGTTCCTGACCCCTATCATGATGATGATCAGTTTGATCAGGTTTATCAAATGATAGAAAAACGCTGTAAAGAATTACTCGAGGAATACGCTTCCACTATTTAAGATTAAGGTCTTTTTGTACCTTTAGCCCATGGCAGTCATAAAACCATCCATACCAAAAGGAACTCGCGATTTTTCAGCTAGTGAAATGGTGAAGCGCAATCATATTTTCAATACTATTAGTTCGGTATTCAAAAAATATGGTTATCAGGAGATTCAGACTCCAACAATGGAAAATCTAACTACCCTAACCGGAAAATATGGTGATGAAGGTGATAAACTGATATTTAAAGTGCTGAACAGTGGGAACTATCTAAAAAATATAGAAAAAGAAATTGATCAACTCTTCAAATCTTATAGGGATCGTAAAGAAGTTGTTGATGCTGTTGTTAATACCAAAAGACTCCCAGAACCCGATAAAACTTATTCTGAACAACTAAATATAAAAACTGAAGAGCTTTCAGAAAAAGCACTCCGTTACGACCTCACCGTCCCATTTGCCCGCTATGTTGTGATGCACCGCAATGAGATCACTTTCCCCTTCAAGCGCTTCCAGATCCAGCCGGTCTGGCGTGCCGATAGGCCGCAGAAGGGAAGGTACCGCGAGTTCTACCAATGTGATGCCGATGTGGTAGGCTCTGAAAGCTTGATTAATGAAGCAGAGTTTGTACTAATTTATCAAGAAGCACTAAGCAAACTAGGTCTTAAAGACTTCACAATCAAAATCAATAACCGTAAAATATTATCCGGAATCGCCGAGATCATTGGAAAGCCAGAGCTGATTGTTGATATGACTGTTGCAATTGATAAACTCGACAAAATAGGCTTTGATGGTGTGACCAAAGAACTGATCGAACGCGGTTTTAGCGAATCAGATATTGAAAAACTTAAACCAATAATCGCCTTAAGTGGGTCAAATGAAGAGAAACTGAATAGCCTGCGCAAGGTACTTTCAGGCTCTGAAGCAGGTCTGAAAGGAATTGCTGAAATTGAAACTATATTTTCATACTTGGCTCTGCTCTCAATACCCAATACTCAATACTCAATACTCAATTTAGAACTCGACATTACCCTTGCCCGCGGCCTTAACTACTACACCGGCGCTATATTCGAAGTAAAAACCAATGAAGTAGCTATGGGCAGTATTGGAGGTGGCGGACGATATGACGACTTGACAGGAATGTTTGGGCTCAGTGATCTAACCGGGGTAGGTATCTCTTTTGGTGCCGACCGCATTTATGATGTTCTTGAAGAATTAAACCTTTTTCCGGAAAGTGCTTCTGAAAGCACAAAGGTACTCATCAGTAATTTTGATTCTGTGGCCGAAAAATATGCACTGCCCTTACTTCAGAAATTAAGGAATGCGGGAATCAGTGCCGAGATCTATCCAACATCAGCCAAACTGAAAAAACAGATGAGTTATGCTGACGATAAAAATATCCCATTTGTTATTCTGATAGGAAGCGAAGAAATGGAAACCGGACTGCTCAGTTTAAAGAATATGAAAAGTGGGGAGCAAGAAAAGATAACTATTGAGCAAATCATCTCTTCTTTAACATAGAAATCGAATTTCCTGAGCAATATTCAATCAAATTCGGATTCAAACACTACAAGTCGAAGCTATTTAATATTCTCCCCCAAAACCTTCAAAAACTCTTCCGGTATTTCTAGATGCGGAATATGTCCGGAATTATTAAACTCAATTAGAACAGATCCCGGTATTTTAGCTGCAGTTTCTTTTCCCAATTGATTATAAAGTCCATACTTCTTCTGATCTTCAGGTTTAAGCCTTGCTTTACCCACAATAGTTTTATCCTGGGTGCCAATTAGCAATAATACAGGAACTTTGAGCAAGGGAAATTCATAAACCACCGGTTGCTCATAGATCATTTGAGCTGTTAAGGCCGATACTTTTGCGTAACGGGGAAACTCAGAACTTCCGGTTACCCCTGATGCTATGCGAACCAGCTCATCATACTCAGGCCTCCATTGGACGAAATAGGAACTTTGATAATATCTTTTTACACTTTCGGGTGTGGTCTTCAACTCGGCTTGATACAGAGCTTCAGGACTCACATTTGGAACGAAACGGCGGTAATCCTCTAATCCGATTGGGTTTTCAAGGATTAACTGTATTGTTCTTTCCGGATAAAGCAAGGCAAAACGGCTTGCAAGCATCCCACCCATGGAATGCCCCATCAGAACAGCTTTCTGAATTCCCAGACTATCTAAAAGTTGTCTGTTTAGGGCAGCTAGCCGGTGGAAGCTATAATTGATAAATGGTTTAGATGATTTTCCAAAGCCAATCTGATCAGGAACCAGTATCCTGTAACCCTTAGCATTAAGTGCCCTTATTACATTAGTCCAGTAATATCCTCCAAAATTTTTCCCATGAAAGAGCAGTATGGATTTCCCGTTTGGATTATCCGGCTTAATATCCATATAAGCCATTCGTAAATCCTGACCCTCAAGGTTTAGTGGTAAAAATTTTATTGGAAATGGATAGTCCACATTTTCAAGCGTAATTGACAAGCTTTGGGTCTGCTGGGCATAAGTAAGCGAGGAGACAAGCAAAAGAAAAAATATAATTAATCTACTCATAATCAATGATTTAAAAATAAATTTACATTATTCGACTATCTTAAAATTATATTGAATAAACCAATTCAATTTTTCTGCCGTATATGCTGTGAATCAATTCACTGGAAATTTAAACAATTAGAAACCTAAAACACTAAACTATTATGGAACGTAAAGACTTTCTTGCAGCACTCGGCCTAAGCGCAGGTTCATTAGTTATCAGTTCATGCCTTGGCGCTTGCGGTAAAAGCGATACCGGCACACCAAATCAGGTTACCCCTACACCAACACCCGGCAACAAGTTAGATTTTACGGTTAATGTAAACTCAAACACTGACATAACTACAAAAGGCTGGACCATAATGAATGGAGTAATCATTGCAAAGAACGGTTCAAGCTACATTGCTCTTTCCTCTTCATGCACTCATCAGGGTAATCCGTTAACCTATAATTCCGGAAACAATAATTTTCCTTGTTCCCTAACTGGTGCGGCTCATGGATCTATATTTGACTCGAGCGGAGCCAGAATACAGGGGCCTGCAACTTCTGCTCTTAAAAAGTATAGCACCACTTTAAGCGGAGATTCATTACGGGTTTTTGAAGCCTAATCCAGATTAAATTAAATAATATGAAAAAGCTTTTCCTCTTACTAAATTTAATGCTTCCGATTTCTGCTTTTGCCCAGGACGATCTTATGAAACTGGTTTCAGATAGCAATGAGGTTTTTGTCAGGACGGCCACCTTCAAAGCTACCCGAATCATCAACGGTCATTCCGTTGAAACTGTTGGGAAGAATAATTTGGATTTTATTGTTGCCCATCGTTTCGATCGCATCAACCGTGGATTTGAAGAATTCTTCGGACTTGATGCTGCAACAAATCGCCTTGGATTGGAATACGGACTTAATGACCGCCTTATGTTAGGGCTCGGAAGAAGCTCATTTCAGAAAACATTTGATTACTTCGCCAAATATAAACTGATCAGACAAACTTCAGGTTCAGGAAGTACGCCGGTATCTGTCACCCTATTTGGAGGCTATGCAATTCGCACACAAAAAACTACTCCGCAGCTTTCAGGGAGTGACAGGAGCAGCTATACCGCCGAGTTCCTTATTGCCAGAAAATTCAGCGAGGCATTCTCTTTACAGCTGAGTCCAACGCTTATTCACAGAAACAGGGCAGATATTTTCACTGACAAGAAAACCGTTATCGCTACAGGAATTGGAGGCAGAATGAAATTGACTAAACGGACTTCCCTGAATGGAGAATATAATTATGTGCTTCCAAACCAAATTGATGACAGCTATAAGAACAATCTCTCTTTCAGCTTTGATATTGAAACTGGCGGACATGTATTTCAACTGCTATTTACCAATTCGTTCGGAATGACTGAAAGACAATTCATTACAGAAACCGATGGAAGTTGGGGCAGCGGTGATATCCATTTTGGATTCAATATTTCAAGAACATTTTCGTTTGAGAAAAAAAACAGACAGAAACCATGAAGAACTATTTGATAGTAACGGCCCTTATTCTGATTTTCAATAATGCTTCGGCACAAAATAAACTTTATAGTGTCAGCAAAAGTGAATTTAGCTTTTTCTCCAAAGCTCCTCTGGAAGATATTAAGGCTAAAAATACTCGGGCAAATTCGATCATTAATCTATCAAATCGGGAACTAGTTGTTCGTATTCCTGTCTCACAATTTCAATTCAGTAACAAGCTGATGCAGCAGCATTTTAATGAAAATTATATGGAAAGTGAAAAATATCCCTATGCCATTTTCAAAGGGAGGATCATTGAAGAACTGGATCTGAGCAAGCCAGGGGTTTATTCTGTTAATGCGAGCGGGACATTAAATATTCACGGAGTGGATCAGGATAGGAAACTAAGTGGCAAATTAACTGTAGGTGAAAATTCCTTGGTACTTGAAACAAAGTTTGATGTGATGCTAATTGATCATAAAATCGAGATTCCGAAACTGGTATTTAAAAAGATAGCAGAAAAGATTGAAGTAAGTGCCAATATTAATTATACTCCGTATGTAAAATAGTTTTCACGCAATTAAGAATCTTTACTAACCAATTTCAATAAAAAAGCCAGACAATTGCCTGGCTTTTTTTAATTTAAAAGCTAAACGAATACTAATTATCGAGTGGACGAACCATTGGAAGCACAATACTACTTAAACGTGCCCCTCCATGGTGAATGGTTTGCTGGGCCACGCGAATACGGTCGCTACTACCAAATGGATCACCAGTGTTCGGGTTACGGTCAAATTGAGGGAAATTGCTTGACGTAATATCTACACGAATCCGATGTCCCGGTAAAAATACATTCGCAGTACCTGTCAATTCAATTTCATACTCATATACCTGATTAGGCGTAAGTAATTTAATCTTATCTAATCCTTCACGGAATCTGGCTCTCAGAATACCTTCAGAGATAGGCATTGCCCTACCATCAGGATAAACATCAACCAGTTTGATCATCCAGTCGGTATCTGGTCCATCGGTCGCGGCAAATAACTTCATTTTCATTGGACCTGCAATTGTTACGGGGCTTTTCAGAAATTCTGAAGTATATACCAGTACGTCTTCCCTGCGTTCAAGAGGCCGCTGATCATATGGGCCGGCCTGAGTTGGGGTTCCACAGCAATTGTTGCCACCCAGGGTCATAATTGGTGTTTTTGGGTCATACGTGTATTGATCGGTTGCTGCCTTTTTAGGCGCCTCAAAACTTAATACTCCATCACCACGAACAGAATTTGCGTTTCCATTACTGCTAAGATACAGGTTTTTATATTGGGTTCCGGGAATTGGATAATCCTTCTCACTGCGCCACTTATTGATACCCATATAGAATAACTGAACAGGATCTTCAAGATCTAAGCCGTTTTTAATCCCTTTCAAATGGAAATCATAAAATTGCAATTCCCTGTTAAACATTTTCATGTTAGCTGAAACACCAAAGTCAACCGTACCGAATGATTGTGAGGGGCCATGTCCCCATGGACCAATGATCATACGAGCACCGGCACGTGCTGCAGGAGTCGCAGCCTTATTCTTCATTCCAATATAGCCATTAATGGTACCCATTAAAAAGATATCAAACCAACCGCCATAGGTATGTGCAGGAACATTCATTTTAGAAAAGTTCTCCTCGTCACTGATTGACTTCCAGTAATCATCGTAACTTTCATGATTAATCCAATCGCGGTAATGTTTAACCGCATAGCCTGCGCTTTTCAAGTCACCATCCTTCAGTGGCAGATGCATTAAAATATTTTCATATTTCAACTCTTCAGGAGTATAGGCTTCAGTATGCCAGTATTGAGGCAGCATAATTCGGTTAGGCATACGAACTACACCCCAGCCATAATTAAAGCTTAAACGGAAAGCACCACCCATCGTTAACCAGTTGGCATAAATATTTGTTGAAGCTACACCCGGAAATGCTGCTACCAAATGCGGAGGAGTTGCACTCATCGCTGCCCATTGATTATGACCGAGATAACTTCCACCCTGAGTAGCAACCTTACCATTTGAAAAAGGCTGAGCTGCTGCCCATTCAATCACATCATAGCCGTCCTTAGATTCATCACGGAAAGGATCCCAGTTGCCCTCGCTTTCATAGCGACCCCTGATATCAGCAAATACAACGGCATAACCCTCTTGAGCAAACCGGATCTTATCCTGATGGCCTCCGTCACGCTGTACACCATAGCAAGTACGAACCACAATGGTTGGATATTTACCGGGTGCGGCCGGCAAGTATACATCAGCATATAATTTTACTCCATCACGCATCGTAATGGTTCTATATCGTTCTATTTTGATTTCGTTATTGACAGGTTTACGTAGCAATTCTGGAATATTGTTCCTTACAGCCTGCTCTGCACTATTAAATCTTTCGGAAAAACGTGCATCACTTGCATACATGTAATTTTGATTATTGGAACCACCCGAATAACTAATAAATTGGTTTCCAGCATCCATTGTCTTGCCAGGCTGACCCTGAACTGTGATAGCCCCCGAGAGAAAAACCGCCAAGAGCAAAAATTTTAACTTGTTCATGTTTTTTAAGTTTAGTATCCTAAGATAAATATGTACAAATAAGTTCAGGATTCCAACCCTAAAGGATCTGAAAATGAACTTTTTGTCTATTTAAATACAAAAGGTAAATATAGTCCCACTGATAAATTGCGTCCCTGATTAAAATAGCCGGCATTCAGGTCAGCTTCATCTAATCTACCAGGTTTAAATCTGCTCAAATGATCGTAATAGGCCTTGTTAAACAAATTATTCGCAGAAAGGTTAATTCTTAGTGGTTGTTTATTAAGCATAAAGGTTGTTCCAATGGCCAAATTAACTAAAGAGTATGCTCCTGTTGGAGTTTCAAAATTATCCACTCTGCTTTGCTTGAAAACATTATCGAAGGCTATAGAAAAATAAGTACTCTTCAAGCCTCCTTTAAACTTGGGTTCCAGTCTAATCTCATTCCTTAATACTGCGGCAGGAATAAAAGGAAGGGCCTTATCTGTTGCACGGTTTACTCCGCGGGTATAAGAGAAACTGTTTTCAAAATGAATCAGTTCAGCCGGGTGTAGAGTAAGGCTTGCTTCAATTCCTGATAAATTGGCATTATCCTGTACAAATCGATAAACAGGCAGCGTCTCTGTATCAACCACTATGGTTTCGTTTCCTATCTGGCGATTATAAATATAATTATCAATATGATTGTTGAAAGCTCCTAAACTGGCGCTGATTACGTTGTTGTTAAATTCAAAAGCAAAATCACCATAGTAACTGTTCTCCGGATTCAAATCATTATTTCCAACCTCATACCTGAAGGTTCCTTCATGAACCCCATCTGAGCTAAGCTCGGCTATATTTGGTGAACGGAATGCCGATCCAAGGTTTACTTTAAAATTGAAATATTCACTGAACTCCTGTGTGAAACCCAAAGCTCCGCTGACATTGGAAAAGCTGTTACTGAAATTGTTGAATTTAGGATTGCCATCTTCTAGCATCTGATTGCCTGTGATCTTACGATAATCAAATCGTGCACCCAGATTAAAGGTGCTGCTCTCCCAGGATTTTTTGGCATAGGCGAAAAGTCCCAATTCACCTGATTTGTAATCCGGGATTAGCAATTCCTCTGCTTTATTCTCATTATTCTGAGCCGAGGCAGATAAGCCAATTACCGGCTCCCAACCATTAGCTTCATTAATATAGTATTTGAAATCAGAACTATAGGTTTTCAAGTCAAAAAAGAGGGAGGGATTGATCCGATCACCCTCAAGTTCTCTTCGCTGGTTATTCTGATAGGCGAGAATGGTGCGCAATCTTCCACTTCCCAGCAAAACATGACTGTTCATCGCTACCTTATAATGTCTTATATCTTGGAAAGGAAGAAACAAAGTACGATCCTTTAGTTGTTTATCAGTTAAAACTGAACCATTCTCATCTTCGAAACTGCCATCCGCGTTCCTTGCAAAATCAGGTAATCCAATATTGTTTTGAAAGCTTGAAAGATTTAAATGTGCATAACCCCATTTCTTATTGAATCCGAGCTGTCCGCTGAAATTTGTTTCATTAAACCCAGTATTAGCTATTCTTCCACCTGGAGCATCGTAACTATATGCACTTTTTAAGGAGGCCCTGGTACGCCATATAAATCCATTGGTATTCCCCTGTAGCATTGCAGAACTTCCGCTGAGCCCGTTATTGCTTTGATAACTGCTCAATACTTCGCCTCTTACCTGCCCCACAGGAGAAGGCAGGGGTTCCAGTACATTGATAACCCCACCTAGTGCATCCGAACCGTATAATAAACTGGCTGCGCCACGCAATACTTCAACACGTTCAGCGCTGTACTGATCTACTTCCATCCCATGCTCATCTCCCCATTGCTGACCTTCCTGTTTTGCTCCGTCAACTAGGGTAACCACACGGTTATAACTTAAACCTCGGATAACTGGCTTTGAAATTCCACCTCCTGTGGTAACTTGTGAAACACCGGGAATTTTGGCGATTGCATCAATCAGATTACCTGATGGCCGATTAATTAGCTGATCCTTGGTAACCGAAGAAACTGCTGTACTGTTTTTACGGTTGTCTGTACTGAAGGCCGTTCCGGTAATGACCACCTCTTTTGCCTCAATAACGCTCGGGAAAAGAGCAAATTCAAGATTAGCCTTAAGCGAAAAATCTATAGTTTGAATGAGTGTGCTATAACCTAGGTATCGAACTTCAACAAGAAAGCGACCTTTTTCTGGGATGTTATTGAATTTGAACTGACCCGAAGCATCAGTCACAACAGAAATCTTAAGATCCGGAATCGTAACCAGTGCGCCAGGAAGAGTTTCTTTAGTCTGCCCGTCAATTACACGTCCTTCAACAGAGGCTAAATTTGCATAAGAATTTGAAAATGAGAATAATAAAATATATAAAATAAGAGATTTCATTTCTATGGAATTATAATATTAAATAAATAGAGCAAAATTACAGGCGTCAGAAACGCTGAAACATCCCCTAAGAAGAAAGAAATACTTATTCGGAGGGAGGGCCTCTTAGAGTAGAAAGGAGTTGTTCAACAAAATAAGAGGTAACTTCATTGTTGAGAAAAACAGACATCATGGGAGATAATCTGATCTTTTCATAGAAGGAAGTCTTGGTGAAGGTTTTATCAATATGAACGGCACAAACCCAGCAGTAATCAGCTTTGTTCTGAATATTCACCTTTTGGGTACTGCTGGAATTAAGTTGTTCGGAGCCTTTTGATACCGGAATCGGACTGTGGTTATGAAAGAAATCCAGCGGAAGCAAAATAGTGGAAAAACTCAGTAATAGTATTACAGAGAATGTAAATCTGAATGTCCTTTTGAATGCTTTCATTACAGTCTTAGCCACAAATTTAAAAAAAAAGGGAAGTGTTTCATAATTTATAAAAATGTGAGATGTAACAATTTTACACATGATTCCAAATTCATCCGATAACTTGGAGTCAAAAGATTGGCTAATGCCGGGCTGCATTCTGTAACAAAATCCTTGGGGGAAATAATCTAGGCCTATAGTCTGTAAACAAAAACTCAAAAATAACATCTAAAAAATAAAATCTATTTTACGAATTTAAATATTAAATTGAGATATGATATCCTTTATATTGCTCGTAGTCAGCGTTATACTCCTTATTTTGCTGACGGCCAAATGGCATTTGCATCCATTTTTGGCCTTATTGTTTGTCGCCCTGTTTTTCGGGATACTTTCCGGCATGGAACCGAATGCCATAATTAAATCTGTTAATGATGGATTTGGAAATACTTTGGGTAAAATAGGAATTGTGATTGCCCTAGGCGTGATCATTGGAGCTTTTCTGGAATATTCGGGAGGAGCCTATAAACTGGCTGAAATTGTCATCAATTTTATTGGTAAAAAGCGGGTGCATGAGGCCATGGGCATTGTTGGGTTTATTGTTTCTATTCCAGTATTTGCCGACAGCGGGTTCATTATTCTTAGTCCATTGAACAAAGGTTTAACTAAAAAAGCAGGCCTTTCAATAGTCGGAACTTCTGTGGCCCTGATACTTGGTTTAATGATTTCACATGTGTTAATTCCTCCTACTCCCGGCCCGATTGCAGCAGCAGGCATCATCGGTGCCGATGTTGGCTTGGTCATGCTCGTTGGACTGATTATCGGGATGTTTTCACTGGTAGTGGCTATTATCTATTCAAAATATTATGCAGCCAGAACCTATATCGATCCAAATCCTGAATTGTCTGAAGAGATCATTCAGGAAAAAATAAGAAATGCACCAAGTGCGGTCAAATCTTTTTTGCCGATCATAACACCCATCATCCTGATTATCGGTAAATCATTAATAGAATTTACCATCGCAGAAGGTCAGAGGGGGACCTGGTGGTTTAAAACGATTGGGTTCTTAGGCTCTCCAATGATTGCCTTATTAATAGGTATGTTTTTTGTGTTTTTAATACCTAAAAAACTAGATAAAGAAATACTTTCCACTACCGGATGGGTTGGCAAAGCTATCAACGATGCATCCACGATCATCATTATTTCGGGCGCTGGTGGAATTTTTGGTGCTATCCTTCAAAACAGTGGAATTGCAACAATCATGGCTAATGGTTTATCGGGGGCAAACCTGGGCATCTGGCTTCCATTTTTGCTTTGTGCCGCAATCAAAACCGCACAGGGCTCTTCAACCGTAGCCATAATTACTACCGCCTCCATTATTGCCCCGATGCTGCCTGGCATGGGATTCGAATCTGAAATCGAAAAAGCATTAATTGTTTCTGCAATCGGAGCCGGAGCGATGGTAGTGTCTCATGCCAATGACAGCGGTTTCTGGATTACCACTCAATTTTCAGGAATTGACGTGAAAACAGGATATCGTACCTATACCTTAGGTACATTAGTGGTCGGATTATCCGCTGCCCTTTTTGTTTACATCGCTACTTTTCTGGTTTAATCTTCCGGGATTGTATCGCGGATGACAAGAAAGTACAATTTTAATGAAAACTATTGGCGATACACTCGCCATAATCCCTCATCACAATACATCGCTTACTATGGGTTAGTTTAAACCAGATCTGGTGTGCTTTCCAGTATCCCAATCTGAATCATCACCTCAGATTCCTTCACCGGAAACTCAGCGTCATTTCTAATAGTCTGTACAACAGATTCAAAGAGATCCATATATTTTCCTACTGCGGATGGAACGTGTTCAACGGTTTTTTCACCTTGATCACTCAGCAAAGTCAGACGGCCTTCTTTACCAGCATCCTCTTTTCCAAATCCTGGATCACCGGGCTTCATTCCGGCAATCAGCTGATCTTCCTGTTTATCGCAAAATGCCTTAACAAATGAGCCTTTAGTACCGTGAATGATTATCCCGGGTTGAGGATCGGCTACCAAAAGACTTGTGGTTATAAATATATTCAGTTGATTTGGGTAGACTAAGTGGATATGTCCATAATCATCCACCAGAGAGTGCTTACGGTAAACACCGGTTATTTTACGGTAAGAAAGAGGCTCACCCAGAATACAGATTGCCTGATCCAGCAAATGTGCTGCCAGATCATAAACAATTCCTGCTGCTGGAATAGGGGTTTCTTTAAAGACCTTCGGACCAATTTCAGCCCGGTAGCGATCGTAACGTAGATTCATCTCAATGATCTGTCCGAGCTTTCCGCTGTTTATGGTATCTCTTGTTACCACAAAATCACTCGAAAATCTTCTGTTCTGGTACACCATTACCTTTCGGTTTAGTTTTCTTCCCAGATCAAAGATCTCTTTTGCCTCGGCTGATGATGGTGCAAATGGTTTTTCAACCAGAATATCCTTTCCGGCCAATAATGCCTTTCTGGAATAATCTACATGTGTATTACTCGGAGTATTAACAATAACCAATTCAATTTCTGGATCATTCAATATCTCATCAAGTGTATCGTAACTTTTAACATCCGGATAATCGGTTTTTGCCTTTTTAGTATTGTGCTCCAGCACTCCTTTGAAATCAAATCCGGGGTGAACATGAATAAACGGTGCGTGAAATAGCTTTCCCGACATTCCATAAGCCAGTAAAGCAGTAACAATTGGTTTTTGCATGAGCAAATATAATATGTGAGGTTAATAGTTCAGGATGTGAAAATGCCCAATAACAATCGTAATTATTAATCAAAAATATGCAGCGATTAGATATGTTCTCTTAGTCGGTGTAAAAGGCCAAAGATCCCTCGCTGCGAGACCAAATACAA
>Ga0105053_10009240_pt1 | contig 12594 bp, 7 predicted proteins | sample BON01_FD_78093 | JGI IMG/M metagenome (GOLD analysis project Ga0105053, IMG submission 78093) | Freshwater microbial communities from Lake Bonney liftoff mats and glacier meltwater in Antarctica - BON-01 | ecosystem: Environmental > Aquatic > Freshwater > Ice > Glacier meltwater | place: Lake...
CAGTGAATATTTATAATTCTAACGAGCCGCTTCGCAGCTCTCTTCGCGTGCCCAGTCCCTTTGTTCTAAACACTCAAAAAAAATAAAGCGACCAAAAAAAAGGGATTTTCATTAGGCAGACCACGGCCATAAAAAAAAATCAGCAAAAATCCCTTTTTTTTGGTCGCGTTATTTTTTTAGTCTTTAGATCCACTGTTGAATCTGCCGAAAAGTTAATTTTTTTGTCACTTTCGATCATGGAGGAGTGGACTCAATGGGAGATTGCTGCTATGACGCTTGCGGTAGGAATTGTAGGCGCAGCAATATTATACACGAGTATCAAAAAGTCACCATCACAGAATGCTGCGCAATTGGATTCTGTTAAAACACCGTTGCAGAAACTTCAAACCGAATCGAAAAGGGATTTTTTGAGAAACCTGCATGAATTAAAGGTGTGTACTCCCAATGGTGTTTATAGCTCTATGCTTGAAACAGTGTACAATAATATTGTTCCAGTAACTGAACAAGATATTCTCAACGGTATGGACACGTTTTTGTTGAGCTGCGGCATCAAGTTGAACAAAGAAGGCAGCAACGTGGTTGTACAAATGCTGACTGTCACTCCCAGTATGAATTGCTTGTTTAACGCTAACATCATGCCTCCAGCAATGTTCCAGCCTACTTACACTTTACTTGTGTGCTCTGATGGTACTGTACGCTGTTCTACTCACGGGTATGTTGGATCACCTGTTATGGGTCCTCCTGATCCGAGTAAAAAATACACAAAAACATGCATGCGACTGATTACGGATGATACCAACATGGCCGTACTGGGAGAGTGTATTAACGTTAGATACAGTATTTCAGATTGTGAGAGGGGGTGGACTCCAATTTATGATAGCTCAACATTGGCAGAATTGGTCTCTAACAAGTCCTCTGGAGACAGTAAATGGATTGAGTATTTAACAAACTAAATGCAATAGCCAGTTTCAAATACTCTGTCGGTTGGTGCAAATTTAATTTCAAGATGATTCAATCGATAAACTATTCAGTAAATGCGACTTCCGCCATTTAATTCAGCACAAGATGTATTCTCTCCAAATATCTCGCTAGACTAGTCATAAATACACAGTAACAAAAATAATCAATTGACGCTGAACTCCATCTCATCAATTTTCTCATGAATCTCAGTCGGTTCGGATGCGATCTTGCAATAATGCTGACTCACAAAATGTTATCGACCAATTGCGTATTTGGGGCCAGTCCGGCTAAGTTGAAGCGGATTTATCGCCATTAGTGTGCGCTTTTTAAGATGAGGTATCTAATCGGATTTTCAGTACTATCGATACGTCTACCAGCGAGCAAAATGAAACGATTTCCTCTAAACAAATAACTTTCCATACACGAAATAGATTTTAGTTGTCAATGAGCACTTTTGATAGCTGGACAGCGGAAGCATTCTCTCTTGGTGATGAAGAAACTCTCGGTGATGATAATACCTTGCTCAATTCAACAGAAGACTATTTTGACCTGGATACATTGGTCATTGACGAACCATCATCTGAAAATGTCGCTACTTACCTTGACGATGAATTGACTTTATGGCTAAAAGAGCTAAACCGCGGAAGCTCGCATTACTTTGAAACTTCTATGAGTAAAAAGACCAAAAAGCATGTTTCGTCCATGGAGATATTTTTGAAATATGTCAAGTATTATCCAACTGGTCAAGTGGATTGCAGATGTATCTTATCTAACGAATGCTACGAAGACTGGAAATCTCACCATCCAGATACACAATGTCCTCCTAGTGAAGCATTTCGAAAATGTCTTATTGCGCACATTACTCGGTCGGATGGAAGATGCGTACCATTTGAACACAACATAGAGCAGGAATTATTAAGATGTTTACGGCGAAAGCAAGTATGGCCATGCTTCAGAGGAAGATTCGACTCGAGGTCTGGAAAGCCTATCACTGTTGGAACGAAAGGAGTGAGATGTCTTGGCTTCCAAGAAAACTTGACACTTGGGAAAAGAAACGGTTCAGGAAATAATTCACTTATGATTCCGCCAATCTGTCCTGATGTAAAACGAATGCGATATTCAAACTTCACTATGTAGATAAAACTTTGTACTATTTTAAATTTAAGTTATTTTTATAATTACGATGAAAGCTTGAAGCGTAAATATAAGTAGACAGACCAGCAATGATACCGCCGTGGAATTTGTTCTCAGACATTGAATATCAATGAATGACCAACGCAATCTATCGTTTGGAAACCTTCAACTCTCCTGTTGCATTTTCTAACAATAATTCAAACTGCAACTCGTATAGTCACAGAAATCCATGCACTTCAGTAATGGATTCACGTTGGCAAACTACAAAATTTTAGACTTTTAAGCGTCGGAGGTTTCCAGCTCCTTGAAGATTCTTTTAATTTCAAGACTTGTGTTCTATTCAATCCCATCATATGGTGATAGCCCAAGTTTATTCTCAAGAGTATCATCGGCTCCTTTTCCGATTAAATATTCACCAATCGCACCTTCTGTTTCGTATGACATCGCATAATGCATGGCAGTGTTTCCTTGGCCATTCTGGTGATTGATATTTGCTCCACGATTGATGAGCAACTCAATGATTCTCTTGTGGAGATTCTGAGATGCAATTATAAGAGCACTATTTCCATGCGAGTCCAGCTCATTAGGATCGAAGCCAGCATCTAACGCTTTTTCAACTCTGTTTAATCTTCCATTTCGAATTTGACTAAATACGCTTTCGACATCGGGAATAGGCTCTTCTGCCTCACGTTGTCTTAATTGTTCCCCACGTTCTTCTCTGATCACAGCCATTTTTTGTCGACTCTCTTCTTCATTCAGAGGACGCAGTTTGTTCCTTGCGATATCAACTTTCTGTACATGCAATGAGTGCTTCATTCCAAGAACGTCTCGCATATCTTCACAACGGAGCTCAAGAAGGAACTCGCCATCGATACAAGCTTCTCTAAAAGCAGGTGTGTACTGAGACATATACAGAGTATCCAACCATCGACATACGTCTTCCACAGTCCACTTGCGTATATCCAAAGGAAATGGCTTTTCCAACGTTCTTTTAGCCTGTTCAATTTCATTCATTTTATTCATTTTCTTTTCACGCTCGTTCAAGGTTGCGACACTAGGTTCTCCACCATTCATCATGTTTTGAATGGCGGGGATATTTGCTGCCTGAGCTGCAGCTGCTGCTGCTGCTGCTGTTTGTGCGCTGGATGCAACTGCTGCGTTGGTGGTGTCAGAATTGATATCACGCAATGACTTGAGCATGTTGATTGAACTGAAGTATGAGAGTGACATGGACATAAATTGGAATTTCAGGAGCTCCTCCGTGCTATTAAACATCTCTTTGCTTTTTTCCTCGTTCTCTTTAGCAGCAGCAGCAGTAGCAGCGGCGGCAGCAGCAGAAGTGGCGGTTGCTGTTTCCAGTTCAATTCCTTTCTCACGAAGATTGTCCAGCTCGTGCTTTTGCTCTTGAAGAAGTTCCATCAAGTTGCGTTGCAAGCGTTGAAACTCTCGCTCCTTTCTACGACGTGTGGTTTCCATATCCTGTATACTAGATTCGAGCGATGATAACTCCGACTTTTTCAATTCTACCTGTTGAAATACAGCGGCAAATTCTGCTTCTAATTCTTTTTTCTTTCGCTCTCTTTCAGCTCGTTTTATATGTATTGCCATTTCCAAAGCGTATGATTCTGCAGCTCGTTTTCTGGCTGCTTCTGAATCAATAGAATTGTTTTTCTTCTCCTTGGATTCTTCAGCACGTGCCTTGGCATCATGAATTGCCTTTTCATGGGCTAATTCGTGCAGATCGTGTTCCAAATGATCCATGTCTTGTAATTCCTGCTCAAGTACAGAGAGTTCCTTTTCTGACTCTTTCAATCCAGCATGTATTTTACTCACTCTAGTTTCAGCACGTTCTTGAGCACGATGCAATGCATCTATTTCATCTTGTTGTGATGTAAATGCTGATTTAGATTCCTGAATGAGATCCAACCCAAGTTGCAGTCTTTCTGGCCCTGGTTGGGTTTTTGCCCACATTTGCTTTCGAGCAGTTTTTCTTCTACCTCGACTGCCTCTGTACACTCTTTGAATATTAAGAGCAGCAAGATGAACGATTCGTGAGTGGTAATACGCGTCTTGTTCCGAGTGCATTCGCCATATAGATTGAATCTTGGTGGCAGATATAGCTTCCCTTAGAATTCGTTCATACTCTGCTCGAACATCTTCTACACGACATCTTGCAATAAACATTCTAATTGCACTTTGTATTTTGATAGACGCTCGCAATTGCCGTTTCACAAGACCAATGCGCCGTCCTTGCATTCCTCTGTAAACACGTTGTATCAATTGCACCGCTTCCAGTTGGCATCGGTTTTTCAAAGCAACCACGCGGATGGCAGCGACTCTTTCTCTGTCGATGTTTCCTCTACAAAGAGCTTGTATGGTGGTAGCACCAACATGCATCTTATTATTGGCGTATTTTGCAAACTTCACTTTGGTGAATTTACGACGTCCTTGTCTTCCTCGAGCAAGTTTTTGAATTCTCAGCGCCATCTCAGAGTGAAGTTTTAATTCATTGGAACGTTTTTTCTGTTCTTCCAATTCCTCCTGGCGCAAATGTGCATTCATCATTTCGTTTTTAACTCTGTTGAATTCCTCTGCATCTAGTTGGGACTGGTTCTTCGACTCCATGTTTTGACTGACCTTGTCTGTTGCATTTTCTATGATCATCTTGGCTGATGGCAGTGGCTCTACAGTTTTAAATGTCTGCAATACCGTTTTTGAAGTCGAAGCATCAGTAATTATATAGTGGACAGCTTCTTCAGGTTGGTTACCACCTTTACGCAACTGGAGTTCCCTTTCTAACTTATTGATTTTGCGCATGTCATCTTCCTCCCATTGTCTCCGTCGTTCCTCTTGCTCCTTTTTAAGAAGTTCAATCTGATGCAGAATATCCGAATCATCAAAATGCCCCTTGAGCGGAGTTGGTTCTTTTCGTTGCATTTTTTCTATGTAGTGTGCCCGTTGCATCAATTCTTGTTTCATCTGCACTGCTCGTTGCTCCGATAGTTCAAGCTGTTTTGATAATTGCGCGGCGATCTGTTCAGCCTTTAATCTTTCTTGTTCTACATTTTCCAAGATCTCCGATTCTTTAGCAGCTATTCGTTTTTGAATTTCCGCTTCATGAGCTAGTTTTTGAATTTCCACCTCTGTTTCATACTGTTTCCGACGTTCTTTCTTCTGTTGAATTCGAAGTTCTTCTGCGTGGTTTACATGGTGACGCATCTCCTGTTCTTCTTGCTTCATCTTGATCTCCATTTCATCCATCCTTTTGCGACGTGCATCTTCCGCCTGTTTTTTCACCTGTTTATGGCGTACAAGGGCTCGAGTGAATTCTGTTTCTTCCTCGGGTTCAATAATTAAAGCCGGTTGCTCTTGAACGATAATAGGCTCTGCCTTTTGAACTATTTTTTGAACTGGCATTTGTTTAGGGACTGGAGCCGACGTTTTTGGTTCCTGTTTGTTTGACATTTTGACAACTATAGGGGGAGGCACTGTGCTTAACAAAGCTTCTAGGAAATCATGTACTTGGGTCTTAGACTCTTGTCTGACTTCATGGCCTGCTTTCAACCATAATACAAAAGCAGTTCGTGGATTATGAAGTGCGTGTTGAATCTGAGAAACTCCTTTTGATCCTATTTTCCCTCCTTCAGATAATTGATGCGACCATAAATGAGAAACTGTTCGAGACTCAAGAAAAGGATCCACATTAGTAGCATTTACCAAAACATTTTCCGTGCTTTGCAAGAGAATGACAGGTATTCGAACAGCTTTAAATTTTTCAGCAATATCTTTATGTCGCAAAGCACCATTACATATTTGGACTCTTCCTTGTAAAGTTATTGGATTTCCAACTGCCGTGTATACGTTCAATACTAAATTCGGGTCTACTTTCTTCAGGTACTCATCGGAAAACAAAAACCTGGTGAAATAGGAAACCGGTAAATCAGGTCTTGCTGGTGGGAAACATGAGAATACATTAACCGATGAATGTAACACCGCGGCCAACTGCTGGTCTACATGGGTAAAACCGTTTAAACTGACTAAAGCACCCAGGGTTTGTTCATATTCTACTTTCGTTCCATATTCTAATGCAAAGTAGGAAGCAATAGTGACTCCATTTCCTATCCCACATAGATAGAATGGGCGAATGGTGGTGGAAAACTCACCTTCCTGTTCCAAATGAAAGAACAATTCATGCATACAAGCAGCAATAAATTCATTGTTCAAAACTGACTTCTCTGAGAAATTTGTATGTGCCTGACCTGGATAGTTAAAAACCAGCGCTTGTGACCCAGGATGTCGCCTCATAATCGGTTCCATGTAGATTTGAATCGCCTCGAAGGTATCAAAAAAATCGTGAACAAAAACCAAATTGGGTGCATTTCCACTCACTCCGCCAGTACCTACGATATCATAACACATGGTAGATATTCCATCTTTGCAAGTGAAGGTTTTAGTCGAACACGTGGTATCCGAGCTGGTTTGGGACGGGTCATTGGTTGAACCATGCAATCTTTCCATCTGTTTCGCCTGCACTTTTTTTCTTGCTTGAGCTTCTCTTCTGGAAGGCTTCTTGCTTTCAGGTAAAGTTGGATCCACAATCGTACCAGCATAAAGATGATCATGAATTATTTTCAGCGGGTTCTCAATGTCAACGCACGGGATTTCCCGTGTAACTGCTGTGATGGTAGCTGACACAGGTGAAGAATCATGGCGATTAAAAGCTACTGTTGTGCCTGCTAACGCATGGTTTTGAACTCTACTATATCCAGTGGGGGATAGCAATTCTGACTCCGTTGGTGAATCTGTAACATGAAGCTCCAATGGGGCATGAGCCTGACTAGAATTCGGGCGTCTGGCGAGTAACGGTTCCATTTTGGGATCTGAATATTCAGCGGAATTTGGACGAGTCCTTCCACCCTTACGAGACCTTATTTGTTTTCTTTGGTCATCTAATTTGTTTTGTAGTGACTCGAAATTGGTTGATGGCGTTCGCAAGGAGTTTAACGACTGAACACGAGACATTTGGTTCTGCAAGTAATTGGGCATTGATATCATTTGGGATCCATTTTTGTCCAACCTTTGCTTCTGATGCTCTACTTGATTTTCAATTACTGGAGTTTGAATAAAGGATGGCAAGAATAGCAGTGGATCACTTCGTGCGTGTCCAATATGATTTTTGAATTTGTTTGCTTGAATGTTGCCCAACACATATTCGCATAAAACGCCAGCAGATTTACTAATAGGATGGAGAACAGCAGGTCGAAACGATGTATCTCTCAGGAAGGGTTCTAGCTCCGTCATTTTGGCAGCCGAAATGCAATCACTGTCAAAATCCATCAGCAAGCCAATAAATCTGTCTCCATTAGCAACCACTCGTTTGGAAGCCTCCCATGAAAGTTCTTTGCCAGTCAATAGCAGCATAAGAGCTTGACACACTCGTCTCACCGCTGAAGGTGGGTTCTTGAAGGATCGAAACTCGGCAATATCACTCTTAGTTAGGTGAGCAATAGCCCGTTTCGCTCGAGTCAATGCAATGGCTTGCAGCTCTTCCTGTGATTTATTCATCATCTCTTTGGCTTCGTCACTATATGGATGTATTCTGGTGTCGTTATAGCTCGGAATTTGTTCCGGGCTTCTGATTTGCTTTAATGCTGGCTTAACACTTTGTTCCAAATTTTGAAGGGCTTTTTGACGAGACGACTCAATTTTCTGGTACATTTTAAAACATTGTTGGCAAACTTGAACTTGATGATAGTAATGTATCGGGTAAGTTGTCCCAAAGTTGTTCATTGATATATCTGAATAACTTTCAGTATATTTTCCATCTAAATTTTTCTGCATTCTTTTAATCAGCAGTTCAACAAGGGGTTTTTCGGCTCGAGCTTGGGCAACGGCTTTGTAGCTTACTGAGTATCGTTTTTTATCTGAAATATCCGTTTTCATTTCAAATGCGATTTTAGTCCCTGAAATAGAATCTATTTCCTGGTCGTCTATTATCGGATTGAACTGCACCTGAATATCGCAAAAATCGCCAGGACATGCTGAATTTTGGCTAGATTCAAATTGAGTGTCGGTTTTTTTACCTAGAGAATCAGAAACGGTTTTCAACGGATCCACTAGAGGATCTTGATACAAAGTATAAATTTTTCTAAACGGACCTGACTTCCGCTGTATCGCTATGGGATTCTGAATTTCTTCTGCTGGTTGTAGGAGAGCTGGATCCCTTGGTCGTTTCTTGTGTAAAGTATTAGGGTGAGAACGTTTATCTACACGATACAATGCAGCATCCGCAATATCTGTTAAGCAACTCTGGCTGTCTAATCCCATAGACTTGAGAGTAAATGCGTATTCCGAATCATCATTTGCTTCCTGGATTGATTCTTCATGAACTTTACTTCTTTGAAGGATGTTCGTAGGAGGAACAAAATCAGGAATTAACGGTTCCAAAGCTAGTACCGTTAGCTTTGGCTCCGTAGCTAGCAACTTGGAGGTATGTCGTATCCATATACAATTGTATTGGTCCACAGTAAACTCTACGGTAATCTTACTGATCTTGGAGTGACTGGCAACTTCAATTAGACGCAGCAAATTCGTTGTGGTATTGATCATCATCTTGTTGAGAACCTGATCACGACTTCTGATGGGTTCACGCAATGTCTGACTAACAGTGTCTGCAATTGCTCCCAGCTTGAAGCAATTCATCTGGTGTCTACCATCATGTTGCAATGAAAACTCTACAGTGTAAGCGCCATCAAAATTGGCATCTGTCTTACCTTCAATAACAGCTTGAATAGTTCCATTTTGAATCCTTTCTAAATTTGATTTTGAAACGAATCCTCGCTCACCCAAGTGATTCACATATCGAGCAAAGGCTTCAGGGTGTTGAGTGGCTTGAAAATGTTTTCGAATCCCCTTATAAGAACGAATTTTGTCACCCTTCAGTTTTAAACCACCATCATAGTACAACCAGCAGGTTAATACTCTCTCTTGTATTAGAACTGTATCAGGCAAGGGTATCCCACTAGTGTCTGTCATCGCCCGTTTTGTTCCTAAAGAGATCATTTTGACTACCCACAGCCAATCTCTTTCTATCTGCTTCTCTCTGAGGCTCTCTACCGCCTGATATGTTCGCGCAATATGACGCACTTCTCCTTCCATACCTTCGGCATGCGTGTCCTTGATGTCCAACGAAACCATCACGTTACTTTCAATAATTAACGGATCTAACTTGTAAGTAGACACTAAATATCGGTCGTTTTCCAAGTTCGTTCCTTTTGAAGGAGTATCATGTGAATTCAATGATGTCTCATCATGTTACTGCTTTTGGTATCCTCTCAGAGTCTTTCCTTCCAACAAGATATTTTTGCTTTAAATAATTTAGAGATTGATGGCTTTTATCCTCTGTTTGAAGTGTTAACTAATTAAAAGTTAAAATGAAATAGTTATATCACGATGCTAGCTAAGTCGTATGATGCACCAGTTGAAATATTAAAGGCAACAATAATATTGTTTTCATATGATGCGATGAACAGACTGTTTGTTCCTCCTATAGCCATGCCGGAAGGACCACGAATTCCACCACCTGCAGCAAACACAATATGTTCTGATGGATTCCTGAAATGTATAATCTTGTTGGTTTTATACGAGGAAACTAAAAATGAATTGTCCTCTAAGCAAAGTACTCCAACAGGACCACGCAATTGGTTTGAACGAAAGTCCACTTGAGGTGAATTGTTACTATTATAAACCGATACAGTGTCAGAGTAATATGAAGCAACTACTAGATCTCCATTAGGCAGAAAGCAAATATCCTCCGGACCATTCAATTGCCCGGTAGTTTTGTTCGCAAGTACTTTTTCAAATACATATCCGTCGCGAGCTTCTTTTTTGAAAATGACAATACTGTCGCTTAAGAACGATGATACACTGGTTTCAATCATGATAAGTACACATAATGATTTATTTGAGAACAACGATACTTACTGAAGCAGACCATTAGAAGGATCAAAAGCTAAACCTTCAGGACAGTCTAATGTTTCGCTATCTCCAAACGCCGAAACAAAGAAGGCGGATAACCGGCGATGGTGTTTAAATATTCTAAATTGAAGAATTTGGTCAGAACCAAATGATGACACAAAAAGCTCTCCAATCAAGTAACCATTCGCATCAGAAATTTCTGACGTTTCAGTTGGAAGAAAAGCGAGGCCCCACGGACCATCAAGAGTAGCACACTTTTGTCCACAATGAATTCCGTTGTCAATAAGTAAATAGGGTTTTGTTTTACTCGAAACTGGATTGACAATAACGGTGTTGACCATAAACGATGCTACAATTAAATCAGCGCCAACAGCGATTATATTAACAGGATTTTGAACATTTTTGAATTGACCAACTTTCGCACTAGGAATATGTCTATTAAAAACCGCTCTCATCATGTTATCATTCAATGTTTCGTCGGCGAATGCTAAGCAGCAAAATGCAGCACCGAGTAATATCCATTTGTTGCTTCTGATTACCTCACGGATTGCCATCAGGCTCTTTTCTTTCAACAAGATACTTTCTGAAAACAAGGATAGTACATGTATTTAAACTAGCTAGTACACAAAAATGAATATGTGTGTTCACTAGGTTGTATTCTAGTACTAGAGCATCGTTCCATGAGCCGACCTGATTGGCTTGCGAGATTGTCTGCAGACTCGTCATTTCATAATCGTAAAGGCAAGATACTCGTTCAAGATATCAATTCAAGATTGAGTGGAGGCGAGTCACCCAAGACTATATTGAAACGGTTGAAGAGCACCCTTGGAGTCAGTATTGGTGAAGATCATTCCGCAGTTGCCATCAAAGGTTGGAAATGGCATCATACTGCTAATGGCGAGAACGAAGCTACTGGAATATCTTCTAGTTTGAAACCTGAAACTGTTGCGGCGATTCAAGCATGTCATAAACGTCGCAGATCGCAAGCCCCGACATCGATAGTTAGTTCTACATCTACTATTAGTGTTGCCAGTGCTAAAGTTGGATTGCAGCAAGATGCTAAGCGTCGCAAACAAACAGATAATGTGTTAATCTCGGTTTGATTATTTCTCATGTAATATTTATACATACTCGGTTGGCTTTTATTCATTCTTTTTATTAAAATACGTTACCGAGGAGTCTATACGCCATTGGTAGACCAGTGATGTGTAATGGATGGTGCATAGTTAAAAATAAATAATAATTTTAAACTGATTATTGAAATTGCAACGATCCAGTAAAATGAAACATTTTGAGAATAGGAGAACTTGATGTTTTCCTAGCAAATCAGATAAATTCATTTGATTAAAATGCCGCCGTTTCGTCCCTTTACTTAGAGATTTGCTACTATCGAACTGGATCAATGCTCGCGAAAGGCACTGATACCCGAGCAAAATGATTTGTGAACAGACGAAACGCATTTCACCGTTTGCACTTCACAGAGTAATCAGGAAAACTAAATAGTGTAGAAACTACGACCAAATTTATTAAGGTTTCAATGAGGTTGTTCCCTAGTTCAGTCCAGATGAGTCACTAGAAGGAATACCTTGGGTGTATAAGTATCTAGATCCTAAATATCTTCTCCCAGCGAGTGAATGGCATAACTTGTTGTGTTCTTCATGGTGCGCGAGTTCATGAGTATGTGATTCAGAATATATCACTCCTTCGTAAGTGATGTATTGACCAATTACTTCACTTAATATGTTGGGTAATTTCCCATCCATAAATTCTTCAAGTTGTTGAAGTTCTTCCCGTGAAGAAGAAAGGTCGCCAATATAGTCGTATTTGCAAACCTTTGACAGTCTAGGTGGTAAAAATTCCTGATTGATAACAGAATATTGAAATCCTAGCGCATGGTCAAGTTCTATCGGGTTTCCTTGCAAATCAAGTTGTCTCAAATTTGAAAGTGTATCAAAAGCACCTTTGCCAGGAAGCGTTGATATGTAATTCCCCGCTACGTTCAGATACGAGGTAGGAAATATAGTTCCAAAATCTTGGAGTCTTAAACCTCCAATATTTTCCATCGATGTAAGTTTGTTATTTGACAAATCAATTTTCACTCTACCATGATAGACGTTTTTGGTCCTCGAAGAGTCAAAGGAGAACACACAGGTTCTCGTTTCATCGATTTTTTGAAAAATGCTTGGTCTATCTGTTTGGTATGGAGGGTTTGAATCCAGAAGATTCCCACTCGTGTTTAGATACGTCAATTTTTGAAAGAAATGTAAAAGAACTATTTTTCCTGAAACAGCGTTTTCTAAAATGTCTTTTTGTTGTTCGCCATCTAGTTCCTCTGGTGAAATTTCAAACGGCATGAATTTCAGTTGATTGTTTGATAAATTCAAAGCTCCTAATGTATCTGAGCAGTTTTGAAGCCAATCTTTCAGTATGGGCGTTTGTACCCATGATTTATTGGAGCAGTTGAGAGACGTAGTGCCCTTTGGACAGGGACTTCGCCATCTAGTTCCTCTGGTGAAATTTCAA
>Ga0105053_10009242_pt1 | contig 12591 bp, 3 predicted proteins | sample BON01_FD_78093 | JGI IMG/M metagenome (GOLD analysis project Ga0105053, IMG submission 78093) | Freshwater microbial communities from Lake Bonney liftoff mats and glacier meltwater in Antarctica - BON-01 | ecosystem: Environmental > Aquatic > Freshwater > Ice > Glacier meltwater | place: Lake...
ATGGAATTGAGGGAGATGCTAGAGGCGGACGAGATCCGTGAGGAAGAGATGTTTCGTAGCCGCTCCGTGCTTGGCGTGCCCGATCGTCGCCGTGCTGAGCTCGAGATCCGAATGCAGCGCCTGCGACGTTCTAAGATAGCGCGCCTGCAAGAGGTCAAGAGTCGGCGCCGATTCGTGGGTGGTGAGGGCCCTGGGGCCGCTGGTGTAGAGGGCTCCGCGCCTGGCCGGGCAGGCAGCGCGCTTGCGCGCGACCTAGCCACAGGAACGCGCGTCAAACGGGGTCCTGACTGGAAATGGCACAGCCAAGACGGCGGTCCGGAAAATCAGGGCGTGGTTGTCAGCGGTACAGACAAGAACAGCGACGGCTGGGTGCGTGTTCAATGGGACAAGGGTGGGGTGAATGGTTATCGCTGGGGTGCTGAGAATTCCTTTGACGTGGAGCCCGTGCACGTGAGCCTTTTTTCTTCAGCTGTGCGTAGCAAGGACCTGGTGGCATTACGTGAGGCTGCTGCTCAAGACGACAGTGATGTTAACGCCATCCAGGGAATGCTCACTCCACTTATGGAGGCTATAAACTATGCCGAGGAGACACCAGACGACAGGGATGTTGAGGTGGTGGTAGCACTAGTGGAGGAATTCGGAGCGGACCCCAACTTGGCAAGTGGAGGACGGTTGCCATTGCATCTAGCATGTGAGCGTGCACGTCCCGATATTGTTCGTGCTCTGCTGGACCACAAGGCTGATCCCACGACAAAAGATGCTGAGGGACTCACGGCACTGGACTTCATCTCACGCTGTATCGAGCGAGCGCCTCCAGATGGCCCGCGAGCCCTCTTTGCCAACTATGGCAAAGTGCTGCGGATATTGGAGGACGAGATTGGTCAGCCCCCGCCCATCGTTCGCCGCTTCAAATTTGAAAAGGAAGGTGGTCAGCGCTCGTTTGCAAAAGGACAGGCAGGATTTCGCTACCCAATGCCATCGACACTTATGGGCAACTCGTCCTTCACCATATCCTTGCGCATCAAGCACCTCGATCCTACTGGTGTACGTGCTGGCCGGGCATGTCTTTTGTCGTTGGGAGGCAGCTCAGACGCGGACAAGACCAACCTGTCATGTGCTAAAGGCTTCAGCCTCTTTCTTCACACGCGTGGACACATGGAGTTTGGGCAGGGTCTATGTCCCAGGTCGTCGTGCACGAGTATTAACATTGCCGTCTGCCGCGGCAGGTGGGCGACTCTCACAGTGGTCTACAACAGCAACGAATGTCAGCTGGAAGTGTACGTGGATGCGAAACTCAAGGCTAGCGAGGTGCTGCAAGGCCTTGATTTGGATCCATCTGGTGACATCCTGGTGGGCTCGCCTCCTGAAGGCGTGGGCAGGGATGACAAAGCGCGCTTTCATGGATCTCTCGCCGATATTCAAATTCATGACAAGGCACTCAAGAAGGATGAACTCGAAAAACTGCATCATGAACTTATGCCCCTACCTACAGATGCTCACCCCCTCTTGCAAATTGCCTTTTGTGAGTCTGGCAGTCGCATGTTGCTTGAGGCTCTGTGTCGGCCCATGGTCGGTGCCAGTGGGCGTGATGTAGCAACCACCAAGCGCCAAATGCTCGCAATTCTTTCGCGCATGCTTCCTCTATGCTCTGGTGCATTGCTGTCAGGAGACCTCAAGACCTTATTAGTGCGTTGCCTCGAGAATTTGATTTCCGAGGCGCCGTCGCATATCATAGAGAGGCGCGACGTGAGGGGTCTTGACAGTGCGCCTACTCAAATGGTGTCATTGCTCATGTGCCTTGACGTCGTCATGAACACCGTGTCTTGCTCCTTTGAGGAGAGCTTTCGGCGCTGTGGCATTGTGGCCAAGATTCTAAGTCTTTCGCAAATAGAGTCAGACTCGCTGTGTTCGTCGTTGACTTTTGTCGACCCGCGACATGACCACAGCACAGGGGCATATCATTTGATCCACCAGCCTCATGACCTGGCGCTCTATATGATTGAAACACATTTTGGTGGCGAGCAAGGCGCCACTCGGGTTACAGATGTGGGCCAGCAGGTGTTGACGGCTCTTTTGGACATCCGTGCGAGTCTCGAATTCGACGACAAAATGCATGGGTCGGCGGGTCTATACCACGAGGACCAGGCACGGCAGGCGCTGGAAAAAATGGCGGCACTTTTTCAGGCGCCCGAAGGGGTGTATTGTGAGGAGCTGTTGGCCTCTAATTTATCGGCAATGCTCCTTTCGTTTATGGATTCAGCAGACGCATGCACTGGCGACAATGACGCTGGAGCCCTGCTTGAAAACGTCCTGCAAGGTGTTGACGACGAAGCTCTGCTCAAGTTGGTAACGTGTTTGCGCCTTGCAGTGGACAAGATGCAACACGATGCTCTACCCCTCGTCGTGCATGAAGACGGTGCGGTCTCGGACCTAAGGGCACTCAAGCAGTGGGTGACGATTCGTTTTGAAAAGTGCAAATTGGACAAATCGGATCTCGAAGAGGTGCCGACTGGCCACGAGTTATGTGCCGAACCTCTGAGCTTGGTGAAGAACTTGCGCTCGACGTTGGAGGGTATGCTGCAGTCGCCCGTAGTTGCAGGTGCTGGCAGAAGTCGTGAGGACAAGCAGGGCGAACTGCGTGCTATGATGCAGGCTTTTGGCGATGATCCCGAGGGCGCGCCCCCATCGCTTTTAGAGCATATGCGGCATTTGGTGGATGCCGAGCCTCGCTCACACGATGCTGCACCGCCTGTTCAACGCAAGTTCCAGGCACTGCCCTGCATACACAGCTGGGATCGCGAGATTGCAGTGACTGGTACAGCGAAACGGTCACTTCCCATTGCGCTCACTGCGGCAAATCAGACTGCAGGATCAGGCGGTGCTGTCGCATCGAACCGTTTTGCGCCATTGCATGGCAGCTCGATTCCTGTTGCCTCTGATAATGACGATGACGACATGCCTGATATTTCTGAACCGTCGTCGGTCTCAGCGCGTTTGGAGATGCTACGTAGGTCTGCTGCACGGTCCGTCGGTGCTGCACGCAGTGCGACTCACAGCTCTGCTAGCTCCGTGCCAAAAACACCCATCCCTCTCGACATTTACTTGTGTTTTGGCAAGATCTCGAAGGCCAGCGGGCCAGCGGGCATACGAACGCATGAGATTGCGGTGATGCACGAATACGAGTCACAAGAGTCACAGGAGTCACAAAATAATGACGAGATGCAAGAGGACCATAGCCAAGGTGCTGGTGCTGTGGGAGGCTGGCTCATGTGTGGTAACGGTGGTAACGGTGGCTCTGGCACATATGCCACTCTTCCTCCGATTCCACGCGCGTCTACAGGTGCTTTGCACCACGTAGCGACTGCAGCAGATGTCGGTACTGGTGCTGCCGAAACTGATGATGGTATCGAGCATGGCGTGCTTCTTGAGGATGGTGAAACGCTCTTTGAGGCCATGACAAGGCTCTACGCTGTTCGCGCCAACTCGCGAGCGAGTCTGCGCCACAAAAACAGCGAGGGAACCCCGCTGCATGCGACCTTTGTTCACCCTGGTAGATTTTGGGAGCAAAGCTTTCTCGTCAGGTACAAACGTGCCGGCGCCGCCGAGGAGGATAACAAGAAGACTGAAAAGGATGTGTGTGTAGAGATTCCCAAGACAGTTATGCGGCATGTGCTGGGAAGGGGTGGGGGTGGTCTTCGCAAGATAGAGCGCGAAAGCGGCGCCAAAATCGTGCAGTCATCCATTGGTCGCAACGAAGCACCCATGCTGCGGGTATCGGGACTGCAAGATCAGATTGACCAGGCAGTCAAGCTTATTCATGCAAGTGCACGCGAAGCATCTTCATGGCGTGAGTCACGTGATGCGTCCATCCTCGACCTCCACCGCACCAAACATCATGAAACTGCTAGTGGTGCCTCTGAAGACACAGCGCCGACAAGCTGCAATGCACAGGCTGCTGCACCACCGTCTACCTCAACTTCCGCCCTGTTGCACACGTCTGCCAATCACGATTCCGGGGCAAATCCAAACGAGCTAGCCTTCCTGGAAAATACCCAGCTGCGCTCGTGCCTCCGACTTTTGGACCGCCTGACGCGCAGGATGGATGGGACAAGGTTGCGTTCCAGATCGCTGGCTGTCAGCGAAACTCTTGTACAATACGTGCGCAAACAGCTTGATGACGCGCTTGTTGTAGGAAGTTGCCTGGTTTCGAAGCTGCCCTGGATGCTCGAGTTATGTAAACTGCATTCCATCCTGTCGCCGTGTGTGAGGGAACGCTACTTTCTCGCGGCTGCATTTGGTCCCAGCCGTGCTTTGTCGACTCTGCACAGCACATCAGAAGTGTCTTCTTCTGACGATGCCGAGAGCGAAGGACTGCTATATGCACGGGCAGCTATGCATGCGCAGGCTATTTTTGCCCACTCTGACCGCCCGCGCATGTACTTTTGTCACAAACGGCCCGAACACCCCTCGCGTGTTCCAGAGCTGGTCCATGAAACAGTTGAAATTGACCATCACCGTGATGGACACGAAGACAAGCCCTCGCTGATGATATGGGCCGAACAGATCCTTGAGGCCCACTCCAAGCGAGAGACAGTTTTGGATGTCACGTGGAAAGGTGAGGCAGGCCACGGTTCTGGACCAACTCGCAAATTCTTCGAAAAAGTGGCTGCCATGTTTGGCAGTGCGGAAGAGAATGCAGTTTGCAACGTTTGGCGCGACACCGATGACGGCACTAAGTGTGGCTTGTTCCCTTCGAAACTTCCTGAAGACAACGTTCTGCGCTCCCTTGCCCTGAAGCGCTTGCGGCTGATAGGTCTTTTCGTAGGCAAAGCCTTGCAACAAAGACAGATGCCTGGCCTCTGCCTTGCAAAACCTCTTTTTAAGCTCCTCATTGGCCAAGTCGTGGGTTATGACGATGTCAAGGATATGGATTGCGAGTTGGGTGCTGGTGTCGAAACTGTCGTGGTATGCTTCCATTTCTTGTCCTGCCATATGTATGTGTTTTGCTGCGGCGCACGTGTGGCTCGTGTTTTGGTGCGGGCACAGAGCGCTGATGCTGTAATTGCGCCGCGCGTGTGCTAATATGTGGTTGTGTGCTATGACAGGAGTGGCGCAGGATCAAGGATCAGATTTTGGCAGACAAGTCGCTGGATGATACGCAGAGGCGCGATCGCTTGCTCGCTCTCGATGACAATCTCAGCATGTTTGAAAACGCTGCAGACGAGCAGGTGACGCACAAGAACCTCGACCAATATGAGCAGGAGCTGGTGCAAGATTGTGTAGGCAAGATGCGCGTCGACGAGCAGGCAATTTTTTCCCCATCTCTTTTTGCATCGTGGAAATGTACCTTTACACCCCCGTAATGGTACACATTCCAAGCCCAAAAAATTCAGCACCAAAAAGTAAAAAGAATGGACACAGACTTGTCCAAATGCGAGGCGCACGGGTCTGACGCCTCTCTGGAATTTTGTGCAGATCAAGGCGCTACGGGAAGGGATCGATGGCGTCTTCTCTTGGAAGATGCTCTGCGTCTTCAGTCCAGCTGAACTGCAGCAGAAATTGTGCGTTTTACCTTGCTGTTTCCTTTCTCTTGCTAGTATGCAACGCTTTTGTTGTGCGTGCTTCTTATTTGAGCACGTGACAATACGCAGGTGGAGTGATCTGGAGTGGGATGAATCGAAGCTTGAAAAAATAGTGCGGCCTGGACCTATGTGGCCTCAAGATAAAGATCAGGTTCCCCTTCTCGCTTGCCTCGTTCTGCCACAGCGCCAACACTCTGCTAACCAATACAACACACTGCATCACACTGCAACACACTCAACCATTTGAATTTCGAGATAAAGATCATGTTCCCTTCAATGCCTGCCTGTCTAGCATGCTGGCGCTGTCCCTCAGAAATCCTTCTGTCGCGACAGATAGATTCCAGTAGGTCACCTTCAATAGGTGGCTATATGCATGTGCTACAGACATCCGAGGCAGTCGGCATGTGTTACTATATGTAACACATGCACACGCGACTGCCTCGGATTTCTGCAATTCGCAGGCATCCGAGGCAGTTGGTGTGATTCAGTCGCCCTGCTCCGGGGCGCGCGGCGACGGAGCGCTTTAGTGCGCAGTTGCCGCGTGCCCACTGAATCGGACCAGAATAATGAGGATGTTGTGTATTAAAAATAGATGTTGTTTATTGAAAGATCTTGTGTATGAGATGTTGTGTATTACGTATTATTACCTATTATTACGTATTATTACAAGAACTTACCTATTATTACCTATTATTACCTAATATTACAAGATACACAACATCTAACACACTTTTTGATACACAACATCTTTTTTTATTAAACAACATCTTTCAATACACAACATCTTCGAATACACAACATCATTCAATGCACAATATCTTGCAATATACAACATTTTTTTTTAATGCCGCGAGTTGGGATTGCAAGACCTGCTGCCGAGCCTGGTTGTTTTTGTGACGAAGGGATTTGGTGGGCAGATTGGATGGTTGCGTGAGGAGCTCATGGAAATGGACACCAGGCAGCGCCGTGCATTTGTGAAATTTGTCACCGCCTCCGTCTGTATGCCTGTCGAGGCCAATCCAATCATGGTTCACCCGCAGGTACGATTCTAATCACATTTGCCACGGCCAGCTCCTGCGATCCGCGTGGGCGACGTTTAATTGCCATGCAAATATGTGTTGGGCTTCTGATTGGCATGCTGACAGGTGACTACACATCGCGACGGCATGGACGGTGATTGCAAACTTCCGACCAGCCGCACTTGCACAAACGTCCTGTAAGTGCAAACAAGTAGCGCTTTTTGTGACAGATATACCGAATGTTTCTGAAGAATGTCATGTGTGTATCTTGTGTCTGACAGTTTGCATTGCGTGTACGGTGTGCAGATATCTGCCCGCGTATAGCTCGGCATCTTTGCTGCAAAAGCAGTTGCGTCAAGCAATCTGGGAGGAGCACATAGAATTTGATTGAATCATGAACAAATTTAGTACGGACACAGGATGGAAGAGATTGTAGAGACACCACTGTATATTGAGTTGCGAGAAGTTATTGTCAGTGTTCCTGAGCTCTAATAAAACAAAGTAACGCACCGTCAACTATCTCTTGTGTCGTTTATTGAATTTTTATTACTGTTGTGTGCACCTTACCTGATTCATGCAGCAGTGATCGTTTCTTTGCCTGTGCCCTGCTTTGGAATGTGCATGGGATCTCGGACCCCCTGCAGCATTTTGAGACGCATTTCAAGCTCTTGTTCCCTATGCTCTCCATCTTCTATTTCGTCCAGTAGGCGCGCTTCCTCGGCCACACACGCCAGCATCTGACTCTCTGCCTGAGCTAGCCTAAACTCAGAATCTTTTGAACGGGAAGTCGCAGCGCCCTCGCTGAACTGTAATCGTTGCATGTCCGCGGCATCGTCGCGTGCTTTTAGTTGCAGTTCGGTAATGTGAAGGAGAGCATCACCCAGCTGCAAATGAAATTCAGCCAATTCAGCCTCAAGGCCATCGACCTTGGCTAACAATTCTAAAAATGCTGAAGCACCTGCCAGCAGTGCATCACGCTCTTCGCGCAGCGCGTCAGTCTGGGCATGAACTTCTGTGGCACGTGCCACTGCTGCCGCCAGCGCTGTCTGCAGCAGTTGCAATTCCGCTGAAAGTGTCTCATCTTGCCTTTTCAATTTTTTCACCTCCTCCTCGAGAGACTCGGTTTGCGCAGCCTTGAAAGGATTTGAAGGCATGGCCGCATCTGCGGAAGCGCCTGCCAGCAGCGCATCGCGCTCTTGACGCAATACATCAGCTTCAGCATGCGCTTCTTTGACTCGTGCCTCCTGTTTTTCAGCTCGTATTTTCAACCGTATCACCTCAAGATCCTGCGGGTGCGCAGCCGTGGTGAGTTTTGAAATCTGCTCAACTGTCACTGTTCTTGCCATTCTTGTGTATTTGCCCTGGCGCAGGGCTGATGAATCGTCTGCAGCCTGTGTGGCAAGCTGGAGCGCGACATCCTCACCAGAGCGACCGTCATCACAAATGCCTTGTTCAAGCCCCATATGCACAATAATGGACCCCGCTTCGAGCGACACGACCAGCACCTTGTCACGACGAGCACCAACAGCATCAGCCACATCGTTTGTCACAGAAAGCTTGAAAGCCTCTTCCTGACCATGTATCGATGCCATGTCCAGGTCAAGTGACAGCGCAATCTGGACAGCTGGGGCAGACGGCTTCTCGAGATGACGATCTTTCATATGTTTCTCCATGTCTTCTATGGAGGACTCATTCGCCGTTGCCATAGACAACACCTTATCTTCTTGCAAAAGATTGGCCTGCACAAGCTGCGCTCGCACTTCTGCGCATCTTTGAAGGGAAACTTCGTTTTGTGCATTCAATGCAGCGTTTTTCCCTACTTCCAACACAAGTTGACCCTCTAGCACCTGTATGGCGATAACTTTGGCGGCGAGGCTTGCCTCGACGTCTTCACGGTATGTTTTTTCTGCTATCAAGCTCTCCTCGAGAACATAGTTATGCCTTCCCATGCCTTCTATGGAGGACTCATTCGCCGTTGCCATGGACAACTCCTTATCTTCTTGCAGGAGATTTGTTTGAGCTTCGCTTTCAGCGGTTGCTGAACTGGCCACTGATACCTCGTGTGTGGCCTGCACAAACTGCGTTTGCATGGCTGCGCGTGTTTGCAGGGAGGCTTCATTTTGTGCAATCAACGCAGCATTTTTTGCTACCTCCGCTGTCAGTTGACCCTCGAGCACCTGGATTGCGATTACTTTTGACATGACGTCTTCACGGGCTGTTTTTCCTGCTGTCAAGCTCTCCTCGAGGGCATGGTGATGCCTTTCCATGTCTTCTATGGAGGATTGATTCGCCGTAGCCACAGACATCATCTTGTCTTCTTGTAATAGCTTCACTTGAGCCTCACTCTCAGCAGTTGCCGAACGGGCAGTTGATGCCTCTTTTGTGGCCTGCACAAGCTGTGCTTGCCCTCCATCAATTCGCACAATCAACGCAGCGTTATTTTCAACTTCCACTGCCAGTTGACCCTCCAGTCTCTTTATTGCGATGACGTTGGAGGCGAGGCTTGCCTCGGCGTCTTCACGTGCTGTCTTTTCTGCTATCAAACTCTCCTCGAGCGCATATTGGATTTTCTGTGCCGCTGTGATGTTCTGTTGGATCTCATCTTGCAAAATTGAACGTTCTGATGCGGAAGACTCAACCTGTTTCGACTTCACTTGAGTAGCCCAGCTGACTATTTCCTGCAACTCCCCCTCATGCTTGTGTTGTGAATCTTGTACTTGCCCGGTGTACATACTCTCTGAGGCGTGTAACTTCATTTCCAGTCCTGCCGTACTTTTGCGTGTTTCTATCAGCAGTTTCTGGGCCTCCAGAAGGTCCTGAAGTAAAGATGCGAGTTGCCTATCTCTGTCCTGAATTTCGGCATGTGCATCTGAAAGTTCGACTTCTGATACCTGGAGCTTTTTTAACAATTTAGATCGATTGCCCATGATCTGTTCTGAGAGCATTTCGACATCACTCGCCTGTGCACCCACCAGATCCATTGTGACTTTGTCATCACTATCCTGAGATCTCCCGGCTATGACCAGCAAGGCCTTGAAAAAGGTGTCCCGATCAGATCGCTCAGCCTGCCAGGCGCGCTGGCTTTTGGTTGCCTCGAGGTGTGCCACTCGAATGACAGCACTTGTCTTTTCGAAGGCGGCTTGCGAGACTGTGAGACCTTTGTCGATCTTGTCTGCAAGGCCCAGGAGAGACTCTAAGACCATACCTTGTTCTGCAGCGGCAGAAAACTGCTGAGTGACTAAGGACTCCATTTCACTCAAGCATTTGTTTTTGTCTACTATTTCCTTCTTCATTGCATTCATTTCTGCAGTTTGCTGATACAGCTTTTCCAAGTCGCTGGATACCTTTTCCAGGTGCTGTACATGGGACAAAAACCCCTCGCCATTTGCGGCAACGACGGAAAGTTTACTCATGAGTTCAGTCACCCTAGTCCGCTCATTTCCAAGCTTGGTCTCCGATTCCACTTGGTAAGTACGGAAATTGTTGCGAGCCTCGTCCAATTTGTCTTGCAAGTCCGATTTCTCACTGGCAGCCCAGGCAACAAAAGACAGCAACTTTTGCAGCGCATCATTCAACTTTGCTGTCAGATCATTGACCTCGCTCTCTTTGACTTGAAGCACCAGAGCTAAGCTGTCTCGTTCGCTCTTAATAGTGTGCAACATTTCTTTCTCCACTGTCATGGTGCGGTCCTTAAGCTCATCCTGCTGACTTTTGGCATCCTGCATTTCGTCCAATTCAACTCGGATTTGGTCCAACTCCGCACAATTTTCGTTGTTAACGTGCATACATTCTTGAAGCTGTACCTCTCTAGCCTCGATTTCAACCAGAGCCTCTGCAAGCTTGACCTCTAGTGCCTCTTTCAGCACAATCTGCTCCTCCACTTCAGCAGATTTTGTCGTGTTGTTGATGTGCATGCAATCTTGAAGCTTGGCACGCATGCATTCTTGCAGCTGTGTCTCCCTAGCCAGAGCTTCTGCAAGCTTGACCTCCAGTGCCTCTTCAAGCACACGCTGCTGCTGCTCCTCCACTTCAGCAGATTTTGCCGAGAAGGCTGCACCGACAGTCTGTGTTGGGCTGACATGTCGTTGGTGTAGCACCTCTTTTTGCTTCATCTCCATCTCCCCAAGTACGGGAGCCGCAGTTTTCAACATGGTCAACTGCGTCACCCTGCGCGTGAGCTTGCCAGCGCGCAGAAGAGAAGCTGTATCCGTTGCTTGCTGCTCCAAGGAATACACAACACGACTTAGATCAATGCTGACACCTGAAGGGTCCGGCAGCACTTGCACAGCAACGATTATACTCCCTGGCGACATCTCTCTTATGCAAAACATTGAGGGCACTTGTCCCGAGGCTTTTGCAAGATCCGCAATGATTTCCTTTTCGAATACTGCACGTTGCGGGGTGCCCAGGTCTCCCGCCACACTGTATTCAAGGTCAAGCGAGAAACACACCCCGTAGACAATCGTGTCTACTGGTCTAGTCCTTGCACATTCAAGATCGTGCAGCGATGTGCCATGGTCTTGCTTGAAAATGCGTTCTTCCCCCATCATCTGCTCGCGGTCCCAGTGCGATTGCTGCAGTATTGTGCCAAGTAGTCCAGTTGCCCCCCGAAACTGGTCCAATTCTGTTTGCAAAATCTCCATCTCTTCGGCAAGCCTGGCCAGGCGCTGTGAGAGGTAATCGCGGTTGAGCTGCGATTCTGCAAGCTCCTGCTGTAGTGGCTCGACCTGCCGATTCACAGTAAGCACGCGCATGCACCATTCCTTGTGACTATTTTCCAGCTGCTCCTTGAGTAAATTGCACTGCTCTTGCATTTCTTTCGATTTGGCTTCTCCGTGTGCTGTCTTGTCGGTGACGCGCACAAGCTCAGCCTCTGTCTCTTTCAATTTAGCCTCGGCGCTCTCAAGACAATCTTGCTGCGTTCCCGTCTGCGAGTGCGAAAATTTCAACTGACGATTGCATTTGTAAAGCGCAATCTCGAGGTCTTGATTCTTGACTGTTAGCGTCTTATTTTGATCCATCCACTCCATATTCTCAAGTTCAAGCTGCTGCATATTGGCTGAGAGAAGTTGGCGTGACTTTTCTGAAGCGTATAGCACGCTGGATAGGCGTTCTGTGATTTGCTCGTGATGCTCAAAGACCTTTCCAATCTCGGCAACGTGCTGGTTGAGATTGTCTGCACCGAGAATGTCGCGCAAGTCTGCTGCAATTGCGATGCACTGAACGCGACAGTGATACATGACATTGTTCTGCTCGCTGTTGTTGCGGATTTCCTGCATGCACGTCACAAGGTCGCGCTGCAACGATAGATGCTCAACGTACATGGCCTCTTGTGACGATTGCACCTGTAATATGCATGCAACATCCCACGTCAAAAAATATTCATCATCATCACTCACACCTGACGCAGCCTCCTAGCTTGAGGATGCAAACTATTGGTCAATATGTGACTTCTTTCTCACCTCGTACATGATTGCCATGTAGGCATGCTGGAATTCCGCAATTTCCGAGCGCAGATTGGCAGCCTCGACCCGTGCTCTTGCTAGCATCTGTAGGTGGTAATCCTGCTCTGCCCCCGTCTCCATCCGAAACGTAATTTGCGAGGCTTCTACGACTCTGTGCTCGTCTGTTACGTGAGCCAGCTGTGCATCCACAACGCGCTTCTTGTGTGGCACCTGAATCAGCTCTTGCCGAAGCCTATCGAGCTCAGCCCCACTGCGTAGCATTCTGCACGTCAGTACTTACGATTGCAGTTGCGTCAGTATTTACGATTGCAGTTGGAAGATGATTCCTAAATATAAAAACCTATATGTAGGCGTTGGGTGTTGAGTAGGGCATTATCATATATATGAAAATATAAATGTATACAAATATATGTACATATATACACATATATATATATATATTACATCAATACATATTTGTATATAAATATATATATGTATGGATATCAATATATGTATATATATATATATATATGTATACATATA
>Ga0105053_10009244_pt1 | contig 12590 bp, 11 predicted proteins | sample BON01_FD_78093 | JGI IMG/M metagenome (GOLD analysis project Ga0105053, IMG submission 78093) | Freshwater microbial communities from Lake Bonney liftoff mats and glacier meltwater in Antarctica - BON-01 | ecosystem: Environmental > Aquatic > Freshwater > Ice > Glacier meltwater | place: Lake...
AGCTGATTGTCTCATCCGCAGCGCCGTTGACATCTCTCGTCCTCGCCAGCAGGGAAACCCTCCTGCAAGCTCGTCTGCTGTCAGTGACTCTGTACGCAGTGATATTTTCATTGGCATCGGTACAGGTACAGTCGGGGGGGGTGGCAATCCTTCGCTGGATATCACACTTATATAGATGAACAACATTGTACATCAGTATCTAATCAACATATACCAGACCTCAAAGCGAGCTTGCGTTCGTTTCTTTTCATTCAAAAGCAACTGAGGTATTCGCAGCGTCACGATACCGTGCACAGTTTGACGGTTTTCGAATCCCTTCCGTAGACGGACGTGCCTATAGATGCATTTGCTCATGCGCAACGAGAGTGTCCAGTACTTGCCTTTGTAAAAAATGACAGGAATGTGTTTCAAGCAATCATTGACGTTATCTTTTGGAGAGATCCATGTGACAATGGACTCGTTGTTGGCTAGCAGCGAAGTAGCCCCCTTTAAACACGGTGGCATATTGTACATCCACTTTTCACCCTTTAATATTACATTGTAGAGAGTTGAATTTATCGACTTCATATTTTTGCAAAGAGTGTTTTTTCAATGTGCTATTTTAAGAGATGATTTTTTTTTAATACTATTTCTATTGCATGCCTCGAAAACGGGCGAGTTGTGTAATATAAGTCACGATTGTCCCGGAGCGGTTTCACATTCCCAGATGCCATGCAGTCTCCACTATTACGATTCGTTCGGCAATGTGTGTATGGTGATGTTGGCAAACAAAGAGACACGGAAGCTGAAATACGAGAATGATACACAGCAAGGTCGTAAGATTGCGTTCACACAACACTTTAAGATTAGAGACCAGGCTATTCAGAAAAAAAAACTCAAGAATCAGACATTCAGTGGCTTGTATTAAACTCGATGACATTTATTCATTAAAATTAAACATGATTCTAATTCATTGTGTTGATTTGGTTTCCGCCAAAATAGTTTGGATGCCTCATGTCAAAATCAGCCTGAAGGCGTTCCATCTTGACAAAAGCAAATGTGGAACAGCAAAGCATACCACAACAACCCGAGCAGGTTTTTCCCGGGTACTTGGAATCAAGCTGCGACAAGCGATTGTAGAAACTATTGTATAGTATTAAGTTCATGATTGATGACATGCCACTTGAACTGCATATGACGTGCAAAACACTCCATTTCATACCGGAAGATGGATGTGGATTTTCTGAACTTGTCTCGATCCATTGCGAAAGGGCTCCAAATGGAGCACACTCACAAAACGCAGCTGTACAAGTGGCGAGACAACCACCCTGATTATTCTCATCCGTATGACACGGATTACAAAAACTTGTTATATTATCATGTGTTTCAGATGTCATTATATATTATTCATTACAACTGCTTGTTTATATAGTGGAAGAAATAAAATAGTATGAGATTAATATTGCGGATTTATATATGGGTTTGGATAAGTATATCGTGCTGGTGGATTGCTACTATCTTGCATGTTCCTTTCTGAACAGAAACAATCAAAAATTTCAGCAATCTGTACTATTTGTTCTCTTTCACTAGCGGTTCCGGAATCCATTGTCGGGGGGGTTTTCTGGTACAAATAATTCCATACAATTCCCAGAAATATCAGAACTGCAAGAACAACTCCGATCGGCAGAATGACCCAGCCTGAGACTTTTTCGGCCTTTGTATTCGTCGTGAATTCCGATGTTTGTGGTTGTTGTTGTGGTGGTTGTGGTTGTGGTTGTTGTGTAAAGTTGAAGGCATCACCAATTTTCCGTCGTGCGTTTTGACACCCAGCTACGGAGTTACAGCGAACTAACGTGAGGTTAGAAACTCCGGATATTTTTGTGAAATTCACATTTCCGTACTCGTCCAGGATTGTATTGTCAATCACATATACTGCAAAACCTTCAACAATGACAGTCAGTTGAACCGTTTTAGTCTGTAGCAATCGTCTGGTTTGGCTGCTTGCACACACGTTGTGGGCACCCGGGCTGATGACGGACGTAATGTATACTTCGGAAAGAGCACCTGCGGAAGCCCTTATTATCTCACTCCAGAGCTTGGGCAGATATTTTGTTATGAAGTCGTCTTCGCTAGTACAAAATTCAGCTACAGGTACTTCTCGATTGATGGACAACATATCACACAAGTATTTATCTTTGCATACAATTGCTACCACCTGATTGTTGTTGTTAATGGAAGAGAGTTCTCTTGAACACGATTTTCTTGAAGCACTATTTTCTGTGTTTGTAGGAGCCTCGATGGCAAGAAGCATCCTATTTTTTGATTTCTGTGTTACAGATGGCTTTACGATGTTTCTCGAGAATTAAAGCTCTGTTGATTTTTGATATTATGTGTTGCACGCACATTGTACACTGCCTCGTTGTTGTTTCTATTTTTGGTCGTGATGGGATGGACAATGTTTGTGTTTTTTGTATATTTTCTTGCCCCCCAACGTTTGCCCACTTTCATCGGGGTTTTCGTGGGATTGGAGAGCTCAGAAAGGAGGTTTCTGGACATGGTGGCTACAGGAAGGTTTACTTTGTCGGGGGCATGGAATTTGACAGTCGTGCTGTGCCAAAACTGTAGCTGACTAAGTTCTGTTGAGAGAGACAAATGCGCACGTTCATGTTGTTCGTCGCAATTCAGATGCAGGCATGCGACCGAGTCGCCTATAATGTATGTCACATACAACCAATATTCTTGTTTCGAGTTTCTATTTGAGGTAATTGTGGGAGTCCACTTGATTGTGCCGGTACTCAACAGCGTGCACGGCTGCCGCATGCATGCCAAGCGGAAAAGCGAGCCAGAGAGGGCGCAGCTGTACAAGGCGATCAACAACAACATGATTTCGCTGCTGGGCGCGCGACGGCAGCGTTTTCTGAAGCCGCAGCAGCCTCGGGCTGCTGCGACGAAAACAGACTCGCTGTCGGACGCAACTCCGTTGTAGTGGGGGTCGCTGCTGTCGCGGGGCATCTCTTTGGTGAGATGCAGGCACAGATTGTACGACTTTTTATCCGTTGTCAACGTGAAGAAGAGATAGTTGTTCTTGTCAAAGGTCACTGATGTGGACAGGGTGGCAGTCAGCGCCCCGTTGTTGTTGGTATCCAAGGTTTTTACCGTCTTGATCTGCATTGTTGCGGGTGCGCCTTCCAGGATGTGAAACTTCTGGCAATGCTCCCACAATGCGCTGATGTTCATGGCATGTGTGCACCGCGAGAGCGTCACGTCGCTATTCAGCAGTGGGCACGTGATGTGGTTCTCAACACACTCTTTGGAGTGCTGCTGCGCTGTGCTGCACGACATTGCCACTGCACTGTCGCAGCTGCCACACACCAGCATGGACTTGGAGAGGAAGTAGATCTTTTCACGGTTGAGCACCTCGTGCTTCCAGACGTCGACGCGGCATTGCGGACACTTTGCATCGTTTCCGCTGCGCTGCTGCTGGTCCTTCAGTGCGACACAGCACCCCCGACACACGGTGTGGATGTTTTGGCACACAATCAGCGGCGTCATGCTGGAGGTACACTCCTCCGAAAAAATCTGCATGCTTTGATTTCATATGGCCTGTCTGTCTCGCACTTTTTCGAACAATATTTGTTTATGTCAAAGTCTTGTGGATACCTGTAAAACAGATCGCAACAAGATGTATCTGACTGGGGGGTATTCTTGTATATTTTCCCAAATGGAACCACAACCCCGTCAAGGAGGTGAGCATTTTTCATGTTCATGGAAAATATGTTGTCTGGATCGACTTCGTTTTCACACATGTGGTATGAAAACTGTATGTTTGAGACTGGTACAGACACTTCCGTTTCCATGTTGACAGGGTTAGATGCACTGTTAAACTGTATGGTATCCTTTACACTCTCGAAGATGCCGGCTGACAACACGTCTGAATTGAATATGGCTTCTTGCTTCAATTCCGTGAGGAAAATGTTCGTGGGGATTTCAGTACTGTCTACGTCTTCTTCAACCGTCTGGGGAATAATCCGGACAATCTTCTCGTCATAGTGTTCAGGAGACTCATCTGACATCTTGTAAACCCGCGCAATAATCCCGCACACACAATCCTGTACTGATGTTAGATCCACATCCCCTGAGATTGCACATGCAATGTTTGGTCGCAGACTCTTCTTGTCAAGAACATTATTGGGTAAGTTGTTGTATTGCGTGTGACACAAATATAACATCTCTGAAAATGAAGGGTTGCTGATACTGCCAAACGCAATTTTTTTGGTGTACTTATCATTGTGCACTACACGAACATTGCTCTCGTACCCTGTGTCTGATTCATACATGGACTGCATACTCCCATTATGCACTGCATTCAAATCTTCGTCGAGAATCGAGTATTTGTTCACGATATCTCCTACCGTGTACATGCAGGGAAGACTTTGACGATCGAGACTGACTTGGAGATCGCACCGAGAATATCCAGACACGATTGTAACATCATCTGGACCAGGAAACACAATTTGTCCTAGCTTGCACGATTTTGAGTATTTTTCGCAGATGGCAGGGTCGGGCAGAAAGCCACCTGTCGATTTCCATGCGTTGTTGCTGGTCATAAACATTGTGGCAAGATTTTCAATTTGCAAGCCATCCATGCCGAGTTTCTGCTGGACTAGAGTATCTGTAAAGAAAGAAGCAAAGGTTTGCTGGTTTGCCACGGCGGAAATGCTTGTGGTGGAGAGAGCCTCGAGCTGGTGCTTCTTGGAACCACAAGTTATCCAGTCGAACTCCTCATTGCCAAGGAGCTTGGAAGACATGAAGATATTCGTTCTTAAATCGTTACCATATTCAGTTTGCAATTTGTCCAGAATTATGCTAGGAGTGACTTTGATGGACATGCCTGGTTCCCACTTATCAGAAACATTCAGTTGTCTGACGTAACCAGAGCCGCTGATGGTATCAATATAGTTATTTGGAGAGCCCAATTCGACAATATCGACCAAGTCCTTCTGAGGTGGGACCTCGAACCGAAATAGAGTGCCAGGAAGGAAATCAATGCTGACGTCTTTAATTGGGAATGTTTGTGTTTTGATGTGCTGTCAGAGATTTTTGAGTATCATGTTCTCGTTGCAATTGTGCCGCATGCATGCCTCGGATTCGTCCACGACAAAGATTGTATATATCCACAGGTCATGATTGTTTTGTGGCACCAGTTTGTTGGTAAACGGGACCCACGATAAAGTGTTATCATACATGTTTTTTTTGTCAGGATTGTTTGATTTTTCCAGACAATTGGGCATCCATGCGTTGTCGTAGTAACATGAATCACAACACCCCTCTCTGTTCAATAAGATGATGTTTCCATCCAGAACGTGATCGTTTTCGTAGTTCAGGACACCGGGATTGTCAGGATCCTCTTGATTTTTGCAGAAAGAGTATGTACTCGTCACGCTACCCGACAGTTTTTGGCCACACAGTATCCAATTCCAGTTGACAGAGGTGTAGTCGCCATCAAGTTTTTTGGAAGTGATGAAATTCACAAAATACACATCATCTCCAGCGTGAACTTGCGAGAAATCAATTGTTCTCATTTGTAGTCGCAGATTGGTGTTGAAGACGGTTCCGGCGGTCCATTTTCCAACGTTGGAGATTCTCTCGTGGAAACCAGGAGGAGACAGTCCCATGTACCCGGGTCTTTGCAACAATGAAATCCTGTCATGATTCATATTATTGCTGTAATAATGTCTGATGACTGGTGTGGAGTACACATTCGCACTGCCACAGTCCAATGTTTTTCGATCATTGATTAGGCTGCACATTCTCTGTTGGTCTTGTTGTATGGCTGGTGTTTGAATCCATGTTGGATTTACGTTTGTTTGATAGTACAGAAATCCCAGTTTGTTCATGTACAGATTTAAAGTGCCCAATACTTCTGGATCAAGACAGTTCAACTCGCTGACCGAACCAGTCCTTGCCCTGTACCCACTCGAACAAGCCAAACAACCATCAATATTTGAGATTGTGTCTTTAAAAGTTCCAGCAGGGCATATTGTGCATTGCTTGTCATTGTAGTAGAAAACCCCTTTGTCACACAAGCACTCGTCAACAGATGTACTACCAGAATGCGACAATGAATGTAGTGGACACAAATCGCAAATGCCTCCTGTATCTAGATGATGACGGTCTCCCTTTTTATACGAATTGTTCGGACACAGCTCACACCAATCCATTCCTGACAGCCACTGACCAGGTCCACACGACGGCAGAACAGTACGCCCTGTGTTGTCAATGTCCCAAGCCAATGGTGGCAATACATTGCCGCTATATGCATTCTCTGTATCAAATAACATGACACTTGCTCCACTGTCAATCCTGAAATTTTTAATTTGTGGATTAATCTTGTAATATATCGAGCTAAGCTGATCTGACTGAAGAGAATGCGACAAGCGCGTGTAAACATCATGGATCGTGCTGTCCTGTAATACAAGAGGCCACGAATATTCTTGCTTGTATGATTTTAATGTGTTTGCATGCTTTGGCACTGCATTGCACATACAACATTTCTGACTGGCTTCAGTGCGAATGTGTTGCCATGCTTCCTCAAAGGCAGAATCGTGTTGGATATTCTTCGGTGCATCTGCGCAAAAGTCCCACCATTCCCAGCCATGCATCCACTGACTTGTTTCCAATACGTGGTCGCGGGAAAGTAAGAGCCAATCTTCAACCTTGCGTGGGCCCAATTTGAGAAGAGTTGTCACGTTGATTTCAAATTTCTTGTCATCAAAACACTTTTCAATTTTTTGCGGAGGCTGAATGGTCTTTGTCGTATCCAGCAAGGTATCTCTCGAAACAAATGAAGGCACTGTTTCGGTCATGAGAGTATTGATGGTGGAAAGGATATTTTTTGATTGCAAGCTCTGTTTATCTTCAATTCTTCTTTTGAACTCTAAAGCCGATTTCAGTGTTTTGTCAACATCATGCCCGTCGAATGTAATTCGTATGTTAAAAGTCGAGAGAGGAATCGGGTCTGATTCTAAAAGACGTTGGCGTCGAATATCGGCATGTTGCGTAAGAATCGTTGAAATGTCAATGTTGACACTGTTGGGATCCATATCGGCCCCTTCGGCAAATTTGGTAGCAATGGCCAGCTGATTTGCGGTGATGTCGGCTGAGGTTGCTGCAATATTGAGAGGCATAACAAGTTCCACAACAGGATCGTAAACGATGTTCACGTTCTTGTCATATGAAAGCAACATTGTAGTAATGGTATTTTGTGCAAGGTCCAGAATCGAATCAATCATTTCATTCTCGAGCTGCGCCTTGCTCCAGGGGATCGTGGGAGCAATGAGGAAACCATTTCTATACCGTGAATTCAGATTGTTTTTGGTCTGCATCAATTTGCTATGGTTGTATCCCAATTCCTTTGCATATTGAGATCCGCCCAGTAATTTTTGTGCACACAACCCGGTCCGCTTGTGCACAGACTCCTTATCAGCGTCGCTATTTCCCCGCGCAGTCAACGGGACAATCGAGTTTTGGCTAAAGTCAATCTTACGCTGTGTGATTTCACGCCTACTTATGTACCCGAAATTTTGTTTGATTGTTTGGTAGGGACACAGTGCCAACAAAGCAGCCAATGCAACTAGTTTTGAAACGGAACCCAACGTGGGATTGGTATTCAGTTGAACTGAGTATGCATTGCCACTATATATGAGTGTTTGCACTTGCGCCAACTTTCCCTGATTGATAACATGGACCATCGCAATATCTTCGACCGCCAGCGTGTGACTGGTTGCAAAAGTCTTTTCAAATACTACAGGTGATCCCTTGAACAACACAGTCATAACATTCGACTCCTTTGTGGAAACGTTTCGCACCATCAGCACTGAAGTTTTGGAAAAGCTTAATGTCTTGAGTAATCCAGACTCAAATTCATTTTCATTACCAGCTAATCCCAGGAAAATATCAATATTCATGATGTCCTCGATGCCTCCGACCACTTGAGTTTCAGTGCACATGGTGAGAATGCTGGTCGAACTCAACTTTGTTTGTGTTTGTAGAGTGGTTATTTGGACACTGTTGTCATTAATATTTGATACCACCATCATGAAATCAATAAAGAGAGACTCTACTATCTTGAGATTGTCTTCAATGATTTTGTTCTTGTCCCACATTGTATTTGGTAAAGGGATCGTGAAAGTCACGGTGCCACCAGGACCAATTGCACTTGCTCCGTATGACCGTGCAACACAGATGGGTTCTCTCAATCCACACCAGGAATTGTTTTCCATCGTGGAATCAATGAGTTGCTTATTGGAGCCCGAGTAGAAGCCCATACAAGGATACATTTTTGCGGTTTGGTCTGTCTGGTAAAACCCTTTGACAGTGACAATCAACGAAAGCGCAACGATGTTGGACGGATCATCGGAGTAGACCATACTGGGGACAATGACTGTAATTGTTGCAAACTTGGTTGTGTTTTCTGAACAACAATCTTTCATTTCACGCAGCACGACAGCAACGTCTTGTAAAAAAGAGCCAGCAGAGGTAGTTGGACTTGAGGTTGGGGAAAAGTAATTTTCCGTGATGTCTACTTCGATAATCAATTGCGAATGTGCTGCACTGATGCGGTTGCTCTTCATGCCCTTCACATGCAGCATGCCAACAAAGAAATTCAATTTTTTCCCCATGGGAATCTGCGTCACAATCGCTCCCTTGGTCTGAATGTCTTCAACAGCCAGGAACAAAATCACATCCTTGTATCCATTGGTGTTTGTGGGATCAATTTCCGCTTTCGAGCGAGGCATGTTTTTGAATGTTCCCGAGATGTAGTCCACACTACTACTGAAAATGTCGATTGAATCTTGACTCGGCGGTTTATTAGGAGCCAGACACGCTCCTTGCGACGCGATCTCTTGCGTGAAAGTGGATCCGTCTACAAACGTTCCAAAGTCCAATACAGTAGTGTAACTTTCCTCGAAACGCTTTAAACAACAGACAGTGTTTTCTTGATCCTGTACAATACTACCTGTTCCTAGAGGTAGGCACGGGAATTCTTCTGAATTGAATGTGGAGGCTTCCAATGGACTAACGGGAGGAACCACACTGGGAATGTACACTATGTTTGTTACATCATTATCACGTGTACTGTATCTCATGCAGATATTTAGCATCTCTTCCGCAGCATCATATGTCACAGATAGGACACTGGAGGAAGATGTCGACACTGCTAATGGTGAGGAGGAGCCACCTGATGTCAGCACCTCGATCGAAACATCGGGTTTATCAACACAGATGCCTTCATTTAAGCAGTTTTCGTTGTTTGTTCATGACCTGGAGTTGTCATTACTACACTTCTTCATCCGGTGTACCAGATAATCCACGGTTGTCATTGAAGGATTGAGATTCATCAACTTCTCTGTGAACGTGTCGTATTGGTCAAAGATATCTGCATTTGAAATTAGCGACATATCGAGATATACGGTTGCAACTCGAATCACAATGGACCAGATTTTGCGACGCTCAAAATTGACAGTCATCAACATAGTGCTATCTTCATCAATTACATAATCTTTCACGCCCTCTTCCAGAAGTGCAATGTCAACGTGTGCATATCCTGATCCCGTGTGGATGTAATTTTCCTGCATCAACATTGTCATAATGCTACTACGCAAAATAATCATAGTATCACGATCCGTGGAATCTCCATTGGCCCTCCCCGTAATTTTGATTATAATTTCTACGCCACTCTCGTAACACAATTTTCCATAACGTTCACCCACAAAATAGTTAGGATCGCATTCGCAACTATATCCTATTTTATCCACTGGTTCAATGCAAAATGCATTCGCATCGCAACTTGATGTTCCATCAGTGCATTCATCGATAGGTGACTGGGTGCATGAGTCTTTAAACTCGAAAAACTCATCGGCAGGGAAAAGGTTGCAAGTGACGATTGCATAGAAAAATCCTTTGCTACCGCTGTCACTGTAATTGGCTGATAGAGACCTCCTACAAGGCCCAGATTAATTTGCATGCATTGTTCCGCGACATTTGGTGTTCGAAGAACAAGTTCACCAGGCATGTTGGTATTGGTTATCCACTCTACCTGCTGTCCAATTGAATTTTAATGACGATCTGCGAGCATTAATACACATGTAGGGTGCTTGAATAACACATAGCTTACATTTGAGGTCATCATTACCCTCGCATTGTTCACCAGATTCTAATACCCCATTTCCACAAACTCTTTGTGCTGAAACTGTGGTTTGGGGAAGAAATATTGATTAAAACAATACAAAGCAAAGAAATCCCTTTCTCTGATTCATCCAATTGACACATATGTGCAATTCATATATATATGAAAATCATGACCAAACCCTGGTGAAAACTGGATTTCAAGTTTTGGATGTTTTAGAGACATATATTGCAAATAAACGCGATGCAGTGTGACATTTGAGAATGCAGCATAAAATATGTGCACGATCCATATGCACAAGATTATGCATGAAGATAAATTTCTGCGTGATTTTCCATGCACTTGCAATATACTGCGTTTGAAATTGGTATATAAGTACATGTACTTCATAACAATCAATGAAGAGAACAACTATTCATAAAACAAGACAACAGACTAGTCCAGGATATATTTCGTTTCTGTTTGAAAAGTTGGAGATGATTTAGGAGCTGTATATTCGAGCGGATGAGGAAAACAAGCAATACTATTGTACGCTTGAAATGAACGAGTTCTGAAGGCTGTTTTTTTTGTGTACAATGTCGAATCGGGACCAGCCAATTTTTGGGAAAGAAACTTGTTTAGAATATAAAATTTGACTTGTCTCAAGATTCATCTTGTCAACATGGACATGTTTTCAAAAGAAAATGTGGTTGCACAACATGTCCAAAATATACACAACAATCTGGACGAATATGAACAAAAGTCGAGAAAAAAAGGCCACCCGGAACAAAAAGTATATCCAAAACCTCCATCAAAAGTACATGCTCCACGCGAAACTCATCGAAGATATTGACAACACGTACAGTGAGATCCGATTCATTTTCCAGAAAAATCATCACAGTTGACATTGTGTTACAAGTCTTGTAATAAAATTTCGACTTTGGGGAATATCTTGGTGTGCACGGCTACATCGACAAAACATAGAAGAGCGTGTTTTGGAAAAATAAAAGCACCGACGTTATAAAAGATGTGTCCTATATAAACCGTAGTATTTTATGTACATCATGAAGCATGCCATTGTTTTGATACTCTTTTGTTGGAGTGCGTTGATTGTGCGTTCCAATGAGATTTGCAAGGAGATAAATCTTGAATCCTGCATGTGTCCGAGTGGGTCCGAGAAAATCCAGTCCAGCAACAATATTTTTGTATGCACACTATGTGAGGCTGGGAAGTTCCAGGCAGAGGTTACCAGCGAGAAGTGTTCTAGCTGCACAGGGAAAACAAAGTCTGACATTGGAGACGTCAGGTGTACAGATTGTGTTGACTCGTTCATTACAGTTGAATACGATCATAAAAAAAGTCTGCCAGGCCCTTGGACCATTAGTGATGTCAAATACATCAATACTCTTTATCTGAAACAAGTCAGGAATTTGCAACCATATAACAATACAATGTTCTACATTGACAGACAAAAATGTATTATGTTGTCACAACCAATTACAAACATATATGATTTCTTGTCATTACGAACAGCATGTGCACCTGGTGAATCATCCAAGAATACGATGTACGGTGCAAGAGATATAGTTTGTATACAATGCCCATTCGGTAAATTCACCAGCCAAAGTGGCAGCATGGGTGAATGTGTAAACATAACAGAGTGTACACGTGGTACTACGGATGTTTCTTTGTCATCTTCAGTTGTGATTGGGTGACATGAAGACACAAACTGTAGCTACAACTTGGATGTTGAACAAATTAAAGCTGGGAATTACCCGATGATGGAAAGCAGCGCATTGTTCAGATATGACCAACACCGAAATTCTCGTGTAATGAGAAATGAAAAATGCGCTAACAATAACAACTCTGTCAATTGCAATCTAACTGGGTCGTGTGTCCACTCATTCTTGTACTCGTGGGAGAATGGAAAAATTTCACTTGGTGAAATGAGTTGTCAAAACACATGTAGCCCTGGATTCGCGCTGATAGAATCAGAATGTCGAGCATGTAGTCCTGGAACAAGCAAGAACAGTTCTGGAAACACAGAGTGCACAGAATGTGAAGCAGGCAAATATAACAACGTATCGAAAAGTGTCGCGTGTCTTCAATGTCCAAACTCCCATTTCTCAAAAACAAAGACATTGTGTGCACCTTGTTGAATGAAGGACACAATTTACCGTCTTGGGTTGGACTGTTACAAGCCCAATCATTATATTGTGAAAAATATGTGTCTTCATAACAGAAACAATATCTTCAGGCGTCGTCCACGGTCCTTTTGACTCTGCTTCTGCCCCTCCGTCGTCGAGCCGTGGTAACTACCTGCCTACACAAAGTCAAGCATCATATCACAGCGTCTCTTCGAGTCCCTCGGCTCGCCGTCCCTCCTCTGCCTTTGACGGTGTCAACGAGGAAGCCAATGTTCGCGCGAATGCCGCCTTCGTTC
>Ga0105053_10009249_pt1 | contig 12587 bp, 8 predicted proteins | sample BON01_FD_78093 | JGI IMG/M metagenome (GOLD analysis project Ga0105053, IMG submission 78093) | Freshwater microbial communities from Lake Bonney liftoff mats and glacier meltwater in Antarctica - BON-01 | ecosystem: Environmental > Aquatic > Freshwater > Ice > Glacier meltwater | place: Lake...
ATTCTCGCAGTCTGAAAATCGAATATATGAACATTCTTTGAACGGGGGTAAGATGTATGAGATAAATTGTGCGTTCCGTACGTCCCGAATTTCCCAAGAGAGATTAGAGTTGAAGCTAAGGATAGGGATGGACATTCGCAATCAACCTTATTGTAAATGCGACTCCCCACTCTAAAGGTGAAATTCTTTATACCACGTAGAAAATAATTATAATGCGAATTAGTTGTAGATGCTCTGTTTTGGGTAATCATAAAAATTGTTTTCAAATTTTGAAGAGCGTCGTGGAAGGCGAAGTTAATATTTGGTGACTCTGGAGTTATGGTGTTCATTCTGTAAGTATCAAAGTTGAGCGTAATACCGTTTTGTGATTCTGAAGCTTTGATCAACCCATCAATATAGTTTGACGACATAAAAATCGTTTGGGCGTGAAACTTTGGGTCTGTTAAAGTATATGTAATGGGTGTTGTGTTATTCGGGTCTCCTTTCCCTGTGTATTCTTTCAAGGCATTTGTCACGTCAGTTTTCTCTTCGACTGCCATTGAGCTATATTGCTTAGTGAAGGGAGCATCTGTTTTATCAAATATTGTGTCAAAGTTAGCCTCGTCAGCAGGGTCGTAGAGAAGGCACTTTCCAGCCCTTTCTAAAAATATCTGTATTTTGATACCGTTCAATAAAACAAGCGGGATATACGATTCCGACGATAGAATGCCAGATAGCGACAATTGAAAAACCATTGTACGGGCATCGCCTTCCTCATGTAAATTGAGATACCTTCGTGCTTGATTCGCACCATTTTTCTTGTTGAAGTTTGACATAGAGTTCAACCCACTCGCCCACGACGAATCAAATTGGTTGTCATTCGCATTCGCTAAGTGGCAAATACTTTGTAGCGTATTGTAGTCACTAATATCTTCTAAAATTAAATTAGAATTTGATGGCAATGATACGATTACTCTCTTGATGATGCTAGTAATATCTCCACTCAAATGAGCAGTCCATTTGTTCGTGTTCATTTTCACGGAAAAATATGACTCCCGTCCGTCAATCATAGCATCGCCAGACACGTTAAATGTAATCGCTTTGTTATCGTCATTCTCTCCAACCGTGACTGTTTGACTAAGGGCTGTTGCGGGGTACTCAATGAGCTCCCGTTTCTGTATGATAGTAGAGTCGCTTTTGCCGTGTTTGAATATTGCTTTTTTGGGAATATGAGCTACTGTTTCGCTTTGATGCTGAGTGTTCATTGTCTATGAAGATAGGTTATAAATATTAGACAAAAATAATTTCAATTCTATTGCTAAGTGCGTTAGAGTAAATCATTCGTAAAAAGTATCTATCAATAAATATATATGGAAACGGAACTACGAAAGTTGTACTACGAACCCAAGACTGGTTTTGGAAGTCCATCTCACCTGTACAAGAACGCCAGAAAAGCAGGTCATATGGTGACGATGAAAGTAGTAAAAGCGTTTGTGGAGAAGCAAGAAGTTGCTCAGTTATTCGCCCCGAAGACTACCAAACGGGAAACTAGACATTTTAAAATTTCTGCCAAGAGAGGCGTATGGCAGGTTGACCACACGTTCATGAAGCACAAAAAAATAAATAACAGCCACCACGCTATATTTGTTGCGATAAATATAGGATCTAGGTATGTTTATGCCAAAGCGATGAAGAATATTCGAGAGAATACTGTTATTGAAACATTGAAAGAGTTTGTCAAAACTATTAAGCTGAAGCACATCCGTGGCATAGTCTCAGATAAAGGTGTCGAATTCACTTCTCACGCTGTCAGAGACTGGATGGAAGACAACAATATAAATCACCGAATATTACATCCGGCTTACCATTATCTCAGCAATGCGATAGTTGAGCGCTATAACGGTGTGTTAAAGACGAAACTACACAAATATATGAAGGCAAACGACACCCGCAAATGGATCGATGCTTTAGACGATATAGTGTACAATCACAATCATTCAATTCACAGCGCTACTAAAGCACGACCGAAGGATTTACTGAAAAACCCAATAAAGGAATTGATTTTTCGTTTGAAGACCGAGAATGACAATCAAAAATTGCGCAAGGATAATCGCTTCGTCTTAAGTAAATTGAAACTAGGTTCTAAGATTCGGATACTGCGGAAAGCAGACAAACCGTTTGATAAAAAAATTCAAAAATACAACGAAAAAGTTCACAAGATTAAAAAGTTTATTCACGGGGGCGTATTAATTAAAGTAAAACACAAGTCCCGCTTAATTCGTCCCTTTGAAATATTACCTATTAATAAGGGAGTCGAGAGAAACCCGTTTCCGAGAAACAAACCATCTCCTAATGATAACGTAGATAACATACGGAACGGCAAGCGAAAGACTTTCAGAATTAGGAATGACCCCGTCGTTAAGGATGCTAAAAAGCAGAAGGAGAAAACTACTGTTCAGGAAGATATTACAGGCAAGGGCGTAGTCGTCACTGACATAGACGGGAGTAAAGATGTTCGTGCGAAAGTCCTTCGAATGAACGATGGAGGAGGCATTTGGGTAGAGTATTTGCAAAGCAATAACAAAAGATACGAAGTTTTAATACAAGACGGAAAATATAGAATAACAGACGATGTTCCAGACCTAACACCTAATGCTCTAAAGAAGAAGCAAAAACCATCAGCCGATCCAGTGCCATACGTTCAACAATACACACCAGTAGCGTTCGTTAACAATGCAAAGTACAGGATCAAATGGATTGAGACGAATCATAAAGATTACGGAAAAACGTTTTCAGTTTCAATCAAGGACGTAGACATCAACAAGGGAACGTGCTCAATCCAATACTATCGAACTGAAAAATGGGAGTTGAACCAGTCTCTAACTAACTTTGATGTGATAGACAAGCGGAACAACAAGATTCCAATGATAATAAAGGAAAATATTCCTGTAAGTATTCCAGAGAAAAGCCTACCTGTGGCGAAGAAAGCGGTTGTTGAAAACAATACCAAGTATAAAATAAAATGGATGGAAGTTGGGCACCGTGACTATGGTAAAACATTCTCTGTAACCATAAAAGATGTAGACAAGAATTTGGGAACATGCTCCATCCAATACTATCGCATCGGCAAGTGGCAAGAGAATCGATCCCTGTTGAACTTTGAAGTTGTGAGCAAGCTAGGAGTAACCCCCACCATTCCTTCCCCTAAAATGAAAGAGAAAGCACCGATAGCAGAGAAAAGTATCCCACCGCCTCACAAACCGAAACCAATAACGAAGAGCAATGAAACGGTCGCATTAGAAGAGCGAAGACAGAAACGGAAAGCCGAGCTTAGTAAATATCAAAGGGAAGAAAAGGCATCGAGTGATAGAAAAGAACGAGTAAAAACGTTACAGAAAAATTGGAAAAATAAGAAAGAACATCATCCAGTCCACGCTCATGTTGATTTTTTACAATCGCTAGGTAGATAAAAATGAGTGATGTCGAGAGGATAAGTTCTAAAACTTTATTCTCAAATTTCGTAGTTTATATTAAAAGAATAACTTTGTAAACTTCCCGCAGATTGAACACTGTCTGCGACGACTAGATTGTTGTCAATCTTTGGCTTACTGTCGTCTACATTCAATAGGGTGGTTGATTTTGGAGGGCTAGGCGATGAAGTGCTTGAAACTGAAACAGCATCAGAAGGTTTGAATATTGATGATACAATTTTCTCTATCGCCTCATTCTCCTTCTGTGAATCCAATGCGCCTTTTTCCGAAGTAGATGGTTTTTGTTTTACCGTTGACAGTTCCAGATTATCGGGAGGTTTTATTGCTGTCACATTCTTTGCCGCCACCTCCTTCCTTTGCGTTCCCAATTCATTTTTTTGCTGAGTCGAAGTGATTGAAGTGGCTGTTACTAGTTCCGGATTTTTTCGGTCGTCGTTCGTAAACAAAATCTGCTCGACGAATTGGACTTTCTTGTAGAGCTCTTTTATCGCTACTTCAATCGCATTTTCAATGTTTAGGTGGATTTTGGCTTGTTTTTCTGTGCTGTGATGTATGGCATCAAACCTATCATCGTACTCGTTTTTAAGTGCTCCAATATCTTGGACAGTTTTTTCGGTGCGTTCGTCAAGTAACATTTTCAAGGCGTGATACTTAGAATTTACTTCGTTTTTTATTGTGTCACACTCATTTTTCAATTTTTCACAAGTGCGATCAATTGTTAGATTAATCCCCGCTACGCAATCAGAAGTGGTATTACATACAGCACTAGTTTCATCCTTCACGACATCCATTGTTTGTTTGGGTTGGTTGGTTGGAGTGGTCAATTTAGACTTTGATGAACTATTCCGGGAGTCCCTGTAAAGTTGTTTTTGAGCTTGCGCCATCTTCTTTAACTGAATTGTGTTTTCTTTGCTATGGGAACTCGCATATTTACTAGGAGGCGGGACTTCAGATTCAGTAGATTCCATCAATGATATAAAACTACTACAGTTAATTTTTGGGAGACAATTTCTATTGCGTTTCGGGTTGTTTTTGAAAAATGGTTTAAAGGTTTTCCCTCAATGTATAGTATATATGAATAATAGTTTAAAGTCAATGAGGAAAATTCCAATTGAAAATGTTCTCCTTCCGAAATACGTAGAAGTAGCAAAAACACAGATCCGCATGTTTGAAAAAGAAGGGGAGATTTTATCAAGTGAATACACAAATTTGTTCAAGAAAGGTGAGGTTGTCCCGAATAGTACAAAAGATAATGATGAGGGTAAAGTAACTGTATTAGTTACTAAAATTAAAATTCCAACGGCTATGAATCACCAACTCACTCCGAAGTTCATAAAAGCGTACCGTGAAGGTCGTGTGATTACACGCCTACCCGAAGGTATTCTGAAAATCCCAAAAGATGATTCTTCAAAACCGGGAGGGAGCAAGAAGCGCAAGAAGCATGTTAAGATTAATAGGGAATTGTTTGGCAACGTTTTGAATAAGATGAAAACGAACAAGGTGCTAATGAAAGAAGTGAAAGAGTTTTTTGATTTGACGAAGGGTAACGATAAATTCCACACAATTACAATAAAATACAAAACTTTTAAGTATGATACAAATGGGGTAAAAACAGAGGAACGATGGAGTACTTTAAACACTGTTTTCTCTGTTCCTGTTTTGAGAGCATTCGTTCAATTTTCCACAACTTTTGAAAGAAATGTAATCATTTACGATTTTAGAAGATATGGTTCTAATGGAGAAGAAACAATTAACTATGACTCCCTTATCAAGTTTTTGACTTTTGTGGATAATGGAAACTTATCGACGGTGAAAAAACACACACCTGATGGAGAGAAGAGAGATATTCTGAAAACTTTTGTGAAAAAAGTAGATTATTTACTGAATGCTGATTCTGCCGTTTTGGAACAAATACACGCAGAGCCATCCGAACAATTGAATAAAGATGAAATGACTAGCCCAATTAAATTAACTGAAATGGCAGTTCAGAATATAGAAGCCAAATACATCAACAGTAAATATTTTGTTTCGGAACTGATTAAAGTTGAAGGTGGCAAATTTGTCTATCCTGATTACAAAAACTTTGAGAAAGAATTTTCTGAATGTACCAATGGTGGTAGTGGAAAAAGGAAACTGTACAGAGATCACGGGATTCAGTATATGAAACAGAGTTGTCTAGCAACGTGTGCCTTGCTTCATATGTATATACAACATGGTAAGAGTAAAGGGAAAGTCAAATGGTGGAATCATTCCTCTCTGATAAAATTCCCCCCGCCTACATACGAATCAATTAGCGAAATGTGTGGAGTCCCTTTTCAAAACGATGACCAAGGACTGTATGTTCCTATGTCATTAGAACAATTAGAACCTTTTCTGGAACACTATAGTATGAGTTGCTACGTGATTACACCTATGGGCGATTTGGTATATCGTTACAATCCTATTAAAATTGAACCGAACCTTAAAGAAAGGCTTGGCGTGTGCGGTTTATCACTTATAATTTCAAACGAACACGTCAATCAAATACCGGGCAACCTAGCTACTTGCTTCGCTGGAACATATAAGGATTTAGAACCGTTAGTTAGTGAAACACGGAATAAACTCATCTACGAATTTTATCAACATACAACCTCAAAACCCAATACTGCTGAGTTGGTTGGAACTTTCTCAAAATTCCCGATTAGAAATTCATTTGAACCATCGAAGGGCTTTGCGGTAGATATGAAAATGAAGAACATCGAGAGGGATTCAAAACATATGATTGATACGATACGGAGCGAGGTAGATGCTACAATGAAAACGATTTCCTCTAAAAATTCTAAAAAGAAAATCGTTTCAAAAAGAATTCTCATATCCTATCACTACATTGGGTGTCAAGTGTCAATTATAGAATGTCTTAAAACGAAACACAACTTCGTTGCTAATAATCTTATTCTAAGTGGGAAAAAATGTGACATCATACAATCGTTTGATATTTCATATTCTAATCCGTACGTAAAAGCAACACTCCGTATCGGAAACACGCTCCAAGCTGGATTAGAATATAACGATGCTGAAGTTGTTGCTAACCAAGTGAAGACCGAAGAACAAATGATAGAATACAATTCCGAATTCAAACAATTTTATCAGAAACTGTACAATAAAGAAACCATTCAAACCTATTCCGAGAATTTATTGGAAAATTTTCTATCCTATCCGTGCCCCCCAAAAGCGTTCTCAGTTATTGAGTCGTATAATTCCAATGAGATTCTTCAACAAGAGCAACAAGCAAATACAGAGAGGGCAGAGGAAGGTGGGCAACCTTTGAACTCTACAGAGAGGGCAGAGCTAATTTGGGGTCAGGTGAAACGAGTCGGAGCAATTGATGCGAATAAGGCATACGCTAGTAATATGCTCAGAACGGGATGCGTTGTGAATTTCCCACCATACTCAGGATTCGTTTCAAAGTCAGTCAAAATATCAAAGAACAATATTAAGGAGATTAAGGACTACAATTTGTACAAAGTCACTGGTCAATTGAAAGGAGATATTAAGGGATATCTTATGTTTGACAGAAAGGATGTTATCTATTACGGTTTAATTCTGAAAGAAATGATGGCACTTCTTCCCGATTTTACGTTCTCAGTTACCGCAATGTGTGAAGCATGCAAGGTTATCAAGATTGATTGGTCTAGCGATATTAAGCGCCTATACGCTAACACAAATTTGACTACAAACCAGAAGAAGACAATTCCAAATGTCCTTCTGGGTTCGTGTGACAAATATAGGAGTTTGCTTATCACAGGGGAGGTATTCTTCTCTAAGATTGACGCAGATGCCTCCTATAATATTTCAAAAAATAGAACGAGAGTTCAGGTGGCGAAGAAGGTAACTGATGATTATGAGACCGAGACTTTGTGGGGAGACTGCGAAACTGAAGTAAAAGCGAAAATAGAAAAGCAACTAGAAAACGAAATTGACGAGTTTGATATGTATTCCTTAACTAACAACCTCTATCACAAAAGATTGTTCAAACTTCATATTAACGTCAATGAAAAGAAGGAATCTACTTTCAACCAAGGGTTTCTCCCTATCAGTGTAATGAAATATAACACACAGAGGTTAAGCTTATTGAAATGGTGGATCAAGATAGAAAAATCGGGCACACTTTTACCCATTGGGTGTAAAACCGATAGCATATTCGTGTGCGAAAATAATGCTTTGAACAGGGAGCTACTAAATGGTCAGCTAACCGATCTGGGCTTTAAAGGGTATGAGGAAGTTTGAAGTAAATCAGACTTAAACGTTACAAACCAATAGAGGATATACAAACATCAGTACAAATGAACACATTATTATTGGACGACGCAAAATTATTAATTGACTTTGTCAATAAACATGATGACCTTTACCTTGAAAATAATTTAACATTTGAATCATTGGGGGGGTTTCATCTGGATATAAATTCAAAACCACCCCTTAAAACGCTTGCGCAAGAAATCGAAAGTGAAATATATAGAACAGAAGGGAATCCTAAACGTATCGCACGAATGAATGATAGGGAGTATCAGAGAAATGAGAAATGTTTATACACAGAACAGCAGGAAAACGTAAAACGACTAGACAATATTCAAAAGCAACTACTCACACAAGAGTTTTTACCGCTAAAGGGAGAAGAGCTATGGAACTCTAAAAACGAAGAGGAGAGAAATTCATTCGCTAGGAATCTGTCTGATTCGCTTAGCGCACATAGATGTATAGCTGTATACGGTGATGCGGGACACGGGAAGAGTCATATAGCGAAACAAGTCATAGCAATGAATCCCGATTGGCGAACCTACGTAATTAATCCATACCATCATCTACTTCAAAATGTCTGGAAATCTGACAAATGGATAGCAATGACTGACTACCGAGCGTTGGGCGTAAAAGTTGAAGAAGGAGAGGCTGTTAAAAACAAAAGTACAATGCCATTCCACGAGTGTGATTTATTAGTTATTGATGAAGTCTTTCTTATTTCAATGGATAACTTAAACAGCTTAAGCATTTATATAAAACGCAATCCAAATATGAAAGTATTGATCCTTGGAGATCCATTCCAAAATGAGAGTGTCAATAAAGTATCAAATAATGTCGAATTGATGAAACCGTATCATGAGTTTCTGGAGGAGGCTGTTCGTGTGATTTGTCCGAAGTACATCACTATGGAATACAATAAACGAAATCCTAGCGACGCCCTAAAGTTAAGTAAAATCAAACATCAACTATTTACGGAAAAGAAAACAACTATGGAAGTATTTCAATATTTAAAAGACAAAAATATAATTGGTGGTGTTATAAACCATAAAGAACATTTTAAAACCAGCGGAATTGAAACTCATATTACTTACAAAAACAACTACAGCATTGACCTCAATAGATACATCCACACTGAAGTATTCAAACAGAAAGACGAATTTATAGTTTGTGATGGCTCATTCTTCGTCAAGCACCCGTTCCTAAATTACAGAGTAGGAAATGTATGTAACCCTAAAATTATTAACAACGCAATCGTGACAGAGAAAGGAACAATAGACTACGCCGACGCATTCAATGTTTGGAAAGACTTAGGGGAGGCTAACAAACACCCGACGATTGAGGAAATACTAAATTTCCTTCTTCACGAGAGGGGGGTGTATTTGTTAAGATGCCGACTTAAGGGGTTATTCATTAACGACAATGTAAGGTTATCAGCATTGCCGAAGAAAAAAACAGATCAATTCACTTTTATAAACAACGATGGAGAAGCGGTAGAAATCAATCAATCAATCGTAACGCACGATAATTTCAGATATAATTACTGTCGCACTGGGCATTCCTGCCAAGGTAATACTATTACCAAACGATTTTGTATTCATATGTACGAATCTGAATTTCTATGTAGCAAGAGATGGTTTTGGACTGCGATTACTAGAAGTGTCAGTCTAAAGAATGTGTATATTCATTTGGTTAAAAATACCGACCCAACGCCACAAGATTTTCATTGTTTTGCGAGTCGTAAACTGGAATCGTACAAGCAAACAGACCAAGATAAAAAGCAAAATAACGAAGATTACGACGTCTGTAAAATGAAGGATATGCTGAAGGATCATTATGGCAAACAATGTCATGGTTTAATGGATAGAGCCTGTTTTAATATGCTGAGCATGGAATCAAACTCCCCCGATAGTATTTCGTTTGACAGAATTAATAATTCTAGGGGACACGGGATTGACAATATTAGAATCAGATGCTTATCATGTAACCGAATGGCTAAGGATTTAGACGACAAGCTTTAAATCTCTTCAACGAAACGTTTGTAGCATTTTGATGTTGCCAAGTTACAATATAAAAACGAATACTGTTCCGATGTGGCGTACGTGTATCGCTCTGCCATATTATCGTATTGGGTAATGCTATCGTAGAACGAATCAATCTCTCTCTGAGTTTTCAATCGGAATAAAATCAATTGCGATGCGTTGGATAACATACCACTAGGAATAGAGTGATATTTCTGACTAGTGATAATTAAACTAATGCCGAAATGGCGACCCATAAAAAACAGAGTCGTCAATAGATTATCCTGCTTCTTATTGAAAACATTACTGTCGCTTATCATATCATCTATTAGCATCAATACACCATTCTTCTGCTTTTTGGAATATTCCATTATCTCCTCTATTATTTCTGGTTGCCAAGAATTGTAGAGATGTGATTTAGGTAGATCCAAGTCACTGTAGGTATCGTCCAAAAATAAAGTCTTACTGATAATGAAAATATTTTTCCCAAAATGCTTTGAGTAGCCAAATTCTGGTCTAGTGATTAGGTTCTTTATACAGTTGCTTTTCCCAGAATGACTGCTTCCTACCAAGCAAAGCCTGAAGGGCGGTTGAGGCATATATTCTTCTCCAATAATTTCACACTTACTTTCTTTTCCTAAGTTTTGAATTTCTAATTTAGCAGACATCACGTGTTAATATGGTAAGCTTAGAAAAAAACTAGAGGTTAATTTCTGTTCGTATTTTCTTCGTATTCGTTTTCTCCTACAAAATACGAAGAAAATACGAACATTTCGTAAAAAACAATGCGGGAAACATCTTCGTATTTTCTTCGTATAAATTTACTCTAGTTTATTTTCTCTTCGTATTTATATAAATATGGAATACGAACAGAATACGAAGGAGCTAGAAACCAACGTTCCAGAATCCGAAGATATTGATGACGCAAACATTGAATCGTTCCAACCAAAAAAACAAAATGAAAAAAACAAGAAGAACCTATCATTGCGATGGTCGAAGCGGCAACCTACTAAAAACGAATTATTCGAACAATTTACGGAGTTGAAGAGTTCATTCGCAATTTCCCAGAATTCAATACTGATGATGGAGAAACGCATCACAACATTGGAAACGGATATTGCTCAACTTATTGAGTACATAAATTCCAAACTCTAAAAAAACGCAAAAATAGTTATTTCACTGTTTTTTATTTCTAAAGATATTATATATGCCATTCGTGCCGTCAAGTCAAAGACTAAATACTAATACTAGTTCTCAAATACAAGTAACTGAGGCAATCAATCCAATTCCGACAACACAACAACAGATGATCAACGAAGATTCAGAGACGAACAACTCTCAAAATAGCTACGAAAATAACAGCAACAACAACAACGACCTAGAGGATTTATTATTGACGGTTTTAGATGAGCTAGATACCGTGAAATCGTTGCTTTTAGAACAAGGTGTTGTATCTCAGCCAAGAAACAATCCACAACCAACAACAGAAACACTAGTCAACAAATATGGCATCGCAAAAGAGTTGCCCCGCCCACCACGACAAGTACTACCAAACAGAAACGCACACGACTTTAGTAACTGCTTTTAAATATAGTTCAATGTTATAACAAATTACTGAAAATGTATTCCAATTCAGTCAAACGAAATCCCATCTTTCACAAGAAAAGAGCACCAAAAGTTGGCATTGAAATTTTTTCTGTTGGTTGTGTTACTGAATCAACGACATATGACACAATACCGAAACCAATTCACCGAACGAAGTACGTTCAACAGAATTATGACATAAGAAATAATACTGCACGGGCTATTTTGGAGTATAACGAAGCGCTGAATTATGAAAAGAATGCCAACCTCCGTCTGTTTTCAGATATTAACAAAAACAGCAAAACTTCTCAAGAACTTCCAGCACCATCAATTCATAGACGAGCTTTTTATAATCCCCCGTTGAGGAACAATAATACCATACAGGAAACAGGTAAACCTAGAATCATTAAAGAACACATAGGAGCAACGAATACACAATTCCCGACAACGAGAATTGGTCAAGAAATTCTCCGTCAAAAAGCATTGATGAATATCACAGAATTGCCCAACATAATGAAATCCCTTATAACCAGCGTGACAGATTTGAAACAGATTAGAAATGTCAAGGATAGTATTGTCGATAAAACGGAAAAGGTTGAAGAACCTTCAGTTGTTGAACGTAAAAACACCGCACCTATAGGCACGTCAACATCGTCAGTCACACCGTCTAAAACCACACCCCGTGACGATTATGATGACGTTCGGCACATTCCACGTTTGGAAGACAGCTCTGGGGATGAAGCGTATGAAGCGCCAGCAGAAGATGCTCAGGAGCTTAATGATGGAGAAAAAGAAGTGTACCTGAAAACACTGAAAGAATTAAATAGAATTGCCTATCGAATACAGAAAAGCAAGACTATCACCGACGTAAATGTAGACAAATTAATTGATTTGAACATAATTACCAGAGAAACGTCATCTGATTTGGATTTGACACAACGCAACATTGAAGCATATTCACAATTACTCAGAGATGAATTAGCGAAATAGGGATACTAACTGAACATCATCTGAAGATATTTATTTTCCTGTTCTTCCACTATTCTTTCGGTTTTAGTAAATTCTTCTCTACACGCCAATACATTATAGAACTCACGATTGCTCTTAAACTGAGAAGACAAAGTTAGCATCTTAGCAAGTATCTCGTAATCTTCAACTCCACCAACAGCAGAAGCATCTGGTCTACCAGCGGGAATAGGATACACCCTATTCTCAAAAACTAAGTTCTCAAAGAAAT
>Ga0105053_10009253_pt1 | contig 12579 bp, 9 predicted proteins | sample BON01_FD_78093 | JGI IMG/M metagenome (GOLD analysis project Ga0105053, IMG submission 78093) | Freshwater microbial communities from Lake Bonney liftoff mats and glacier meltwater in Antarctica - BON-01 | ecosystem: Environmental > Aquatic > Freshwater > Ice > Glacier meltwater | place: Lake...
CAGCGCCTGCCGTATGACGGCGGCGGCGCCGGCATCGACGCCCCAGGTCGGCTGGCTCACGATCAAGACGCCGGGCTCGCGCAGGATTTCGCGGCCGACGATGAACTTCTGCAGATTGCCGCCCGACAGGCTGGCGGCTTCCGGATCGCGCTTGGCCTTGCGCACATCGAAAGCGTCGGTGGTCTTGTCGACGGTAGCCAATGTGGCCAGCTTGTCCACAAAACCGCGACGGACCATGCCGCTGGCGGCGTGGCCGGTGAGCAGCGCGTTCTCCGACAGCTTCATGCGCGGCGCGGTGCCATGACCGAGCCGTTCTTCCGGCACGAACGCGGCGCCCAGGCGGCGGCGTGCTGTCACCGATAAATGACCGGACACGATGCCGTCGATGATGATGTTGGCCGGGCGCGGCGCCATACGTTCGCCCGACAGCGCCGCGAACAATTCGTCCTGGCCGTTGCCGGCGACGCCGGCGATGCCGAGGATTTCGCCGCCCTTCACTTCGACGGTGATGCTTTTGAGATGAACGCCTTGTGGATCGTCCGGCGCCATCGACAAATCTTCGATCAGCAGGCGCGGCACCGTGGCGGCGCGGCCGGTGCCGGCCTTCACTTCGCCGATTTCGGCGCCGACCATCATGCGCGCCATCGAGGTGGCTGTTTCGGCGCGCGGATCGCAGGTCGAGATCTTTTTGCCGCCGCGCAGAATGGTGGCGGTGTTGCACAGCCGTTTCACTTCATCGAGTTTGTGGCTGATGTACAAAAGCGCGCGGCCTTCGCTGCGCAGCCGCTCCAACACGACGAAAAGCTGGTCGGCTTCCTGCGGCGTCAGCACGGCGGTCGGCTCGTCGAGGATCAACAGCTTTGGATTCTGCATCAGCGCGCGCACGATCTCGATGCGCTGGCGCTCGCCGACCGACAGCCGCCAGACTTCGCGTTTCGGATCGAGCGGCAGCCCGTAATCGGTCGACACCTGCTTGAGGCGCGCCGACATGGCGGCAAAGGTCTCGGAACCGTCGAGCCCGAGCGCGACATTTTCCGCCACCGTCAGATTGTCGAACAACGAGAAATGCTGGAACACCATGGCAATGCCGCGCGAGCGCGCGTCCGACGGCCCGCTCAGGACCATCTTCTCGCCCTCGAACCGCAATTCGCCCTCGCTCGGCTGGATCAAGCCGTACATCATCTTGACCAGCGTCGACTTGCCGGCGCCGTTCTCGCCCAGCAGTGCGTGGATTTCGCCGGCGTAGAGGTCGAGGTCGATGGCGTCGTTGGCGGGGAAGCTGCCGTAGCGTTTGGTAATGCCAATGGCCTGGAGCAGCGGCGCGCGCGTGGCAGGGCTGTTGGCAGATACCGGCTTCAACATACGAACGCGGCCCCAAACCGAACTGGAATTCCCGCTCGCGCCTCGCGAGTGGTGTCCATAAAACTGACAAGCCAATAGTGTGCCAAATTCAGCGGCAATTGAAGCCATGAATTATTAGCAGGCACTGCCTATTGCTGCGCCATGACCGGTGCGAATCGGAAAATCCAGCACAAGTCGCTTGATATTGTGCCCGTTCGTGGCCGGGATGCTTTGGTCGTCGGCCGGGACCGCGGCGATTGGCGTCAATTGGGATGCCGGTTCGGTTCAGGCTCGTCGTGTGCGGCCGTTGCGTGCCCGCCTTTTGGGCAGGCCGGTCAACTCCCGCGATAGGTGGCGAAACTCCAGGGTGAGACCACCAGCGGTACGTGATAATGGCCTTCCGGATCGGAAACGGAAAACCGGATCGGCACGACGTCGAGAAATGGCGGCTCCGCCAGCGCGACCCCGCGCCCGGAGTAGTAGCCGGCGACCGAAAAGCGCAATTCATAAGCTCCGATCGGCACCGGCCGCCCGCCGATCAGCGGCTTGTCGGTTCGGCCGTCTTTGTTGGTGACCGTTCGCAGGATCGGGCGGTCCTCGCCGTGTTTCGACAATTCCCATAATTCGATCGGCACGTTGGCCGCGGGTGCGCCGGCATGCACGTCCAGCACATGGGTCGACAGATGCCCGCCAAGATCGAGGCCTTCGGCCGCGCTCACTTTCTGATCGAGCCGCAACGCCGCGATCCGGAAAATTTCCGTCAGCGCGGTATCGATTTCGCCAACGCTGTCCTGCGCGATGCGGCGTTCAAATTCGCTCAGGATCGAATCCTTGGTGTGCCGCCGCACGCAGACGATGAAGGGAATGCCGAATTTCGCTTGATAGGAATTGTTGAACTGGTGGAAGCGCGCGAACTCGGCTTCGCTCAGCCGGTCCAGCCCAACGCTCGATTGCTCGCTGGTCGAATCGGCCGTCAGCGCGCCGGCGCGCGCCGCCTTGCCGGCAAGATCGGGATGCGCCCTGATCAGAGTCATGCGCGCCTCGGCCGGTGCGTCGCGCACCGCCTCGGCCATCGCGTTATGCAATGCGGAAAGTTTGGCGAAAGGCCGCCGCGCGCTCGCTTCCTGCGCTACCCAGGCCGAATGCTCGTAAATGTCGGCGAGCGCGGCGGTAAAATCCGCTTCGTTCATCGCATTGAGTTGATCGAGGGCTATCTTCGTCATGGCCGGGCTAGTCCCGGCCATCCACGCCTTGCTTTCTCAAAAGAAAGACGTGGATGCCCGGCACAAGGCCGGGCATGACGGAAAATGTAGCGATGCGCTTTCATCATTTTTCGGGCGCGCCTGCGGCAAACCAGGCTGCCAGTATCTGCCGCTCGTCGGGTGTAATCTCGGTGACATTCCCGGGTGGCATGGCACTCGACCGGCCGGCGTTAATCGCAATCAGCTTGGCATGCAGTTTGATTGCTTCCGGACTGTCGAGCTTGACGCCCTTCGGCGCCGCCGCGATGCCGGCCCAGACGGGTTCGGCGGCGTGGCACATGCTGCAGCGGGACATCACGATCTCGGTTACGGCCGCGAACTTCGGCGTTTCCGGCAGAGCGCCGGTTTTCCCACCGGTCGGACCGGTGCTCGAAAGCCAGGCCACCACCATCATGCCGAAAGCGGCGACAAACCACGTCCACCACGGGCTATCTTTGCCTTCGTGCCGCGCATTGAAAAAGTGCCGGATGACCGGACCGATCAGGAGCACGATGGCGACGATGATCCAGTTGTATTTGGTCGCGAAGAAAAACGGATAGTGGTTGCTGAGCATCAAGAAAACGACCGGCAGCGTCAGATAGTTGTTGTGGATCGAGCGCTGCTTGCCCAACTCGCCCCAGGCCGGATCGGGGTCCTTGCCGGCGATCAAGGCGGCGACGGTCTTCCTTTGGTAGGGCATGATGATCGCGAAAACGTTCGCCACCATGATGGTGCCGATCAGCGCGCCGATCTGGGTAAAGGCGCCGCGGCCGCTGAACACATGCGTGAAGCCGTAGGTTAGCGCCACCAGGAAGACGTAGCCGACCAGCGCCAGCGCCACGGCGTGCTTGCCGAGCGGTGAGCGGCACAACAGCTCATAACCGATCCAGGCCGCCGCCAGACTGAAGAAAGCCACCGCCGCGGCCATCGGCGCGCTCATGTTCCAGACCGATTGGTCGATCAGGAACATCTCGGCGTTCATGTAATAGACGACCACCAGCAACGCGAAGCCGGACAGCCAGGTGGTGTAGGCCTCCCATTTGAACCAGGTGAGTTCGTCGGGCATCTTGCCCGGCGCCACCATGAACTTGATCATCTGGTAGAAGCCGCCGCCGTGTACCTGCCAGGCATCGCCCTTGACGCCTTGCGGCAGGCCCTCGCGCGCCTTCAGGCTGAGATCGAGGTGGATGAAGTAAAATGAGGAGCCGATCCAGGCCATGCCTGCGATCACGTGCAGCCACCGGATGGCGGCGCTCAGCAACTCAGTCAGAACAAGCTCCAAGGCGGATACCCCATTGAACGCCCGGCCAGGTCACGATGACAGATCGACGCCTGACGGTTCAAGGAAGGGTATGCAAGATTTGTGCGCGCCGCTAGTAGCGCCCGGAGCCGGCTACTCCGCCGCGTGATAGAAAGCTGCCGCGTCGTTGCTGAAATCTTTTCGCGCCTGCGGGTCGATATAAAACATGTGGCCGCCGCGATAGAGCGTCAGCCGCACGCGGCCGGGCGGGCCGATCGGTGGCAGGTGGTCGAGCACATAGCGCGTCATGCCGTAGGGCGTGACCATGTCGGCATAGCCGTGGGCGATCAGAATGCGAAACGACGGGCTGAAAGCGAGCAGGGTTCGGATGTCTTCTTCCGTGCTGACCCGCAGCCGGCCGCCATGCCAGTCCCAGTTCCTGGTGACGTCATTGGCCAGCAGCGAGTACGTGATTTCGGTCTTGAAACCGAGTTCGTTGCGGGCGTAGTCGGCAAAACCGCCGCCATAAGCGCGCGAAACGCCGTCGAGAATCGGATCGCTGCCGCGCTCGCCCTGTCGTTCCGGGAACGGGTCGTCGACCGCAAAGCCGGCGTCGTAGCGGCTGACGATTTTGCCGGCGCGCAGGTGTTTCACGTAAGAATCGCCGATAAAACCGCGCGCTTGAGTCACCGTCTCAAGCGGCATGCCGCTGATTTCCGCGACACGTTCGTAAAAGTCATTGCCCGCGATGCCGGTGGGCGGACGGACCGCAAGCGTGGTGAGGTACGTGGTCATGGCAAATTTTTCCGCCGCCAACTGCGCTTCGAGCGTGAAGGCGCGCTTGCGTTCAAGCTCGGCGGCGGCCAATGACGGCAATTGCAGCGCTGCACGCAGCGCCGAGCCATCGTCGCCGAAGGTGAGCCATCCCTCCAGCAGCGGTGACAGCATGACGATGCCGGAGACCGCGATGCCCTGGTCGCGCTGTAGCGCACGTGCCGTCTTGACCGCACGCAAGCCGCCATAACTTTCGCCGAGCAAATATTTTGGCGCGCCGGCGCGGTTATTGTGGGTGATATAAAGTGCGATTGCTTTCGCCATCGCGTCGGCGTCGCTGCGCACGCTCCAGAAATGCTTGGCATCGCCGTCTTTGGCGGCGCGGCTCCAGCCGGTGCCGATCGGGTCGATCATGACCAGATCGGTAAAGCCAAGCCAGCTCTCCGGGTTGTCATGCAGTTCGGCGCGCGCGGCATCGTGACCGTTCGGCCCGAGTTCGAGTACGCGCGGGCCGACCACCCCGAGATGCAGGAAAGCGGAAGCCGCGCCGGGTCCGCCATTGAAGGCGAAGGTCAGCGGCCGGTTGGCGCCTTTCGCGACATAGGCGGTGTAGAACACCTTGGCGCTCTGGCTGCCGGATTGATCGTAAAAGGCAAGCGTGCCGGCGGTCGCGGTGTAATTGAGTTTGCCGTTTGGTGTATCGATCGCGTGCTGGGTGACGCTATCGGGCGGCAGCAGGCTCAGAATGCCGGGGCCGCGATCGCCGCGGCTTTGCTCACCGCGGCTCTGTTGCGGATTGCCGTTGTCCTTTTGTGCGTCCTGCGCGGATGCTGCGCCGGACCAAGCGGCGAGAACGATGGCTAGAGCGAGACGGCAAAGGAGATCGGTTTTCATGGCTCACCCGGCTTTGGCGTTGCCCGGCCTGTGTAGCAGGCGCGGCACCTGGATTAACCGGCGGCAATGTGGGCTTTGTGGGGCAAAACGACGGGTGCTCACAGGCCGCGATAGGCCTGCGGCAGTAGCCGCGCCAGCAACGCGGCCCACTTTTGCTGCCCGGTCTCATCGGCGATCAGATCCTGGCGAATTTCGATGGCGGTGTGATGCAGGCGGCGCTGTTCGCCATGCACCGGAATGGTGTAATCGGTCTGGTCGTCGACGGTGTAAGGTTCCTGGTCGCCGACGACCAGATCCGGTTCTTGCCGCAACAATGTCAACAGACTTTGCGACAGCCGGACGTCGCGATTGTACAACAGCCCGATATGCCAGGGCCGCGCCACGCCTTTCAAAAATGGCGTGAATGAATGCATCGCGATCAGTGCCACCGGCTTGCCGTTGCTTTGACGGCGGTCCAGTTCGACCTTGATGGCCGCGTGGTAGGGCTGAAAAATATCGGCAATGCGCGCCGCCTTGTCGGCCTCGCTTAAACCGACATTGCCCGGCACCGGCGTGGCTTCGCTGACTTCCGGCATCGACGATGGCACGCCCGGCGGCCGGTTGCAGTCGATCACCAGACGCGAATAATTTTGCAGGATCAGCACGGCGTCGAGCGCGTCCGCAAGATGCTTCGAAACGTTGGCGATGCCGATATCCCAGCCGATGTGACGGGCGCGTTCGCTTTCGGAAACGCCAAGGTCCCCGAGCGCGCGCGGGATCAAATTGGCGGCGTGGTCGGCAACGAGCAGCAGTGGCGAGGTACCGCCTTTTTTATAGATGGTGACGGGCGCCGTTTCGTCATTGGCCAGCAGTTTTGACGGCATTGCGCAATCTTTAATCCGTTTTGCCGCCGATGACGAGCGGCGCGATTTGTGCATAGATAAGCGGTGTAATCTCGAAAACCGATCGGCCGCGGCGCTTAAGCGAAAACGGAACCTTATTGCCGCTCGTGGTCTTTGCTTGTGGCTTCCGGCGGGCTTGTGCTCGTCCGGACTTAAAGACGTCATCGTGGGGGATATGATGAAAATCCGAGCAGGGTACGAAATAGCCTACGACTGCCCACAGCCGACGCCGATGATTTTGCAATTGAGCGTGCATCCTTCACGCACGCCCGATCTGTTGAGCTGGGATCGCATTCAGTTTTCGCCGGAACTGCCGGCCCGCACCTATCACGACAGTTTCGGCAATTTCTGTCATGTCATCACCGCGCCGCAAGGCCGGCTGAACATCACGACCGAATTCATCATTCAGGATCACGGCCAGGTCGATCCGAAGGTGCCGAATGCCTATCAATATGCGTTGGCCGACCTGCCGCCGGATGTCCTGGTCTATCTGCTTGGTAGCCGCTACTGCGAAACCGATCGGCTGTCGAACGCGGCTTGGTCGCTGTTCGGCCATTTGCCGGCCGGCTGGTCGCTGGTGCAGGCGGTCTGCGACTACGTGCACAATCACATCACGTTCGGCTACCAGCATGCCGACCCGACTATGTCGGCCTGGGAAGTCTACAACAAGCGGCGCGGCGTCTGCCGCGATTACGCGCATCTCGCCATTTCATTTTGTCGTTGTCTGAATATTCCGGCGCGCTACTGCACCGGCTATCTCGGCGATATGGGTACGCCGCTGCCCTGGGCGGCGGGCGATTTCGCCGCCTGGTTCGAAGTCTATCTCGGCGGCGCCTGGCATATCTTCGATCCGCGCAACAATGTGCCCCGCCTCGGCCGCATCCTGATGGCGCGCGGGCGTGACGCCACTGACGTCGCCATTGTGACGTCGTTCGGCCCCTGCACGTTGGCAGGCTTCAAGGTCATTACAGACGAGGTTACGGCGCCATCGGTGGCGCCGGTCTGATAAAATCGATTATTGAAAATTTCGCGGCAGCAGGCGGTGATCCGCCTGCCGAAATTTATCGTCTGCGGAAATTCGGCCGGCGGTTCTGCGGCGAGGGCGCCGGAGCGTCGCCCTTGTGGCGGAAGCTGATGCGTCCGCGCTGCAAATCGTAAGGCGACATTTCCACGATCACGCGGTCGCCGACGCCGGTACGGATGCGGAATTTGCGCATCTTGCCGGCGGTATAGGCCAGCACTTCGTGTTCGTTATCGAGCTTCACCCGGAAATTCCCGTCCGGCAACACTTCGGTCACCGTCCCGTCGAACTCCAGCATTTCTTCCTTCGGCATCCAGATCGTCTCCCGGTCGGCCTTCTAGCCAGCTTTCTTGGCGGCACTCTTATGCGGCTTTTTGGCCGCCGCCGCACGTTCTTTACCCGAAAAAAGGGTCCCGCCCCAAGGCCAAGATTGAAGAAGTTTGGCTCTGGGGCAGGCTATTTCCGGTGCTTGGCCTAGCGCGGTGCGCGGTGGCCTGTGTTGTTGCGGCGCGGTTCGTTGCCGCGCTTGAGGAACGGCATGGCTGCGATGCCGGCTGGCTCGCCTTGGGCTGATTCCGCCCGGGGCGCATGTCCATTGCCGGCCTGAGCGGGCCGGTTTTGACGGTGCTGATGGCCGTTGCCGCCGTTACTGCGGTTGCCGCCATTACTACCGTTGCCGCCGCCATTGCCACGTTGCTGCTGGCGGCCGCGGTTGGGCCGGTTCTGGCCGTTGCCACCCCGGCGATGATCCTCGGCGGGACGGCTTTCGGCGCGGACGCCGGTGCGTTTGTCGGTCGAGGGGATGGTGATCTGGATCATGCGCTGGATATCGCGCAGATAGGCCATCTCCTCGTGATCGCAGAACGAAATCGCGATGCCGTCGGCGCCGGCGCGCGCGGTGCGGCCAATGCGGTGGACATACGATTCAGGAATGTTCGGCAGGTCGTAATTGACCACGTGGCTGACGCCGTCGACGTCGATGCCGCGGGCGGCAATGTCGGTGGCGATCAGGATGCGCAAGTTGCCGTTACGGAACTGGGCGAGCACGCGCTCGCGCTGGTTCTGCGACTTGTTGCCGTGGATGGCTTCGGCGCCGTAGCCGGACTTCTGCAAATGACGGACGACCTTGTCGGCGCCATGCTTGGTGCGGGTGAAGACCAGGACGCGGTCGGTGGTCTCGGTCTTCAGGACGTCGACCAGCAAAGCCGGCTTGGCCGCCTTGTCGGTCAGGATGATGCGCTGTTCGATGCGATCGACGGTCGAGGCCTGCGGCGTGACCGCCACGCGCTCGGGATTGGTCAACATCGCATCGGCGAGCTTGGTGATTTCGCCCGGCATGGTGGCCGAGAAAAACAAGGTCTGCCGCTTCTTGGGCAACATCGCCAGTACTTTACGAATGTCGTTGATGAAGCCCATATCCAGCATACGGTCGGCTTCGTCGAGCACCAGGATTTCGACCTGGTTCAGAACGACGGCGCGCTGATTGACCAGATCGAGCAAACGGCCCGGCGTTGCCACCAGCACTTCGACGCCGTGGTTCATGCCGCGCACCTGCCGGTTGATCGGCACGCCGCCAATGGCGAGCTCGATCGCGAGCGGGCGCATGTGGCGGCCATAGGCGCGGAAGCTGTCGGCGATCTGGCCGGACAATTCGCGCGTCGGCGACAGCACCAGCACGCGGCAGGACTTGCGTTCCGGGCGCATGCGCTTGGTGAAGATGTGGTTCAGGATCGGCAGCGCGAAGGCTGCGGTCTTGCCGGTGCCGGTTTGCGCGATGCCGATGACATCGCTGCCTTTCAGCACGAGGGGAACGGTCTGGGCCTGGATCGGGGTCGGGGTGACGTATTTCTCTTCGATAAGCGAGCGAAGGATCGGCTCTGCGAGGCCGAAGTCGTTAAATGAAGTCAAAAGATATCTTTCTATATGGCAAGACGGCCGAATCGCTCTAGCGACCGGCGGTATCGCGGTTTTTTTGACATCCCGCGTTGCCAGGGCTGTCTGTAGTTTGAGAAAATCGAATGGGCGGGGCGAAATTCGTATTCAGAAGTTCGTGCACGCAGCCCGCAAACCCGAGATCGGGTCAACCACTCGCATGGGTCATATGACAGGGGTCGGTGGTCTTTTCAAGGCAGTTCCGCCCTTTATCGCCCCGATTGATGAATAAACTGCGCTGCCGGTATACCGGGATGCGATGGACAAGCCTTAACAGTTAGGGGATTGTCGCCGTCGAAATCCCTTGAATAGCGACCAAAAGCAGCCGGAGCCGTCGCAAATGCCCTTTCCCAAGGCCTCGGAGGCCCTTTCCCGCTTTACCGTTCTCGATCTGACGCGCGTGCGCTCGGGTCCGACCTGCGTGCGCCAGCTGGCCGATTGGGGCGCCAATGTCATCAAGATCGAGACCCCGCCGCACCTGGAAAAGGGCGAGGGTCCGGGCGGTCCGCGCAGCAACGCCGATTTCCAGAACCTGCACCGCAACAAGCGCAGCATCACCCTCGACCTGAAATCGAAAGAGGGCCACGCCACGTTCATGCGGCTGGTTGAGAAGGCCGACGTTGTGGTCGAGAATTTTCGGCCCGACGTGAAGGACCGGCTCGGCATCGATTACGAGTCATTGAAGAAGAAGAACAAGCGCATCGTGCTCGCCAGCATTTCCGGCTTCGGCCAGGACGGCCCCTATCGTGACCGCCCGGGCTTTGACCAGATTGCGCAAGGCATGGGCGGCTTGATGTCGATCACCGGTCTGCCGGGGCAGGGCCCGGTGCGGGTCGGCATCCCGGTCGCCGATCTCTGCGCCGGTTTGTTCGCGGCGCTCGGTATCCAGACCGCGCTCTTGGAGCGCGAAGTGTCGGGCGAAGGCCAGTGGGTCAACACCTCGCTGTTGCAGGCGCAGATATTCATGCTCGATTTCCAGGCGGCGCGCTGGCTGCAGATGGGCGAGGTGGCCAAGCAGGCCGGCAACGATCATCCGACGACGATTCCGACCGGCGTGTTCAAGACCAAAGACGGCTACATCAACATCGCCGCCGCCGGCCAGGTTATCTGGGAGCGTCTGTGCAACGCGGTCGGCGCGCCTGAACTGCTCGACAATCCAGATTTCAAGACCAACAGCCTGCGCTCGAAAAACCGCAAAGCGGTCAACGCCGCGCTCGAAGCCAAGACGCCGGCCAGGACAAGCGCCGAATGGATCGACCTTTTCGAGAAGGCCGGCGTGCCGTCGGGACCGATCTACAATATCGATCAGGTTTTCGCTGACGAACAAGTGAAGCACCTCGGCATCGCGCAGGACGCCAAAAAGCCGAACGGCGAAACGCAGACTTTCGTCGGCCAGCCTTTCGGACTGTCGCGCACGCCGAGCAAGATCGTACGCACGCCGCCGGATATCGGCCAGCACACCGACGAAGTGCTGAAGGAGTTCGGCTTAGCGGACAGTGAAATTGCCGCCTTGCATCAGGCAAAGGCAGTCTGAAGAATTCAATCCGTCGAAGGAACGACACGAATGAACGCGCCCGTTACAACCGACAAGATGCTGTCCCGCAAAGAGGGTAGCGTCGGCTACCTGACCTTCAATAACCCCGAGCGTCACAATGCAGTGTCGCTCGACATGTGGGAGGCAGCCTCCGGTTTTCTTGAGGACTTCAAGAACGACAACAACATCCGTGTCGTTGTCGTGACCGGCGCCGGCGGCAAGGCCTTCGTGTCGGGCGCGGACATTTCGAAATTCGATAAAGAGCGCTCGTCCAAGGAATCGTCCGATCGCTATAACGAATCGGTCGATCACGCCTACAACGCCTTCTACAGCTTTCCCAAGCCGACCATCGCCATGATCCGCGGCTATTGCATCGGCGGCGGCGTCGGTCTGGCCTTGTGCTGCGACATGCGCATCTGCACAGAAGCTTCGAAATTCGCCGTGCCGGCGGCCAAGCTCGGCCTCGGCTATCGCTATGCCGGTCTCAAGAAACTGGTGGATCTGGTCGGCCCGTCCTTCGCCAAGGAAATTTTCTTTACCGCGCGCCAGTTTACCGCCACCGAGGCGCAGGCGATGGGGCTGGTCAATCGTGTGCTGCCGGACGGCGAGCTGGAATCCTATGTGCAGAATTATGCCGACACGATCGCCGGCAACGCACCACTCACGGTCGACTCGGTCAAGTTCATCGTTGCGCAGACGCTCACCGATGAGAGTAAGCGCGACCTGAAAAAATGCGAAGAGTTGGTCCAGGCGTGCTTCGCATCGAAGGACTACATCGAAGGCCGCAAGGCTTTCATGGAGAAGCGCAAGCCGCAGTTTACAGGCTCGTAAGACGTACGTTTATTCCGAGGCTGGCGCTGCGCACCGACCAGAAATGGAAGCGGACGGGTGGCCGCGTTCGCGTTTAAGTGCTAATCCACCGCCAACGAAAATCCGGGTCCCGTGAGGAACGCAAGGAAGTTGAACATGTACACCGAACTCAAACTTTTCATCGACGGAAAATGGCTCGGCGCCGAAGGCCGCAAGAGCGAAGACGTCATCAATCCGGCGACCGGCAAGGTGCTCGGCAAATTGCCGCATGCCAGCAAAGCCGATCTCGACGAGGCGCTCGCCGCCGCGCAGAAAGCTTTCGTCACGTGGAAAGCAACCTCGGCCTATGACCGCGCCAAGATCATGCGCAAGGCCGCCGATTTGCTGCGCGAGCGCCACGAGCATGTCTCGACGGTGCAGACGCAGGAACAGGGCAAGCCTTACGTCGAATCGCGCGGCGAGGTTCTGACTTCCGCCGACATCATCGACTGGTATGCCGAGGAAGGCCGCCGCGCCTATGGCCGCATCGTGCCGGGCCGCGCCAGGGGCGTGCGCCAGATCGTCACGCAGGAGCCGGTCGGCGTGGTCGCGGCTTTCACGCCGTGGAATTTTCCGACGCTGACCCCGGTCCGCAAGATCGCCGGCGCACTCGCGGCCGGCTGCACCATCATCATCAAAGCCTCGGAAGAAACGCCGGCCGGCTGCGTCGAGTTGGTGAAATGCTTTGCCGATGCCGGGCTGCCGGCGGGCGTGCTCAATCTTGTATTCGGCGTGCCGGCCGATGTGTCCGAGCATCTGATCCCGTCCAACATCGTTCGCAAGGTGTCGTTCACCGGCTCGATTCCCGTGGGCAAGCATCTTGCCGGTCTGGCTGCCAAGGGCATGAAGCGCGCCACCATGGAACTGGGCGG
>Ga0105053_10009261_pt1 | contig 12570 bp, 7 predicted proteins | sample BON01_FD_78093 | JGI IMG/M metagenome (GOLD analysis project Ga0105053, IMG submission 78093) | Freshwater microbial communities from Lake Bonney liftoff mats and glacier meltwater in Antarctica - BON-01 | ecosystem: Environmental > Aquatic > Freshwater > Ice > Glacier meltwater | place: Lake...
ACAAACAATTTCCGCGTGTTTCCTTCTTATCATGAAAATTGAAGCGGGGAAAGGAGGAAGAAGCATGAAGCGCGCCAGCTGTGTGTATACAGAAAAGACGAGGAGAGGAAAGAAGAAGAAAAAGAAGGAAAGTGAATGCCATCCATCACGCTCTCTTCAAGCTCCAAGCAATCAGACGCTCACTTGCTCTTGTGCGTTTTTCTCATTAGTTAGTTTACCACTTTACTTACTTTCCTTTTTTATATGAATCAACCTCTGTGTCATTCAGTTGCGTACCTTTCTCGCATACATACACGCTTTCTCTACCTCTCCTTCAGGTTTATATCACTCACTAATTCCCCCTATTGTTTCCTGTCCTAGTCTACTTCATACTAACTGGCACCACAGCCTCCTTGTTGCTACCACTCAGTTTCTTCGCCACCGCCTCCTCCTTCTCCTCGCCCCTCCCAATCCCACCACCACCACCTCCCCCAGCAGCAGCAGCAACAACAATAGCAGCACCACCACCACCACCACCAGCCCCGGCAGTCCCAGCAGCAGCAGCGCCAGCAGCAGAAACACCAAACAACACCCCGGCGCTCAAACACGCGAGCTTCCCCACCAACCGCTGCGATGACAACCGTTCCGACGCCTTCTTTCTCAAACATGCCGTCGCTAATCCCTTAATCTCCTCCAACCTCTCCTCCCACTCTTCCCCCCCTCCATGCCTCCCCAAAAGACTCCCCAGATTCCGCATCCCCGGAAAAGAAGCCAGGGAGAAATCAGCGACTAACCTCTTGAGCTCAGTTGCCGTCTTAGCCACCCCCCACGCCTTCCTCCCCACCATTAACTCCAACAGCAAAATGCCCATACTCCACATATCTGCTGCTGCTCCTGCTGCTGGCGCTGCTGTTGCTGTTGAGGTCAGATCTTGCGCCTCTGGGGCAGTAAACGCAATGCGCTCCGTGCTTCCACTCCCTCCCGGTCCAGCCCCCACCAGTGATCGATGCCCAATACCATGATCTGTCAGTTTGACGACACGCAGCTTGGGTGAGGGAAAAGAGACGAGGACATTTGTGGGCCGCAACGCACCGTGCACGAGTCCCTGATGATGCAGGTGATCCAACGCTGCTGCTACTTTACACGCAACGAGCAACCGATCCTCGAGCGTGACAATGCCGTAGGGCTTCAAGAGAACTTGACCCAGGTCCACCAATCCCTCCTGGTACGCATACCCTACCGCAGACAACCTTCCTACTTCCTCCTCCATCCTTGCTGCTACCACCGACACGAGATTCTCGTGATTCAGTCGCCGGAGCTTTTTTAACTCCTCCCGAAACGCAACGCGGGCCTCCACCTCTTTCGAAAGCGCCACGTTCTTAAAGACCACTTTTCGCTTACCCGAGAGCTTGACCAGTCTAAGGTGAGGGGCAGAGAGGATTTTGAGCAACGTGCAGTCGTCCTTGGAGACGAGAAAACGTGGTTTGTTGTCATCGTTGCTCTCCTCTTGGAGGCGACGGTGCTTCCGACGTTTTTTGCGGGCCCGTGCCTCCTCCTCCGCCGCTTCCTCCTCTTCCAACCGCCGGCGCTCCTTCTTCTCCTTCTTCCGTTGCTTCCTCTCCTCCTTGCTCTCTCTCTCTCGTTCATTCTCATACTGCTGCTGCTGCTGCTGCTGCAACCTACTACTGCTACTCTCACTACTCTTCTTCCCACCCTCCCCTCCTCCACCCCTCCCTCCCTCCCCTCCTCCCCCTCCCCCCTCGCCAATCGCCACCAAATAACTCGCCTGGCTCCCCGCCTTAAATTCAACAAGCACCTCCCTCTCATCCTGCACCAGCGCCGCCTCCGGTGCCTCACAACTAGCCACCGGTGAGCCTTCCGACCAACAGTACCACTTCACATCCCCCCCTGCAAACCCCGCCACGTACGCCTGAGGGACAACCCTCCATTTCCCACAATGCTCACACTGAATAAAATTCGTCAACTTCGTCAATTTGCTATCCAGCATCGAAGCAGCCACCCCCTTGCCCATCACTGCTGTCTGTGCTGTCCCACGCGTGATATACTGAGTCCAGACTTTTCCTAGTCTTTCCTCTATTTTTTCCAAGGCAGGGTTAGGGCGACGGAAGGACTGCTTGCTGTGTTGTGTTTCGTACTGACGAGGATCAAGGTGGACGACTGCAAGCACCCCCATCCCTTCTCTTGGGTTTGTTATCCCGATTTCTTGGCGGACGTAGGAGGAGATTAGGATGTTGGTGCTGTAGAACATGGCGCCGCCGAGGCCGAGGTGGAGGGCTTCCTTGGATTTGCCCAGTGTGACGAGGACGGGTTTTTTTGTGGGGTCGTCTTGGAGGAGGTTGTAGTGGCGGGTGTCGGTGAGAGAATCGATTAAATTTGGGGTTTGGACGGGCTTGCCTAGGAGGGAGAGGGACATGCGGTGATAGAGAAAAGCTACTTTTAGGTAGGCGCGGAGGGAGTGGTCGATCGGTACGCTTTCAGCCAGCAGCGCCCCGCGGGTATTCAGGTGCTTCTTCCCCCCCCGATTGACCAGCAGTAGGTCTGCATTTGATCTATCCACTTTGAGCTCTCTCCAAAATTTGCCGGTCTCGGGGTCCTCTCGTTCGATGCCCTGAATGAAGACAGTCGTCCCTGATTCTCCTGCCCCCCACGTATTAAGCATCAAGGGCCAATGTCTCTCTTGGGTGATAAAAGTGTACTTTGCCATCAACTCAGACGCTTCCCGAAAGGCCTCCCGAGAGGTGTGGGTCGGATCAGGCTCCATCGTATCAGCACTCAACGTCACCACCCTACAGACAGGCGCGGCATTCTCATCCCTCAAATGCGGTTCATTCGACAGAACACCAAACGAGAGCGTCTTATGCTTCAAGCTCTTACTGAGCACGACGGCAGTCGATCCAATCCGAAGGCTGCCTTGCTTGAACCCCCACCCATACCTCCCCACCCTTTGCGCTTGCTCACTCTCATCCCTATCACGGGCATAGGTCTTGCCCAGTCGAAACATTGCGTCCATCTCCCCATGACTCATCCCTTCCCCCTTATCCTTTATTTCCAACACCATCGCCTCCTTCCCGCCCTCCCTCCCTTCCTCCTCCCGCACATTAATCTGCAAGTCGGTGCTGCCTGCGTCGGAGGAGTTGTGGAGCAACTCGGCCAGCGCCCCGAAGAGCCAGACGTGATTTTGGCTTAGTGTGCTAAGAAAGGATTTGTCTACTTGCATGAATGACGAGGAGGAGGAGGAGGAGGAGAAAGAAGCGCTCGTGGTCGAATAGGAGGGTAATGGAGGAGATTGCGATGATGGAATTGCTGCTGCTGCTGCTGGTACTGCTGCTGCTGCGAGTGGTGGTACGGTGACGCTCGCTGCTGCTGCTGCTGCTCCAGCGACAGCGAGGACATCTCCTTCGGCTTGAAAACCAAACTCTTCCTCTTCCGCGTCTGGTGGCCCAGCAAAATTTGCAGCAGCAGCCGCCACGCACACCTCGGCCGCTGCGCCCCTTCTTGGCCCCGCGACCCGTGCTGCTGACACTGGCGAAGGCAATGGTGACGAGGGCGGGGAGAAGGTGTAGGCGCTTACGAGGACGGGCGGAACGAGCAGCTTGAGCTTGGACGTGGCCTGGAAGGAGGAGGGGTCAGGGGGCGGGCAGAGCCAGACGCACAGGTTGCGGCTTTGCGGTAAGCGGATCTCGGCATATTTAGGCAGGCTGGTGCCTTTGAGGCCGTGGCCTAGGTACTTGCAGAAGCCCACGTAATGCTGCTTCTCGCTTTCGGTGGCGTGGTCGGACACGCCTACTTCGATGGTGGGCAAGGTCTTGGTGTCGACATTCTCGCGCTTGTACTGCGAGACGACAAAGGAGGAATCAGAGCTAGGTAGTGGTGGAAGGGTGGAGGGCAAGAATTAGTGAGAGGAAGGGGGAAAACGCAGTCTACACAAGCAGAGCAAGGAGGCACCCATGCCAAGCCAGCCTCCCCACCACACCATCTACCACCCGGCACGATGACTCACATGGACGTATGGCGGCCCGTCTCGAGTCGCAGCGGGCAAATATACTCCTGCTGGTCCCCATTGACGGTCAGGAGACGGAAAGCCTTCTTGCTGGTGTCCGTCATGAGCTTGCTTCTTGCTTTGAATTCTGAAGCGGCGGCGGCGAAGTCCTCTCCCAGCCTGTCCTCCACACCTCTCCCCAGGCTGGCAACGCAAGGCAATTTCCCGTCGTCCTGTCAATGGCAATGTTTTGGGTGAGGATGTTAGAGAGGTGCGGAGAGATTTCGTACCCTAGCTATTGGATGATCAAGGGGATGGAGGCGAGGGGCAACGTTGCCGTCAATGCCGTTGGTGGCCCATGAAGCGTTCGCCGCAAAACCTCCCCCATTCCCAACACCAGCAATAACAACAGCACTGTAGCAAGAGCAGCAAAGCAAATCTCTTCCAAAAGCATATTTCATTTCATTTGTTCTTTCTGTATCATTCACCCCAGCCCTCACACCATGTGCGTGGGCGACCGCCCTCCACCACCCCCACCTCCGCCGTACCGCGTGCTACCCCGCGCCCCTTCCACGTCCACCGCAGGTGAAGGAGACGTCGGACTGGCTACCACCACTGCAACCGCAGCAGTCATCGACGGTGATCGGCCTCTTCGCTGGGCGGATGACGACGACGAGCTGGAGGAATGCTGCTCATACTCTTGTGTGCCAGGCCTGCCACTGCGACCGCTGCGTCTTTGAGGGGAATTTGATGTGGGTGCCCGACGTTCATGTGTCACTACCACGCCCGTCTTGGCCAGGAGGTCCTCGAACGAGTCGCGCGGATTATAGCAAATGAGGAGGCAGGTGGAGAGGAAGACAAGGAGTTGAAGGCCGAGGAACATATAAACATATTTTTGCATCAGTCCGAGTCGTTGCTTCAAAAAGGACGCAACTCCCAAGCGGCAGCGCATGTAGGGGCAAGCCTCTAGGTTTCCTGCGGCGCACAAGTCTTTTCGGGGGCAGCACCCGTCATTGTAAGGAACGGTGGTGCCGCCGTCACCCTCACTGCCGCACGTCGTGCACAACCCCATATCCATTGAGAGGGGGCAGTTCTGCCCGGTCCACGCAACAAACCATTTGTAACTCCCACCCTGCTCGTCGTAGTCCTTCTCCACAACCGCCTTGGTTTTGAAATAGACGCGGTCAAAGTACGGGGCGAGCATTTTTTGCTCCAGCCTAGCGTAGGGGGCATCTGGGTGTTCCAACAGAAGAGGCACGGCGCTGTGCATCGCGCGAATCGCAAGTAAGGAAACGGTAAAAGCAACCATCAACCCCAGGACAAGCAATTGGTACATGGACAAGAGCGTCCGGCCTCCGCAGGGTCCTACTCGCACCACCTGGCGCTTGAGGCCGATGCAACCCATGCAGGCCGAGAGGAGCAGGCCCAAGCCCACCAGCAAGGAATAGAAAATCCACCCTCCCTGAAAGAGGGTGCTCCAGGTATAAGTGACGGGTGCCGTGGCATAGAGCAGGTAGCTCGCCAAGCCTCCCAAGAGCAGGCCTGTGATGGTGAAGCAGCTATTGCCGGTCGCGACGATGCCCCGAATGTTTTCGTTTAGCTTGCCCATGTTTTTCGTGTGCAGCAAGCAGAGGTGCCCCCGTGCCCCGGACAGCACCGGCAGCCGCGCGCGCAAGACGAAAGATGCGCGGGCCAAGTGTTGTGTATGTCTCTCTGTAAGGGTAGTGTGTATGTGGTGATGGAGGGTTTAGCTAGCTAGGTAAGTGCGATGTGCTAGTGTGCGTCGCAGGCCAGGACTAGTGCTTGCTGGCCCATGAGGCGTTTTGAGAGAGGAGAAGGGGGCTCTCGACTGGCAGCCTTCCCACAGCAGCAGCGCCAGGAGATGGGTGGTGGGCTTTGCTGGATAGAGAATGACGTAGAGTAGTTCCTGTGCTTGTGGTGGTGGTGTGTGGTCTGCCATTAGCTTGTGTCAGACTTGATAACAGGCAAGGGCTTCATCGTGAGTGCAACGGCTGCATCATCCGGAGCGACCTCCCGCCTCCCCGCAAACCCTCACTCAACCCAGCCACCCAAAACACATTGTACAGGCAAGCATGGCACCCGCCAGCAGCGGCAATCGCAGCAGCAGCACCACATCGTTTTGGTCCGTCCTGCTGGCCACTGCCCTGATTGCCTCTGCCTCGACCGCTGCTGCCCTCCTCCTCCTCTTCCCATCTCGTCGTCATAGACGCCGCTCGCCTCCTCCCCACCCCCAAGAGCAAGAGCAAGAGCCTGGTGGTGGCTACGCCGCCCTGATTGGCAACACCCCGCTCGTCGAGCTCCAAAGCTTGTCGAAAGCAACTGGCTGCCGCATCCTGGCCAAGGCCGAGTACCTAAACCCAGGCGGGACAAGCAAAGACAGAGTAGCCTTACGCATGATCCAAGAAGCGGAACGCGCCGGCTTGCTCAAACCAGGGGGCATCGTGGTGGAAGGCACTTCGGGAAGCACTGGGATTGCGTTGGCGTCCTTGTGTCGCGCCCGGGGGTACCGTTGCTTGATTGTTATGCCGGATGACCAAGCTGCGGAAAAGGTGCATTTACTCCAGCAATTCGGAGCGGAGGTCGAAGTGGTCAAACCCGCTGGTATTGCCAATCCCAACCATTACTACAACCGTGCTCGGACATGTGCACAAGAATTGGGGAAAGAGGCTGTGTTTATGGATCAGTTTGAAACGATGGCGAATTTTCATGCGCATTACCATGGGACGGGGCCGGAGATCTGGAGGCAGGTGGAGGAGGGGTTTGGTGGGTTAAGACCGGATGCCTTTGTTATGTCGGCGGGCACAGGGGGGACGATTGCGGGGGTGAGTAGGTCGTGGAAGGAGAGGAGGGAGGGAGGGAGGGAGGTGAGGGTGTTTTTGGTGGACCCCCCGGGGTCGGCTTTGTTTAATAAGGTGAAATTTGGGGTGTGTTATGCGAGGGAGCAGAGGGAGAGGGGGGTGAGGAGGCATCGGTATGATAGCTTGGCGGAGGGGATTGGGCTGGATCGATTAACAGCGAATTTTAAGGAGGCGATGGTGGATGATGCTTTCAGGGTGACGGACCAAGAGGCTGTTGATATGGCTCATTATTTATTGCAGAATGAGGGGTTGTTTGTGGGGAGTTCGACTGCTATGAATGTGGTAGGGGCCGTGAGGGCTGCTTGGGAGATGGGGGAGGGGCATACAATTGTGACGGTGTTGTGTGATTCGGGCCAGAGGCACTTGACCAGGTTTTGGAGGAGGGAGGGGGTGGAGGGGGGGGAGAGGGGGTTGAAGTGGCCCGAGCGGCCGTGGACGGATTTGCGTTTTTTGAGGGGAGGTGAGGAGGAGGGTTAGCTTAGGTGGTGAGAGAGAGCCTTGTACAAAACGCGATAATTAAGACAAAAGAAAAGTAAAAGTAAAAGTATATACAGCAAGGTATAATCAATTCTACATGTCATTTTTCATTCTTCTTCTTTTTACCCTCTCTACCTAAATAATGTCTATATATATGTTATCAATCATCACGCCACCTCCTTCTTAGTGGCAGTTGCCTTGCCCTTCCCCTTCTTCATCCCTCCCACCACCATCTCCTTCGCCTCCTTCTTCACCTCCACCCCTTCAGCAGCAGCAGCAAGCCCCGCCAACTCCCCCCTCCCCTTCCCCACCCTCCCCAACGGACAAGGCCCATCAGGCGTCAACTGCGTGCGGCCCTTACAACACGACACACACTTCTTCCCATGCAGCACCAAAAGCACATGCAGTGAATACTTCACACAATCCGGAATTCGATTATTCAAATGTTTATAGGTATCCTCCCTTGAGGCCCCTGCGGGCACCCATCCCAACCTCTTGGCAATATGCCACACATGCGTATCCACCGCAAAATCATCTGCGCCAATCGTAAACAACAACACACACGCAATCGTCTTGGGACCTACCCCCTTAAACCCCCCCAAATATTCCTTGATCTCCTCCGTGGGCATCTCTCTCAACCACTCCAGACTCGGTTCTCCAGCCACGCACTCCTTCGGTCGCTCCTTCAAGACCGTCATCAAAATAGCCCTAATCCTTCCGACTTTAATCTCAGAAAGCCCAGCAAACTTGATCACCTCCTCCACTTCCCCGGGCTTGGCCGCCAAGACTTGCTTATAAGTAGGAAAATGCTTCTTGAGATTATCAAAAGCGCGTTTGCTCAGCGCGTCGGTTGTATTTTGACTCAAGATAGTACGCACTAGCGAATCTAACACAGACCTAGCCCTTTTTTCTAACAGCGTGCCCACACCACTGCAATTCTCCTCGAGCTTATCCCGCTCCGGCTCGCCGTGCAGGGCGGCGAGTAAGTCACGGGCGTACAGAGCTTCGAAGGGACTGGGGCGCTCCTGTTGCGGATAAGGGCTGATCTCGCTGGCGGTAATCTTGAGGAGCGTGCCAGGCTGAGTCCACTTGCTTAGAAGGTCTTGGAGGGCTGCCTTGTCGTCGTCGTTGATCGTGGTAGAAGCGGCGCTGGCACCGCTGTCCTCCTCCTTCTTGGCCTTCTTGTCGGGGGAAGACACAGCAGCAGCGGAAGAGGACGATGCAGAGGTCTCCTCGCGCGAGCGGCGGGGCCTTGTGCTAGCAGCTGCGACCTTCTCGTCCACGGCAGCCTCTTTCTTGATGTTGGGCATGGCCTTCCCCTTCACCCCACCCTTCCCCTTCTTCACTTCGTCATCAGCCTCCCCATCCCCCCAAGGCTTGGTGTTGTGCTTGCTGGTGGTGCTGCTGCTGCTGCTGTCGCCAGCGGGCTCTTGCTTGACCGTGACCGGACCCGCCATGAGCTCGTCCTGTACGTGTGTTGAGAGTGTGGCATTCAAAGTCTGTGTCAGAGTGTTGGGACTGGGACAAAGGCAAAGAAGCAAGCCAGGAGGAGGCGAAGGCGGCGAGCAGCTCACGCTTGGATATCTCGACGTGTCCATTCAAAAGCCTCACACTTTGCTTACTACCAAAACACATATGACGCACACAGGCGCACGAGCAGCAGCGCAAGGACAACGACGACATTATGGCCTCATAACCCTCGCCTTCATCTTGTTGTCCACAAGCATCATGATAGAGGCAGCGGCAGCAGCACCAGTGCTGCCCCCGCCAACGTCAACATCGCCTGCCGCAGCCCACCCAAGACGCAAACGGGGCCGGCCATTATGGGGTAGAATATTGCTGGGCACCGCCGCAGCAGCGGCAGCGGCAGCGGCGCTCCAATCTCCTCCCTTGGTGGGCGTGGAGGCCTTTCAGCTGCCGCGCGCCATGCCCTCTCCACCATCATCCAGGGGCCCCACGGCGGCGGCAAGGCATCCGTACTCACCACCACCATCATGGCCACGCTTAGCTTTCAGGCATCCGACAGCAGCAGCAGCAGTAGGAGAAGGTGATGGTGACGACGAGCAGCAGGGAAATGATGCCGCTGCCGACGCTGCTTCGCCACCACCTGGAGGACGAGATCGAGCGGTCGCCTCCTACTTCCTAGACCACAGTAAGGCCGCCCCCGCCCGCCCTTCCATGGGGAGCCCTATGCTTCTGGACGAGGGACGGCAAGCAGCCATCGTGACCAAGCTCGCCAAGGAAGGGTACCTCAAGCAAGCCGTGCGGTTGCTACCCAACCTGCGTGCTCCATCCCCTCTCCTCGTCCGCACCCTCCTCATGGCCTGTCTCAAGACAGCCGACCTCGCCTTAGCCCTCGCCGTGCTCAAAATGCCGCACGTCCACCCTTCGGTGCAGCAATACACGCTGGTGATCAAGATCTGCGCGAGGCAAGAACGGTGGTTTGGGGCGTTGCGGATTCTGAGGGATATGAGGGCGAGAGGAGCGACTCCTGACCTAGTGGCCTACACGGCCGTGATGGACTGTTGTGCCAAGGCAGGACAATGGGAGGCAGCCTTGACGTTGATCCCTGAGATGGAATCGGCGGGCGTGAAGCCGGATAGAGTGACTTATAACACGGCGATCGATGCGTGTGCGAAGGGAGGGCAGTGGCAGCGGGCGCTGGAGATTTTAAAGCGGATGGAGGAGCCGAATTTGGTGAGTTATAATAGTGCGTTGGATTCGTGTGCGAAGGGGGGAAGGTGGAAGGAGGCCATGGACCTGTTGGAGGAGATGCAGGTCCAGGCGAGGAAGGGGGGGAGGATGAAGAAGCAACAGGAAGGGAAGAGCAGTGGTAATAGTAGTAGCAGCAGCAGCAGTAGCAGCAGCAGCGGGAGTGGGGGTCAGGGTGGGAGTAAGGCTGCTGTATGGCCCAATGTCATCTCTTACAACACTGTGATTGAAGCATGCGCTAAGAAAGCTAAATATGAAGAGGCATTGCTCGTCCTCCGCTCCATGAGGCGAAAACCTGGTGCTGCTCCTGCTACTGCTGCTGCTGCTGGTCGAAACACCTCGACCAGCAACAGCAAGCAGCGTCTTCACCAACCCCATCCCTACACCCCCGAGCCGGACGTCGTCTCCTACAACTCGGCCATCAAAGCCTGCGGTCGGGCCGGACAATGGAAACACGCCCTCAACCTCCTCTCCGAAATGAAGCAACCCACCACCACCACCACCACCACCACCAACAGCAGCACCACCACCACCAGCATGAACGTCCCCCCCGAGACCATGACCTACAACGCCGCCATCGCCGCCTGTGCCAAATCCGGTCGTTTGAACGAAGCCCTGGATCTCTTAAAAGAATGCGGAGACGCCTCCAACGTAGTCACCTACAATTCAGCAATGCAAGCCTGCTGCGCGGGAGGGAGGGCCGACCTCGCCCTGCAGCTGCTGCAGGTTATGAAGGCCAACGGCGTGGAGCCTGATTCGGTGAGCTATACGACAGTGATGCAACGATCGTCGGTGGATGTTGCTACTGGTGTGCTGAATCGTATGCGGGTGGCTGGGTTGAAAGTAGGGGTGGTGACGTATAATGCTCTATTAAATGCTTGTGCGCGGGAGGGGGATTGGAGGACGGGGCTGGGGATGTTGGAAGAGATGGATCATCAGTCAGTGGCGCCGAATGTGGTTAGTTATACCTTGGCGATGGAGGCGTGTGGGAGGGGGGGGCAGTGGCAGGCGGCGCTTGGGGTGTTGAATGAAATGACTGTTCGAGGGGTGGCGTTGGATTCGAAGGCCTGTCAGACCGCGATTGATGTGTGTGCGAAGGTGCAGGATTGGAATAAGGCATTGAGTCTGCTGCGGGAAGTGAGTGGAAGAGGTGAGGTTGGGGGTGGTGGGAGCAGTAGTAGTAGTAGTAGTGGTAGTGTGGTGACGAAGGAATTGTATGAGCGTGCAATGGCGGCGTTTGGCAAGGCGGGGGAGTGGGAGAAGGTCTTGTGGTTGCTCGAGAGGATGGATAGTCCTGATCGGAAAGCGACGAATGTGGCGATGCGTGCTTGTGCGCATGCGGGGAGGTGGAAGGAGGCCTTTGGGCTACTGCAGAATATGACGGCACGGGGCGTCGTTCCTGATGAGTGGAGCTATAATACTGCGATTCATGCTTGTGCCCAGGCAGGACAAGCTGGACGGGCGCTGGCATTACTGAAGGAAATGGATGAGCAAAAGGTGATGCCTGACGTGGTGAGTTACACTACGGCAATGGATGCGTGTGCCTCTGTTGCTGATGTAGACAAGGCCCAAAGGCTGTTAACTGAAATGGTGGGGAGGGGGGTGATGCCTAACCATAGAAGCTTCAATGCCATTATGAGTGCGTACGGAAATGCAGGGCAGGCCACGGAAGCGATCGCGGTGCTTGGTCTGATGGTAGAGCATGGGCTGGCCCCGGACGTGAAGAGCTATACGCTCGCGATGGATATTTGCTTGCGGCAGGGTTTGTGGCAGGTGGCGTTGAAGATTGTGGATCGGATGCGCGCGACGCGGGTGAGGCTTGATGCGATTACGTATGGGAAGGCCATTCATGCTGCGCATATCGGGCATCAGTGGGAGGTAGCGGTGGAGTTTTTGGATGAAATGGTTGATGAGGGGTGGTTGCCCAGTCACCGGAGCTATACCTTGGTGGTGGAGGCCTGTCGCCGCGCGGGGGAGTCGCAGCTGGCGGAGGAGGTGGGGCGACGCTGGGCTCGGGATAAGGAGAGGTTAGCTCGGGCTAAGCTTCGGGATGGGGGGAATGAGGGAGGAGGGAGGCCGATGTTTGGGGGTGGGAAGGGTGGAAAGAGCAGCAATGGCGCCAGCGGGAGTAGGAGCAGCAGCAGCGGCAAAAACAAGGACCTTCCACGCCCACCGCGCCAGCCGTACGCTCCAACCCCGCGCAAGCAGCAGCAGCAGCAGCAGCAGCAAGAACAGCAGCAGCGTCCGGGCCCCTCGATAAGTGCGCCTGCCTCCGCTGCCAACGCAGCTAATCCGTTGCCACGCCCTCAGCCACCTCCATCTGGACTTGGTCCTCAATTTCCTTTTCAGCCCAAGCGCTAGGCGAAGCAGCAGCAGCAGCAGCAGTGCAGGAGGAACAACAAAAGCACCAGCAGCAACAAAAACAACAGAAAGAGGAGCACAAGCCGCAAAGTAAAAAGGCACGTGCTCTCTCATGCAATCCGACCACGAAATGACTAGTAAAAAGAAAATGTAACCAAATGC
>Ga0105053_10009262_pt1 | contig 12570 bp, 12 predicted proteins | sample BON01_FD_78093 | JGI IMG/M metagenome (GOLD analysis project Ga0105053, IMG submission 78093) | Freshwater microbial communities from Lake Bonney liftoff mats and glacier meltwater in Antarctica - BON-01 | ecosystem: Environmental > Aquatic > Freshwater > Ice > Glacier meltwater | place: Lake...
ACGATCGTCGAGCTGATGAGGACGCCGGGAATGCCGGCATCGACCAGAACCTCGGCTTCCGAGAGCGTGGCGGTGCAATTGCCCGAAGCGCCCGCTTCAATCTGCTTGCGCGCGATCACCGAACATTTGTGGGTCTTGGCGTGGGGGCGCAGGCCCAGACCGCGCTCCTTTGCCCAGGCGGCCATGGTGGCGATGTTGTACTCGAAGGCGTCGAGATCGAGGATCAGTGCGGGCGTGGCAAGCCGCGTGCGCGATCCGGGCACCCCGATCAGCTTGTGGTTGGGGCGTTGGTCAAGCGGCGGTGCCATGGCGTGTCCTTAAGGCCAGAAGTGTTCGATCCTGCGAAGATCGGGTGATAGCACCAGATCGGCGGTGAGATCGTAGATCAGATCGGCCCAGCGGTGTGCCCCCTTTTCATCGGCCACCAGGTCCTGGCGCACCTCGAACTGCAGATGCGGCAGGCCACGCTTCATGGCGTGTTCGGGCACCGTGTAGTCCTCTTCGGGATCCAGGCCGTAGGGCACGTTGTCGCCGTAGGTGATGTCCGTGCGTTCCGCCAGTCGCGCCAGCAGCGGTCGCGCCACTCGGTCGTCGTGGAGCCAGCACAGGGTGAACTGCTCGCGCCGGGGATCGCGACCGCGCATGCACCGGGTCATGGTGTGCACGGAAATGAAAAACGGCACCGCCCCGGCCGCCTCGAACACCTCAAGCGCATCCTCGATGGCGTTGTGATAGGGCCGGTAGATCGCGCCGACCCGCGCCGCCCTTTCACCATCGCTCAGGTTCCGGTTGGCCGGCACGGCGATGGTGTCGCTGGTTTCGACCATCAGGGCGGGGTCATCGAGATAACGGTTGCAGTCGATGACCAGGCGCGAAAACCCGGCCAGTACCGCGGGTGCGTCAAGGCGCTGCGCCAGCCGCCGGGCGATCTCTGCCGCGCCGATGTCCCAGGCGATGTGTTCGCGCCGCGCCGCTTCCGACAATCCCATATCGCCCAGCGCAGCAGGGATGATCCGCGAGGCATGGTCACACACGATCAGGCACGGGGCCGCGCCCTGCGGATTGACGGTTTCGAACGGTGCGGGATCTTCAGGTCTCAGCATGGTTCACCAACCGGCATAGGCCGCGACATCCTCGTCGCTGACCAGACCATTCTCGACATCGGCAATGGCCTGGCCGATCACCGCAACCGCTTCGTCGGCCTCGGCTTCCGTCAGGGTCAGCGGCGGCGTGAGTTCGGGCACGTTGGAGAACATGCCGACATAGGTGAAGGCTGCGCCAAGCTGATAGCCGCGCAGGACGACCTTTGCGGCTTCCCTGGTTGCCGGCTCCTTGGTCTGGCGGTCGCGCACCAGTTCGATGCCGATCGCCAGGCCACGCCCACGCACTTCACCGATCAGGGCGTGTTTGTCCTGCAAGGCACGAAGCCCGGCCATGATCTGCGCGCCACGGGCGGCGGCATTCTCATAGAGTTTCTCCTGCTCGATCGTTAGCAGCACGGCGCGGGCGACGCTGGTCGACACCGCATTGCCGGTGGTCGTGATCAGCGCAAAGGCCTCCTGGAAGTCCATGATCGCGCGCGGCGCGACCACGGCCGAGATCGGCACGCCGCTGCCCAGCCCCTTGCCGAAGGTCACGATATCGGGCGTGAAGCCCTCCGCGTCATAGCAGTGCCAGCAACCGGGCCGGCCCAGCCCGACCTTGACCTCGTCGCTGACGATCAGGATGCCGTGGCGGCGACAGCGGGCCACCAGTTCTGCCAGGAACCCCGGCGGCGGCACGATCATGCCGCCGTCCGACTGCAGCGGTTCGATGAACAGGGCGCCGATGTCCTCGGGCGGCGCACCGGCCGAAAACAGGAAGTCGAGCTGGTCGAACACCGCCTGCGCCGCGTCGCCACCACCGATCGGGCGATAGGGATTGGCGTAGGGAATCTGGACCAGCCCGGCGCGCGGCAGGCTGTGCTGCTGGCTGGGGTGGCTCGATACCGACATCGAACCCGAGACACCGCCGTGATAGGCGCCATAGAAACTCATGAAACGCCGCCGGCCGGTCGCAGCCTGGACGGCGCGCATGACCATGTCGTTGGCATCCGAGCCGCTGTGGCCGAACCAGACCTTGTGATCGGTGGCAAAGGGGCAGAGCGCCAGCAGGTCCTCGGCCAGCGCGACCGCCGATTCCGAGGCGCCGAACATGTCCGAGGCGCTGGCGCATTCGGTGAAACCGCGGTTGGCCGCGGCGATCACCGCTGGATGGCCGTAACCCAGCAGCGCCGCGCCCGCCGCGCCCGAGAGATCAAGCACGGAGCGCCCGTCCTCCTCGATCAGCCGGTTACCGCGCGCATTGGCGATGGTCAGGGGATAGGTCCGCAGCTTGCCGATCCCGGCAAGCACCCTGGCGTCGCGTTCGAGCAGGGAGTTGGCCATGCCTTGGCTCCTAGCGGACCGCATCCTTGCGCCCGAGCAGGCCTTCGGGCCGCACGAGCAGAAGCAGGATGACAAGGGCGAGCGCGATCGACTCCCGGAAGGGCAGGAAGTCCTCGGGCAGGAAGGCGCGCAGGCCGACCTCGATGAAGGCCAGCACGAAACCGCCCAGCACGGCGCCCGAGAGGCTGCCCAGGCCCCCCAGGACCACGGCGATGAAGGCCTTGAGCACCGGCAGGAAACCCATCAGCGGATCGACGGAGCCGCGCTGGGCCAGCCACAGCACACCCGCGACACCGGCCAGCAGGCCCGAGATGGCAAAGGCCGTGGAAATGACCATGTTGGCGTTGATGCCCATCAGGCGCGTCACCGGGAAGTCGAGCGCGGCGGCACGCATGGCGATGCCCAGGGTCGAGCGCCGCAGGAAGATGGTCAGGGCAAAGAGCAGCAATGCGGTGGCGCTGATCGAGATGAGCTGGATCACGCCGATGTCGAAACCCGCGATATTGAGTGCGCCAACCATCCATTCGGGCACCGGCAGCGCCTTGGGGCGCGCCGAGATCAGGTTCTGGAACAGCATGTGGAGAATGGTGCTGACGGCAAAACTGGTCAGCAGCATGGTCGCCGTGCCGGCATTGCGCACGGGACGGAAGGCGATGCGCTCCATCAGCATGGCCGTGGCCATCGCCGCCAGGATGCCCAGCAGGACGGCGACCTCGAACGGCATGCCGGCCGACAGCGCGAAATACATCGCATAGCCGGTCATCGTCATCAGCTCGCCATGGGCGAAGTTGATCAGCCCCAGGACACTGAAGACCATGGCCAGCCCAAGCGCCAGCAGCGCATAGGTGCCACCTAGCGACAGGGCGTTGACGGTTTGCTGGACAATTAAATCCACGGCCGGCTCCTAATGTGCGCCCATGTAGGCGCGCTCGACATCGCCGGAGCGCCCGAGCTCGCGGGCACTGCCCTCCAGCGCAATGGCACCGGTCGCCAGCACATAGCCGCGATCGGCGATCTCCAGCGCCAGTTCGACGTTCTGCTCGACCAGCAGGATGGTCGCTCCGCGATCGCGCAGGCGCACGATGAGTTCGAAGATCGTGTCGACGATCTGGGGCGCCAGCCCCAGCGAGGGTTCATCGAGCAGGACGATCTTGGGTGAGGACATCATCGAGCGCGCGATCGCAAGCATCTGCTGCTCGCCGCCCGACAGGGTACCGGCCAACTGGTCGCGCCGTTCGGCCAGGATGGGAAACAGTTCAAGCATGTCGGCGCGTGTCGCCTCGACCTCGGCGCGATCGCGACGCGAGGCGGCACCGATCAGCAGGTTTTCGGCAACGGTCAGATTGGCAAAGACGTGCCGGCCTTCTGGCGTGAGCGTCATGCCTCGCCGCACGATCTTCTCGGGCGGCTCGCCCGCGACGTCGGTGCCTTCAAGCACGACCCTGCCCCCGGCCACGGGCACCAGGCCCATGATCGCGTTGAGGATCGAGCTCTTCCCGGCGCCATTGGCGCCGAGAAGAGTGACGATCTCGCCTTTCCGGACCGAGAGGCTGGCCCCCCGCACGGCTTCGATTGCACCGTAGCGGACAGCCAGTCCCTCGACCGAAAGAAGGTTCGGTTCGCTGCTCACGGAGCCGGGATCAGCGCGGGATCGGGCGTGAAGTCGCCGACATGGGCACGTTCGCCGCCCACGACCTGGTTGAGCGCAACGACCCGGATCGGAACCCGGTTCTGGCCCTTGTAGGTCATCATGCCGGTGGCCACCTGAACGTTCTCCAGGTTGTCCCAGGCATCGCGGATGGCAGCGCCTTCCGTGGAACCCGCAGCTTCGACCGCCGCGGCGATCACCAGCATGGCGTCGTAACCCGTGGCCGTGAAGATCGTGTCGTTGGGCTCGCCGTACTTGGCTTCGTAAGCCACTTCATAGGCTGCCAGCGGGCTGCCTTCCGAGGGGAAACCGGCGTTGGAGAAGATGACGCCCTCGGCGACGTCGCCCAGGCCGAAGGTGGTCGGCGAATCGATGCCGTCCGAACCCAGAACCTGCGCGGTGATACCGGCGGCGCGGAGCTGCTTCAGGAACGCAGGGAAGTCGGGCTCGTAGGCCGAGGTCTGGATGACATCGGGCTGGGGGTCGAGACCCTTGATCCGCGTCACTTCAACCGAGAAATCCTGCTGGCCGATCGTGTACTCGCCGATCGCCACGACATTGCCGCCCAGTTCGGCGAAAACCTGCGCGAAATACTCGGGCAGTTTCTCGGTATAGGGCGTGTCGCGCGACAGCAGGACATAGGCGTTCTCGTAACCCTGGTCGCGGGCATAAACTGCCAGCACGGTGCCCTGCAGATTGTCGGCTGTGTAGTTCGAGAACATGTAGGGGCCGACCGCGGCCGGCAGGGTCGGCGTCGAGGCGCAGGAGCTGATCGCCGGAATCTCTGCGGCCTGGGCGATCACGCCGCTGGCCACGGCAGGGTCGACGTCACAGGAAACGATCATTGCCATCACGCCGTCATCGACCAGTTCCTGGGCGACGACCGCAGCCTGTGCCGTGTCGGAACGGGTGTCCTTGACGATCAGCTCGATCGGCATGGTGCCGCCGATACCACCCGCGGCGTTGATCTCGTCGATGGCAAGCTGCACGCCCTTGAGCGAGGGCTGATCGTAGGGTGCCAGATACCCCGTGAAGCCGCCGGCATAACCCAGCTTGAAGTTCTCTGCCTGGGCCGTGCCCGAGGCGAAAGCCGCGCCGGCCAACACCGCAGACAAGGCGGTCGTCTTAAACCAGTTGGATCGTGACATGGATCTAGTCTCCCAGTGGTGGAGCGGACGCCGTGCGGGACGCCGCCCTTCGTTTGCCCAGATAGGCTTCGATGACGGCCGGGTTGGCCTGAACCTCACCCGGCACGCCCTCTGCGATGACCTGGCCCCGATTGAGAACGACCACACGGTCGCACAACCGCATGATCAGACGCAGGTCGTGATCGACGACGAGCAGACCCAGCCCCCTGCTTTCACGCAGGCGGCCGAGGATGCCCAGAAGCTCGTCGGATTCGATTTCGTTCATGCCCGCCGCAGGTTCGTCGAGCAGCAGGTAACGCGGCTCCAGCGCCAGCGCGCGCGCGATTTCCAGGCGGCGCTGCAGGCCATAGGCCAGCGTTCCGGCACGACGCGGGGCATAGTCGGCAATGCCAAGCTCGGTCAGCAACGCACGGGCGCGCGCGTCCATGGCCAACGGTGGCAGGCGCGTGCCGCTGGCGGCCAGCGCGGCCTTGACGTTTTCCAGCACGGTCAGGTGCACGAACAGGCGGATGTTCTGGAAGGTCCGCCCGACACGGCGCCGCGCGATCTGGTGGGCCGGCAGGTCGGAGATGTCGGTGCCGTCGAGCAGCACCTTGCCTTCGGTCAGGTCCAGTGCGCCGGAAATGCAGCCCAGCAGGGTCGTCTTGCCCGAACCGTTGGGGCCGATCAGGCCGACGATCTCGCCGGGCTTGAGCGCCAGGCTGGCGCCATCGACCGCTCGCAGGCCACCGAAGGCCTTGGCGACATTCTCGACCGCCAGGGCGCCGTCCTGATCGATCCGCTTTGCCTGGCTCGAACCGACCTCGGCTGGCGCGCGCAAACCGAACCAGCGACGCCAGCCGCCGGCCAGCTCCTCGATTTCCCAGAAGCCGAACAGACCGTCGCGGCGCCAGAAAAGCATGGCGAGAATGCCCAGGCTCAGGCCGATATCGGTCAGCCCGAAGACCGTGGGTTCGCTGAACCAGTTGGCATTGATGTGTTCCTCGACGCCGCGCAGCAGGTCGATCATCACGGTCACCGCGGCGGCGCCCACCACAGCACCCGAGACACTGGTCATGCCGCCCACAATCAGCATCGCAAGGATCGCGAAGGTGATCTGGAAGTAGAACTCCTTGGGCGAATAGACGCCCAGAAAATGGGCCAGCAGGACACCGGCCAGCGCGGCGATGGCGGCACTGACCGTCCAGGCCAGCAGGCGGCGCCCCTGAACATTGACACCGATGGCGCGCGCCGCCGCCTCGTCCTCGCGCATGGCGCGCAATTCCAGGCCGGCCAGCGAATCGCGGAAGATCCGCGCCAGAAGGAGCGCGATCCCGAAGAACAGCAGCGCGACGGGGATGTCGATCGTCTTGGGCACGCCGATCAGGGCCTGGCTGCCGCGCGTGAAGTCGCGCGCGCCGACGATCACGCCATAGGCGATGATCAGCAGGCCCAGAGTGGCGATCGAGGCCGAAGCGCCCCCCAGACGCGCAATGGGAATACCGATCACGAAGGCGACCGCGGTGACGATGACCACGGCAATCAGGCCGGCGACCAGGAAGTTCATTTCCGTCCCGGCCAGCCAGACAGGCAGGTCGGGCAGGAAGATCGCCTTCTGCGCCACCGGGATCGTCAGCATCCCGGTGATATGGGCCGAAAGCCCCATGAAGGCGGCATGGCCGAAGCTGACCACCCCGGTGTTGCCGGTGAAAACGCTGAAGCCCAGAACGGCAACGGTGATGATCAGGAAATGGGTCACCGTGCCCTGGGGCGCGGCGCCGAACGTCAGCCAGGCGATCAGGGAAAATACGGCAATGGGCAGGAACAGGATCGCGCTGCCCACCAGTGTACCGGACGCAACAAAGCGCATCGCGTTGCCGCGACCGTTCTCATGCGTTTGCCCCTCGATGTGGCTCACCCTGCCGCCCTGCCCCCTGGTCTTGTGACCTTGTTGCCGAAAGCTTAGGAAGCGGCGGCTTCGCCCGTCAAGGCATTCGTTTCAGCATTGACCGTTTCATCGTCCTCTGTAACGGTTGTTACATGGTTGCAAACGCCGTCACTGCCGGGCGCACGACGCTGGGCGAACTGATCCGTCAGCGCACCGGCGAACTAACCCCGTCAGAGCGCAAGGTCGCACGCACGCTGTTTGCCACCAACCTGATGGCCGGCTTCGACACGGTCGCCGAACTGGCGCGGCGCGCCCAGGTCAGCGGACCCACCGTGGTCCGTTTCGCCACCAGGCTCGGCTTTTCGGGTTATCCCGATTTCCAGCGCGCCCTGCGCGGCGACCTTGCCCAGCGCATCGATTCGCCCCTGCGGCTCTACGGCAAGAACACCGAGGACCCGCGCGGTGACCGCCTGCTCGATCACGCCCGCGACACCTTCACACGCGGCATCACCTCGACCATCGCGTCGATCCCGGCCGAAACCTTCGAGGCGGTGATCGCCCTTCTGATCGACCGGCGGCGCCCCTTCTGGACCACGGGCGGGCGTTTCACGCAGTTCTGCGCCCAGATGCTGCATGCCCACCTCTACCAGCTTCGCCCCAACAGCCATGTCATCGAGTACACCCCGGCGGGACGCCCCGACGCGCTGCTCGATCTGGGCCGCCGCGACGTCCTGCTGGTGTTCGATGTCCGCCGCTACCAGAAGGACACCATCGCGCTTGCCCAGACCGCGTCATCACGCGGGGCGACGCTGATCCTGGTCACCGATCCCTGGCTCTCGCCCATCGCCGATGTCGCCGACCACGTGCTGACCGTCGATGTCGAGGCGCCCTCGCCCTATGATTCCATGGTGCCCTGTGTCGCCCTAGTGGAAACCATGGTCGCGGCCATCGTCGCCAGCCTGGGCCAGAGCAGCAAACGACGTATTGCCGCGCTGGAACATCTGCGCGCGGGTTTCACCTGGGACGACGACACGAGCCTTCAACGCGGAGAGGAACGCTGAGCATGGCCGACGGCGAAATTGCCTATCTGGTGTGGAACGATCTGGTCGGGCTGTCGCGCACGCGCGGCGTGCCCGCCGCCGATCTGCCCAAACGCAGGAACAAGGGGCTGGGCTGGGCGCTGGCCGGCCAGTCCCTGACCCCCTTCGAGGACATCGCGCCCAATCCCTGGGGGCCGATGTCGGAAGTGCGCCAGACCCCCGATCTCGACGCGCAGATGCGCGTCGTGCTGAAACCCGACGTGCCCGCGCTCAATATGGTGATGTGCGACACGCTCAACACCGACGGTTCTCCCTGGGAATGCTGCACGCGCAGTTTCCTGAAAGCCGCCCTCGATGATCTGGAAGCCGGGACCGGGCTTTCCCTGATGATCGCCTACGAGAACGAGTTCCTGCTCACCGGTGACGGCATAGACTGGGCCGCGCCGTTCTCGCTCGACGCCGTGCGTTCGGTCGCGCCCTTTGCCGATCTCTGCGTCGCCGCTCTGCTCGATGCCGGTGTCGACCTCGAAGCCTTCGAGCCCGAATACGGCGTCGGCCAATACGAGGTCAGTTGCGGTCCCGCACGCGGCGTGGCCGGTGCCGACCGCGTCATCTTCACCCGTGAGGTCATCCGCGAAGCCGCACGCCAGAGCGGCCTGCGCGCCACCTTCACACCCAAACCGGCGCCCGATGCCGTGGGCAACGGCTGCCATCTCCACGTCAGCCTGTGGGATGCCAAGGGCCGCCCGGCCGGCTTCGACCCCAAGGGGACCGGAGAACTGTCGCTGGTCGCGCAGCATTTCGTTGCCGGCATGCAGCGCCACCTGCGCGGCCTGCTGGCGTTTGCCGCGCCCAGCCCGGTGTCCTATCTGCGCCTGGGACCACATCACTGGTCGTGCGGCTACGACGGCGTCGGCGTCGCCAACCGCGAGGCTGCGATCCGCATCTGCCCTTCGCCCGAGAAGGCCAAGTCCAAACGCGGCAACGCCTTCAACATCGAGATCCGCGCCACCGACGCGACGGCGAGCCCCTATCTGGCGATCGGCACCCTGGTACGTGCCGGTCTGGAGGGTATACGGGAGAAACTTCCGCTGCCCACCCTGCTCGAAAGCGATCCGGCCGACATGAGCGCGAAACAGCGCAAGGCGGCCGGCGTCAAACCCCTGCCCTCCAATCTCGACGAGGCGCTCGACCTGTTTGCCGCCGACAAGGTGGTGCAGGGCTGGTTCACCCCCGTCATGATCGAGGCCTACACGGCGCTCAAGCGCCTGGAAGCCGCGAACTTTACCAACGCCGACACGGCCCACATGTGTGCGAGGTATGCCCGTGCCTACTGACATTGCCATCGACATCCCCCTGATCGATCACCATTGCCATGGCGTGGTGCCACAGGACCTGGAGCTTGCCCGCTTCGAAGCGCTGATGAGCGAGAGTTACCGCCCGGCGCCGGCCGGCACCTCGCAGTTCGACAAGCCGCTGGGGCTGGTCGTGCGCCGCTTCTGCGCGCCGATGCTGGACCTGGAGCCGTTCTGTTCGGGCGAAGCCTATGTCGAGCGCCGCAGGGCGCTGGGCGCCCAGGAGGTCAACCGCCGCCTGCTCGGTGCCTGTGGCCTGGACAGTGTGCTCATCGACACCGGCCACCGCAGCGATTCCATCGCCGACGTGCCGATGATGGCCGACCTGATCGGCCGCCCGGCCCACGAGGTCGTGCGCATCGAGGCCGTGGCCGAACACGTCGCGCGCACCTGTTCGGACGCCGCCGCCTTTCCGCAGGCCTTCGCCGACGAACTGGCGGCACGGGCGAAAACCGCCGTCGGCCTGAAGACCATCGTGGCCTACCGCGTCACCTTCGACATCGACCAGACGCCGCCGACCAAGGCCGAGATCGCCCGCGGCGCCGACCGCTGGTTCGCCGACAACGAAGCCAAGGGCAAGGTTCGCCTGGGCGATGTCGATGTCGTGCGCCAGGGCATCTGGCTGGGCGGCGAACTGTGCCGCCAGCAAAAACTTCCCCTGCAGGTCCATGTCGGTTTCGGCGATCCCGACATCTACATGCACGCCTGCGATCCGACCCATTTCACGGACTTCTTCCGCGCCATGGAGGAATGGGAGGTCAACTGCACCCTGCTCCACAACTACCCGTTCCAGCGTGAAGCCGCCTGGCTCGCCGAGATCTTCCAGAACGTGTATTATGACGTCGGCGTCATCCTGAATTTTGCCGGGCCGCAGGCTTCCAGCATCATGGGCGAGGCCCTGGAGATGGGGCCGTTCTTCAAGCAGCTCTACAGTTCCGACGCCTTCGGTCTGGCCGAGCTCTACTACCTGGGCCAGCTTCAGTTCCGCCGCGTGCTCAAACAGCACCTGGACCGCTGGATCGCCGACGGCATGTGCAACCTGGCCGAGGCCGACCGGATCGTCGCCATGATCGCCAGCGGCAACAGCCGCCGCATCTACAGCCTGGATTCCTGATCGAACGAACACCGATGGCCCAGACAGCACGCCGCCCGCGCAAGCCGACCCAGGCCGAGAACCACGACGATCGTCGCCTCCTGCTGATGGAGGCGACGATCGATTGTCTTGCCCAGCATGGCGTCGAACGCACGACGGTGCGGGCGATCTGCCAGATCGCGGGCGTGTCACGCGGGCTGCTGACCCATTACTACCCGAGCAAGGAACTGCTGCTGGCCGATGCCCTGCGCCACCTGCTCAACACCTTCACGCGTGAAGAACGGCTGGCGCCGGTGCCCGACGAGGAAAGCCCGACAGCGCGGCTGATCCGCCTCTCCGGCCAGCTCTTTTCACCCAGCCAGTGCACGCCCCGCATCCGCCATGCCCTGCTCGCCCTGTGGCACGAGATGCGCTTCAACCCCGCCGTCCACGAGACCAACCGCCAGCTCTATGCGACCTATCGGGTTTTTGCCGGTGATCTGTTCGAGCAGGCTGCCCGGGAACAGGGCATCACCATCGACAGCCATCGCGCCGCGGTCGGTCTCTTCGCCATGATCGACGGCCTGTGGCTGGAACTCACGCTGCAGGTCGGCGGCCTCAGCCGCAAGGATGCCGCCCAGCACTGCCGCGAATACATCGAACTGCGTCTGGGGATCACATGACCAGCCTTGCCGTCGACCAGGAGCGGGATGTCCTGCTCGTCGTCGACATCCAGAACGACTTCTGCCCCGGTGGCGCCCTTGCGGTCGCCGACGGTGATGCCGTCGTCGCCGTGGCCAACACCCTGATGGCGCGCTTTGATCACGTGGTTCTGACGCAGGACTGGCACCCGGCCGGTCATGGTTCCTTCGCCTCGTCCCATCCCGGCAGCAGCCCCTTCGAGGGCATCACCATGCCCTATGGTCATCAGACCTTGTGGCCCGATCACTGCGTTCAGGACAGCCATGGCGCTCAGTTCCATACCGCTCTGAAAACCGGCCGTGCCGAACTGGTGCTGCGCAAGGGTTATCACCGGGCGATCGATTCCTATTCGGCGTTCTACGAAAACGACAAGACCACGCCCACGGGCCTGACCGGGTATCTGCGCAGCCGTGGTTTTTCGCGCGTCGTGCTGATCGGCCTGGCGACCGACTATTGCGTCCACTACTCCGGACTCGATGCCCGGCGCGAGGGTTTCGACGTGCTGCTGGTCGAAGACGGTTGCAGGGCGATCGACCTGGACGGCTCGCTGGCCAGGGCCTGGCGCGAAATGGGCGAGGCCGGCGTCGAGATCGTCCGGTCCGCCGATCTGGCTGCCTAAACCGAAGGGTCCTGCGGGCGATAGGGAATGGCGCGGCGGATGGCGTAGCCCAGGACAAGGGCGACCAGGCCGCCAAAACCCATGTACAGCCCCACCGCCTGCCAGGAACGATCGGTCTCGGTCGTCTCGTCGTAGATCTCCTGGTAGGTCACCACCGTGCCGGGATTGCGCGGATCGTGCTCGACCAGGCCCCAGATGCGCGGCGACGACGAGAGATCGTCCAGCTTGTCCTTCTCCACCAGAATGTCGACATCGCGGTAGATGCCCAGGCGGTCGCGCACCTCGACGTACATGGGATAAGTCGAGAGATAGCGGAAACGCTGGTCACGGTCGCGGTACTTCAGGAAGACGACATCCGTGCCGTCGAAATCCTTTTCAAGCTGGATCGAGGTCACGAAACCCTTGAACTCCACCAGTTCGTCCTCGTCGGGAACGTTGGGAATATTCGTGCCGTAGATGATAATCGCGCCGACCAGCGCGACGCCGCCCAGGAAATAAAGCCAGCCGGCAAACAGACGCATCTCGCAACTCCTCGAATTCGTACCAGTATAACCGCAACCCGGGTTTCAGACAGCCGGCGCGTCCTGGGGCACCTGGAACACCGCCAGATGACCCATGCCCGGCGCCAGGGCCGCCCAGTTGGCCTCGCCGATGCTCAGCAGAGAGAAGGCCGAGGTCGGGTACTTGCGCTTC
>Ga0105053_10009268_pt1 | contig 12566 bp, 12 predicted proteins | sample BON01_FD_78093 | JGI IMG/M metagenome (GOLD analysis project Ga0105053, IMG submission 78093) | Freshwater microbial communities from Lake Bonney liftoff mats and glacier meltwater in Antarctica - BON-01 | ecosystem: Environmental > Aquatic > Freshwater > Ice > Glacier meltwater | place: Lake...
AAAAGAAGAAGATGTGAGCAAACCACCGATATCTCAAATCTAAAATAGATTTGAGCGCATAGACCCTCAATCAAGGGTACTAAACTACTTTTTATAGTAATAAAAGCAATCATCATCATAGGTCTGACTTGAAAGCGTGAGTTGCATACCGTATGTGATGAATGAGGGTTGTGGTGTGCAAGTTGGAGAGGGGAAAGAGCGTGTTATCTTTTTTTAAAGAGAAGTGCCAGGAGAATGTCTGGTCTGGTTATGGTGAGCCTAAAGTGCAGTTGGGCGAGGTGAACGTATTTTATTAATTGGAGAGGGGGGATTCCTGTGTCTGCCAGAAGTCTGGCGTGGTCGCCATATACATGTAAGACTCCGAGTTGTGCCAAGGATAGGTTGAGACTAGTTTGCATTTCTTTGGTATCTGTTTCGCTCTGGATGTACCGCAAGTTCCGGAGAAAGTGGGGTAGTGCTCTTGCTTTCCAGAGACCTAGGTTTTGTGTTGGGCTAAGCTGAGAAGAGTTCTTGTCATATCAGAGCGAGCAAGAAACCGCCAAGGCAAGGCCTTACTCTGGGAAGCACGTCGTATGGCTTCAACAGTAGCGAGGTGCATAGTGAGTTTAGGGTCCACAATAAGACCAAGGTACTCAAACAGGAAGACTTCGTGGATAGGATATGAGCAATGGTCGGAGGTTGGGAAGGGTGAGCACACGTGAAAGGTAGGCATGGTAGGGCCAGGCTGATGCTATACCCCCAGGGCGCGGAGGTGGGCAGGGGTTTCAAAGGAAGCCAATTTTTTTGTTTTTCCTGTATCCATTTGCATACGATTTCGAATACTCCATTGATGGCAGACATGCAGCATAGCTTGCAGTTCGCACAGACATGTTGACATGAAGGTAAGGTCATCAACAAAGAGAGGGCCTACAATCCAGATGTGCGTAGTGGATCCGAGGATGTGTGGGTTCGTTCGGTGACGTCCAAGGTAAATCACCGCATTGCAAAAATTTGGCTGTGAGTTCGTGAACAAGATCAGCAACAAACATTCCAAATAGAGTCTGAGACGGCTCCCGTCGGGTAGTCCTCTGAGGATGTCGACTGTGTGGTGTGCGGGGATGCCAGGGTGGGGAACTCGGAGCTTAATTTTGTCAAATCTAGCTCTGAGATTTTACCATATCTTGCCTCGGATATCATTTTTGAGTAGGGTGGAGGAGAGGCCGTCACGATGAACGGAGGGGTAGGCAGTAGAGTAGTCAACAAAGGCCACGTAGGTGGGTTTATCTAGGGTATATTTGTTGTGTTGAATAATGGTGAAAAGGAAAAATATGGCATCGTGGGTTTGCGTGTCGGGGTTTGTTTCTAATTGACTATCTATGAGCGTGTTCAGGAGTTCAGTGTGTGCTGTCAGTCTAGTAATGAGGAGATCTTCAAAAGGTTTAGCGAGGGTGCTATTGAGATATATGCCTCTCTAGGATGCTGGGTCTGTTTTCTCCTTATTGTGTCCTTTGTAGATGGTTTGTAGGAGAGAACGCTGCCAGTCTGAGGGTTGCGTGTGAAATTCTCATAAACCGTCGAAGAAGATGAGAATGAGTCCTTGCAAATCAGTGTCACCAGCTTGTAACATTCGGTTAGTGATGCCTGAGGGACTTGGTGATTTGTCTGGAAGCATTTTTGTTATTTCTTTTTCGATTTCTCCGGGTGTAAATGGGGCCATAAACAAAGGATGTGTAAAGGTTGTGGCAGTAAAAGCTTGTTCTTTCAGTCTGGGAAGGAATTTGGCAACGTCTTGTGCACTTTTCTTATCATATGGTGAGAGCCTGAGTGGGTGTTGGAAAAGTTGGTTGCCTAGGGCAAATCTACATCAGTGCCAGTTAAGGGGGTTGAGGGTAGCAGGTCCTTGTTTCCAAATTCGTTTGTCTAAAGATGCGTTAGAATATGTCTTCTGGGGCAGTGAGGAGGTATTTTTTTCCCGTAAGGTAGCCCCACATAGAGTTGTGTTGCTGGTCAGCAGGTCTCACATCGTGGGCTGTATCTTGTGTGACAGTGAAAACTAAGTTATCTTGTTTTTTAGTTTTGCGTAACTTGTCCCGAGCATCTTGTGTCTGTTTCAGCTTGTCACGGTAGAAGGTAAGTGTGTCAGTGTCGTCTAGGGACAAGTCTTTTTTGAGGGTATAGATTATGTTTCGATGGTGCTGGGTTGTGCGTTGGAGGTAAGCTTCTTGGGGGTTTTGGGAGGAATAGTGGTTAGTGTTATGTTGGTCGGTGGTTTTGCTATCTTTTTTAGGGGCAGGAGGGTCGACTTTTCCCAGGACTACATGTGTAGCTTGTTGAAGAATTTCGGTGATTGCGGCATTTGCAGTGTCAGCGAACGATTGCGGAGATATTTTGATGCTTTGAAGTTGTGCTGTGAGTCTATTAAATGTGGGTGTGATTTTGGCAACATTTTTAGCAAGTGCAGATGTGTTGGCGTCTTTAGTTTGTAAACCATTCAAGCGCTTGGAGTGGTAGAGAGTGCGGGCCAGAGAGGAGTGAGGTGGAAGTGGGGGGACCGGATTGGATGGGGTGGGCAAGTCTACGTGAATTTCCTAGAAAAATTTTGAAAAGAAAAAAATAGAATTAGGACTAGACCGAGCGGTCCAGCGGCACCCACCGTGCGCCCCTAGGGAGCATGATCTGGGACGGTCGGGATGTCGTGGTACAAGGGCACTTGAAATCGTGACGGCTCTTTGCGAAAGAAGCAATCTTATTCCGTATCACCACACGATTGTCCGAAATTTGGCGAGGCAGGCATGCAAGCACCCTGGCCAGCGACACCCGAGCCGAAGCCCTGGGCGTGCGCTCACGTGTCACAGACTGGCCCGACGGTATGGGAATGGACATTGCAGGAGGCGCACAAAAAGTGAAGCAAGACGCTGTCGACTTTGGCATCAGCGTTGATGAGAAAGTTCGGGCCGACCGCGCTACAGCAGGCACTTTCGGCGGGCAAGCCACCGCTGGCCGTACCGTGGCAACAGCGCAAGCTGCATCTGCACTGGCTTCCCGTGGAGTGTCCAATTCCAACTTGGGCGTCAAAGCCTGCAACATAGACGCTCTACGACTGGGCGAGGAAATTGGGTCGGCGGTCAGGGCCAGTGCAATGGGCGCAATACATTACCACCTCTGCCAAGCAAATGACTCAGGGTGACAAGCCCTTCACCGCCAACGAGGCACAAAAATTGGCCACAAAGCGACCCTCGGGCGAGCGCGAGGGATGGGGATTCCATCATGTAGTCCGCACCACACCGGGGTGGGCAATGGTAGACGAGATCACTTTCACCTTGCCCGGCCACACCGAAGAAACTCCCATGTTATATAAACAAACATTGCGAGAAGCTATTTCCGAAGCATACCACGCAAACTGGAACCGATACTCGAGATCAAGGAACAAGGACCAGAAGGACAAATATGCTGGTAAGCAGTTGAGCCGGTCCTGCCGCAAACATTAATAATGGCCGTTTGTGATAATAAATTCGATAGAGTTAAGCAGATTTAGTAGGAGGCGTCCTCTATAGTCTGCGGCTGGGACGGTGGCCGTTGTGAGGGGGGGGCCAGGAGAGGGGTAGGGTTGGTGTCTATTTCCTCCTCCTCGATTTGAACCCCTCTGAGTTACACCTAGTTCAATTTTTCAACAGTCAGATCCATAGTCATTTCACTACCTACTATGAATCCTGATGTGTAGAGCATCCTGCATGTGCAGGAAGGCTCTTGAGTGAGTAATGTCACGTATGATTCAGTCACGTCTCGTATGAGGTGCTGTACCTCCTTCACGAGTTCGTGACGATTTTTCTTTTTTTCTTTGCTTTTTTGAAAGCACAAGAATTGGGCATTGTAACATAGACGTCTGGATGGATTGACTCTTGATTAATAGGTCATAGAATTAGAAGATACACAAACCAGTCTGGATGAGGCTGGACGAGCGCTTAGATCTAACTCAACCCAGTCCAGTGAACTCTGTGAAGTGGCCCAGCACTCACTAACGTGACATACTGTGGAGTCTAAATCGACCTGACAAATAGAAATTAAACGAGCAATGAATATTAGTTCTGCATCAGTTACAGATGATATGCACGTTTAATTTCTATTTGTCAGGTCGATTTAGACTCCATAGTATGTTGTCATGCTTATTTACAATTTTTCATTTTTATATTATCTGTAACTGATGCAGGGAGGAAATTTTGAAAAACTTGGCATGTGTGGATGAGGGGTGCGTGGCGTTTGACTGTAAGATTGTAGTCGAGAATAGAATAAGTGTTTGGGTTTCGGAAAAAAATGTAGGGTCTGTGGCTGGGAGAAAGAACTGGAAAGCGGCCTTTTGTGATAATCAAATTCGATAGAGTTAATCATATTTAGTAGGAGGCGTCCTCTATAGTCTGCGGCTGGGGCGGTGGCCGTTGTGAGGGGGGAGGCAGGAGAGTGGGAAGGGTTGGTGTCACCCGTCTGGCGGGAGAGGGTGTGAAAGTCTAGTGGTGTGATGGTGTTTTCTATTTCTTCGGCGGTTCAGGCATGATGCGACTCCACTACTGTGGGCATTTCCTCTTGTATCTAGAGATGTGCAGTTATCGACTTGACTCCGGTCAATGAGTGCAAAAGCGCACGCTATTGCAGGTGAGGAGTGCCACTCCACCTCTGTACGATTTTCCTCGATATCCTCGTTGGGGGAGGGTCGTGACAGCCTGGCAGTACCGGATGCGGCATGGAAATCCCGTCCGCTTTTGATAATCATGGCTCGTCCGGTCGAAATTTGGTGCTCAACCAGTGTTAGTCAAGATAATGTAGTCTAGACAAAAGAAGATAGACACTCCTTGGATAGATCTCCATTTGGCCGGGGTCATACCACAGATGTTGAGGGTTAAACCCTGAAGTGCTTGTACGGGAGGTGGAGGCGGCGGCGATTTTTGTTTTTTTTGGTTATTATCAACATTACTATTTGCCGGGCCTGCCTGTTTTCCTAGCTGAGACATGGGCGCAGGCGTTGAGGGTGTTAGGCTGAAAGCCTCGGAGCTCGAGGATACAGGTGTTGTGTAAGGCAGATTTCTCGGCGAGTGGGAGTCATATGGGAGTGGTTGTGAAAAGGGAGAACTTTTAGTCTCTTCGAGGCGTTGTCTTTGTCACAACAAAGACAAACTGAAAGTGTAAAGGTGCCTACGGCCCTATCTAGATCGTCGGCGGAGACATAAGCAGGCGAAGGCTGTAATGCAGTGACGGCCACAGTATAGGTTGCAAACGCACGCAAAATTCTGGTGCGCCAAAATAAGTTGTAAGAATGAGAAGCAAATATCACACATCGGAAACAAACACATGAGAGGGGCTACTTCGTCATGTAGCGAGGAGTTGTTAACATCAGCGAGAAATTCTTCAAGCGAGACATGTAAATCTATATGTAGCGTGTTGCTGAGATTATTGTTGTGCAGGTCGGCAGTGGCATCAATGGCGTTTCTAGAAATCTGGAGGAGACCGGTGTGGTATTCGTGGCCTGGGCAGCTGATGGCATTAAGTTCCCCAAGCGTAGCAGGGATCGGGCGAGAGATATTGTTCGCAGTGAGAATGTGACAGTGCCACATTGCTTTTTTGTTTTTGTTGTTATGCCGCCACAGAGCTGGCACTCCAAATACAGCAGATATCACAGCAATTGTTTTTTTGAAGAAAAAAATCGCCGCATCCCAGGGGGGAGCGAAGCACATAAAAATCCAACATTGTTTCTATACAGACCTGAAAGAATTGTCTGCAAAAAGCAGACCTAGTTTGAAGCTTGCAAATAGGGAGTATCTTTCTTTAAGGGTTTTGGCGAAGCTGTAAATAGAGGACGATTGGGAAGATGTTGGCTTGTTGTTATCCTTGTCCTTAACTTTTGAGCTCAATGCCTCATCATTAGATATGTATATATATACATATATATATATATGTATATATATATATATAATATACATATATAATGCTTTTCCTTAGCTTCAGGGCTGCATGGGCGGTCCCACATTGATTCTGAATTCCAGTCTAGTATAGATATATGATACACATGTATATATATATATAAGCTTATAAATATTTATGTGTATATACATATGTATATACATATATGCACAAAAGAATATGAATATACATATGCATATATATATGTATATATTTAAACATATATATAAACATATATGTAAATATGAATATATATCAATCTTGCACGTCCTCACAGGCGGGTGTTCTGGAGACTCGCGGATGTGGGTGGTGAGGGAGACTTGTCTCTCCCCACCAGCATGATATCACTGATGGGTCACTGTCATGGCGAGTCTTGTGCCCTATACAGTAAACTCCGGTGTGGCACTTGAGCGTCAACTTTGCTGCTCTCACCCTTCACCTACAGGGGAGGTGCCACGGTGTCACGGGTTCATGCACGGCAGCTCAGGACACGGAAACTTTCTTTCTTTCTTTGGTTCTGAAACCCCAACTCAATAACTGAGGACCCCAAAGATTGCCCCGGACCGATGCCCACCGTACCTGGTGTCGCCAAGATGGTCAGGGGCCCTTGTTTGGGAGCTTGAATCTGCTAGTAGGAGATGTGGCAGGGCTTTATTGAAATGCATCGTATCGCGGTTCGTGAGTGCCTTAGTCACAGTGGTACGAAAAGGGGGGATTGGCGTAATTTAGGCATCTATCATGGAAATTGTTGGAATTGAGGCCCCCTGGCAATTCAGGCGACACCGAGTTACAGCTGTGGACTAATAACTCTGGACCCTTCCGATTTTGGAAGCAGCAGAAAACAAGATAAACCAATTTGGAAATTTCCGACTTAGCAGATATTCAGCAAATAATTGTACAGCAAATAATTCCAGCAAATAATTGGGTTTTTATGTTTTTTGATTTCAAACCTAAACTTCCTGCCAGCTTCCAAAGTTATAAGGGTCCAAGGTTCTCGGTGCAAAGCTGTACTTTGATTGTGGACCCACAGTGAAGAAAACAATCCACATCTCGTGCTAGCCTGCATCCTCATGATGATGATTGCTTTCATTACTTTCAACAGTAGTTAATACCCTTGATTGAGGGTCTATGAAGTTCAAATCCATTAGAATTTGAGTTCTCGGGTTTTAGACGGAATCAAACCGACGACCTAGGGATTTACAGTCCCTCGCTCTGACCAACTGAGCCACGCTTGCACGTGAGGTCTTTCAGGTTATCCAGTCCCCACAAGAAGAATGCCTTAATCACAAGGAGAGAACCGCCCCCCACGATGATGCACCCCAACCTCCCTAAGGGCAACGGTTTATGTTCTTGTTCCAATCTTTCAAAATGTAGATCTCCATGACCATGTCACAACAGCGAATTTGTTCGTGGAGCCTTTTATTTTTGTGTTTGTTGTGCCTCCAGCACTCCAATTACATCAGGAACGCACACAAGTGGTGTGCAGTAATAGAGAAGCCTGGAAGCGCGCGGCCGAATCGAATGGCACTCCCGCATTGGACCTTGGATACATTAAATTTAATGTTGTTTTGAAGTGGTGGATGTGTATGTTGGTAGTGGATTTGGGATTGGAATGATTATCATTATTATGTTTGGAGAGTTGAGAACTGATACTGGGTATCACAGGGATGCGGGAGTTCCTTTACTCACCCTGGCAAACCCTGGGACTTCCCTTCGCTTTTACAACCATTGATCAGCTCCAACAGTCTCCGCCCTCGCCCGTTCCGGGGGACCTAGGAAGATGTCTCAGTCACCAGTCTCACGTAACTTGAACATACAGAGACATATGGACAGGCCCAACGCCGTAGTGGGGGTCATCAGGGGAGTAGCGTAAATCGTCGATGTCAGCTGTCTTTTGTGGGCAGGCTCTGGCATCTACGGAGTCCGCTACCTCAGGGCGATCGGCTACTTTTCAAATTTTCAGTGCGCTACCGGGCCGGCTAGGGAGAGTAAAGTTTGTCCTAGACGGTCTCGGATGGAAGGAAAAAAAACCAACGCACCTATCACTCCTATACGATGACAGCCAGGTGACTCAGCACCCTTAAGTGAATCAACACAGCAGTAACTAGAGGTCAACAAGGAAGTCCACTCTAGGGGAGAGGGGGGGGGCGGTCCGCAAAGACCAATCCCCGTAGGAATAAAAATGAAATCCAAGAAAAAACCCCGAAGTAGAAAACCGTCTGGGTCAAAGGCCCAAGTCCTCCCATGGCGAACCACGTACTAGACTTGGTTTTTAAACCCTGACCCCTCGTGATAGGCGTGCATGTGGGTGAGGGGCCGGAATTCGGGCGGAAATGTTTTTTTGGGGTCAGATTCGGGTGGGAGTGTTTGGAAGTACAAGTTTTTTTCTCTTTTGGTAAATGGTAGTGGGTAGTCGTGAAGCGCGGTTTAGTGGTAGCGAGTAATATTTTTTTTTAATCAGAGTTGCAATCGAGAATGGGGGACGGAAGGCGAAGGTGCCACGGTCGTGTTACTGTCTGGGATAGGTTGTTGCGCGGGGTGCACAGGGGGCATTTCCAGGTCCCATTTGGGATGGTGGTAAAGGGTGGGAGAAGGCAGTCCATATGCCATCCTGCGTTACATATGTCACAAAGGAGCATTTTGTGTTCGTCAAACGGACTCCAACGTACTTGGCAGTAACTCGGAATATCATCAGGTGGAGGCGAGGCAGTAACTCGGAATATCATCAGGTGGAGGCGAGGACAAGATAGTGGTGGGGAGGGAGGTAGAGGGGAGGACAGGGGGTTGGGTAAGGCGAGAGTGAGATTGGATTGAGTAAATAAGTTTTGTGCATTTGTGAAAGGTTCGGAGAACTCATTCGTTCTCATGTTGTCTATCAAGATTTTGTGGGACAGATCCGAGTAGCATAGCTATTTTTTGGGTGTCTGTGTAGGTTGCCCATGCCTAAAGATCGAATCGTGGACGGTTGAGCATAAGGCTATGGATTGCAAGTTAGGTGAGTGGAGAGGAATGAGGGCAGTACAGAAGGGTATGGGTCTCATTTCCAAAGATTTGTAGGGGAAGACACAGAGGAGCAATATCGTTCGGCATACGGAATATTGGCGTGAGTGTTGCTAAGGTGGAGGCGAGAAGAGATGTACAGTAGCATCCCAGCATGTAGAAACCACGTTTTTGACTCAGCCAGCGTGTTTCTAAGCACACACTGATGAAGCCAGCACCCAGCCTGCCAGCTTTGCTTCTATAAACCAATAAGAAACTGCCACCCCATCCAGCGATTTTTTAAACCCCACGTAGAAACTCTAACTTCATATTAAGAGATTTTATGGATCATTCAGAAAATCATAAAGAAATCTAAGATATTTGTAGAGAGAATTAAGATTTTTTTGCAGAAAATCATTAAGAAACTGCCCACATCGCTGCCAGCGGGTTTCTAAAGCACACTAAAGCACAGTTCCAGAAACCGGCCAAATTCCAGACAGCAGTTTCTATCTGCCAGTTTCTGTGTGCTGGGATGCTACTGTAGCTGGTGGCTTGGGTTCGGATTCGAAGAAGTTGAAGTTGGTTGTGGGAGGAACGTAAAAACTGGGCTGATTTAAAAGGTCTAAGCGTTGCAGATCGTCCCTAGCAGAATGTATGAAGTTTATCTCCCAAGGGGTTGTCCAGCATGTGTGTGAGCCGCTCTGTAGAGTTGCCCTTTCCATAGATCGCTAATGATTGTTGTCATCATGTTTCTAAAGGCACGTGTGCGATTTTTGGGAGGTTGTGAGGCCATGTGAGGGAGGGGGTCAGTTTGTAGGTCTATCTTGAAAGTGTGAGTTGCGTACCGTATGTGATAATCGAGGGTTGTGGTGTGCAAGTTGGAGAGGGGAAAGGGCGCGTGAACTTTTGTTGAAGAGAAGTGCCAGGAGAGTGTCTGGTCTGGTTTGATTGAAGTTGCTTTTATTACTTCGTAAGAAATAGTCTAGTAGCTTTGCTGGAAGCTCTATGTGCTCGGTTATGGTGAACCTAAAGTGCAGTTGGACGAGGTGAACGTATTTTGTTAATTGGAGAGGGGGGATTCCTGTATCTGCCAGTAGTGCGGTGTGGTCGCCATATACATGTAAGACTCCGAGTTGTGCCAAGTACAGGTTGGGACTAGTTTGCATGTTTTTGACGTCTGTTTCGCTCTGGATGCACCGCAAGTTCTGGAGAAAGTGGGGTGGTACTGTTGCTTTCCAGAGACCTAGGTTTTGTGTTGGGCTAAGCTGAGAAGAGTTCTTGTCATATCAGAGCGAGTGAGAAACAGTCAAGGCAAAGCCTTGACTCTGGGAAGCACGTCGTATGGCTTCAACAGTAGCGAGGTGCATAGTGAGTTTAGGGTCCAAAATAAGACCAAGGTATTCAAATTGGAAGACTTCGTGGATAGGATATGAGCGAGGGTCGAAGGTTGGGAAGGGCGAGTACATGTGGAAGGTAGGCATGGTAGGGCCAGGCTGATGCTGTCCCCCCGGGGTGCGGAGGAGGGCAGGGGTTTCAAAGAAAGCCATTATTTGTCTTTTTCCTGTATCCATTTGCATACAATTTCGAATACTCCATTGCTGGCAGACATGCAGCATAGCTTGCAGTTCGCGCGGACATGTTGACATGAAGGTAAGGTCATCAACAAAGAGAGGGCCTACAATCCAGATGTGCGTAGTGGATCCGAGGGTGTGTTGGTTTGGCGGGTGACGTCCAAGGTAAATCACCGCAGTTTGTGGAAATTTGGCTGTGGGTTCGTGAACAAGATCAGCAACAATTATTCCAAATAGAGTGGGGCTGATAGAGCTCTTTATTTCATCGCTTGTAAATCTGAGTATCGAGGACCTCAGAAATAAATAAGGAAGCACGGAACGGTCGCAAGTGGTCGTTTGCCTTGACTTGCGGCTGCCGCAACTCGAAAAACAAATGTAACAAATTAAGCCACTTGCGGCATCTGCAACTCGAAAAAAACCAGAAAAATTGCAAAAAAAAAATTCGACTTGCGGCTGCTGCAACTTGGAAAAATTGGGGAAAATTTGTGTCCGCTTTGTAGTGATGGCAACGAAAGATTAAAATAATAATGGTCGAAACTCGAAAATCGACTTGCGGCTGTCGCAACTGAACTACAATGAAAGAAATCATCCAAAATAAATCATAATTTGAAGATGGTTGAAACTGACAATGTGCCTGGCGGTTGCCGCCGGTGGAGGGCATATGGTGCGATGTTTTAATTCAGGGAAGGTATTGCAGCCAAATAATCGACGTTGAGAAACCATCGAATACTCTCGATATTTATCAAAACACCGCGGGATCGCCAATGTCGAAACGTTGCGTGTAGTTGGTCGATTATTCAACATTGTTAATGGTGGAAATCATCGACAGTAAGGATGTTGTTGCTCATTTCAAATACCCGACATTTTCCGAATACTCATCCAAATCTTCGATAACATCCGTTACTACATGAGACTCCACCGCTCAGTAAGGGAAATATCACATTTTCAATCAATAAGTATACCAAGATGTTGGTTGAATCAAATTCCTGGTACTAAATAATCTTGCATCATTTTGAATTCAATACATTGGTACTAGATAATCCTGGTACTAAAATAATCTTGCATCATGTTGAATTCAAAAAATTTGTCCAGAATTTGAGTGGTACGTAATGAACTCTGTGTTGTCATGGAAAAGAACTAGTAAATCAGTGTTTATGGCCCGGAATACCCGCCAGGTGTTTGTAGCGTCAACAATTGGGCATGAAATGTGTTGGCATGAAATGTGTTTTGAACTGTGTTTTTTTGCCAATTTTAGAATTGATCGGGGAATTGATAGAATTTTTTTTTGAAGCGAAAATTGAATTGCAAATCAATTCCGTCCATCCCCCAATCAATTCTGTGATTCCTATTGATTCCCTGTCAATTCTATCAATTCTATTGATAGGGTAATTTACTGAATCGAATCTCAATTCAGTTTTTCTTGGTTTGATTTGCAAAATCATCAAATTCGACTTGCGCAGTCGCATGGCAAAATGTCCCAGTTTTGTTTGGTGTCTGTTTGTTCAAAAAGTGCCGAGCATCAAGAGTCTTGCAAGAGTTTTTTTGTCTTGTTAACAGCGGTGAAAAGCCGTTTATTTTTGAAAAGTGCTGTCTAGTTTATAGCATCTCAAAAGTGCCGAGCATCAGGTGTTTTTCTTGTCTTCAAAGGAGCCGACGATCCACAATTTTTGTAAGAGGGCCGAGAATCAAGAAGATTACAAGTGTTCAGAATCAAGAATCTTCAAATTGCCGACAATCAATACGTTTTTTGTCTTGTGTCGAGAAGTTGGGGGTTTCTTTGGTGTCTGTTTGTTCAAAAAGTACCGAGCATCAAGAGTCTTACAAGAGTTTGTTTGTTTTGTTCACAGTGGTGAAAAGCCGTGTCTTTTTGAAAAGTGCTGCCGAGCTTTTTTTTGTCTTGTGTCGAGAAGTTGGGGTATGGGTATATGCATATCTACATATACACATATATGTATATATATATATATATATATATGTATGTATATATATATGTATGTATATATATATGTATGTATATATATATATATATATATATATATATATATATATATATATATATATATATATATATATATATATATATATATA
>Ga0105053_10009273_pt1 | contig 12561 bp, 13 predicted proteins | sample BON01_FD_78093 | JGI IMG/M metagenome (GOLD analysis project Ga0105053, IMG submission 78093) | Freshwater microbial communities from Lake Bonney liftoff mats and glacier meltwater in Antarctica - BON-01 | ecosystem: Environmental > Aquatic > Freshwater > Ice > Glacier meltwater | place: Lake...
ACCTGGACCCAGTGAGCCTGCTCGTGCAAATACCACGGCAAACAATGCTTCTAATGTGTCCAATGATACGTCACCTGGACCCAGTGAGCCTGCTCGTGCAAATACCACGGCAAACAATGCTTCCAATGTGTCCAATGATACGTCACCTGGACCCAGTGAGCCTGCTAGTGCAAATACCACGGCAAACAATGCTTCTAATGTGTCCAATGATACGTCACCTGTACTGAGTGAGCCTGCAAGTGGAAACACAACGGCAAATAATGCTTCTAATGTGTCCAATGATACGTCACCTGTACTGAGTGAGCCTGCAAGTGGAAACACAACGGCAAACAATGCTTCTAATGTGTCCAATGATACGTCACCTGCACTGAGTGAGTCTGCAAGTGGAAACACAACGGCAGACAATGCCTCTAATGTGTCCAATGATACCTCACCTGCACTGAGTGAGCCTGCAAGTGGAAATACCACGGCAAACAATGCTTCTAATGTGTCCAATGATACCTCACCTGCACTGAGTGAGCCTGCAAGTGGAAATACCACGGCAAACAATGCATCAACTTCGTCTGAATTGGTACTAACGAGCACAATCGAAATTCAATTAACATCCACAACAAGTCCACTAACGGCACAGACAGAGACGGTGAGAGGCATACTGACCACACCTTTACCAGCTTCTAATATGGAGACTATTGCTGTCAACACTACCACGAATGCTGTGCCAACAACATCAGTATTGGCATCAACATCAATATCGACATCAATATCGACATCAATAACATCTGTCGCACCCACAGTCACTATTCCCTCTCTCGCAACGAGTATTATCAGGACAACTCCTTCCCCAGTCACACCTGACGATTTTTCCAGCGCGGAAATCAATCCTACCATTATGCAGAGTGTTACAATATTACAAAATAATCAGGAACAAGGTGTTGAAATCCCATCGTATGCATGTGTCTAAAGTCAAAATATCCATACAGCGAATTGTCGATCCATTAATTCTCGGCACAGCTCTGAGCGACATCAACAAGACGAAAGTTTCGGATGTCCTCAAATTTGAACCCAGCGGCTCTGTGTTTCGAGCTTCCGTCACCATATTTCTGGTGGCTGATCGACAGGCCACGATTGGAAAGCGGCTCGCCATTTTCAAGCTCAATGAGTCTACTCAACAATGGCAAGAACAGATGTATTCGACCACTGATTTAGTAACAGGAAGGGTCAGCGTGCGTACACTGTCATTTAGCTATTGGACAGTGATGGAAGTGCCCGAGAAAAGTGTAATAATACCTGCACCCGTCCAAAAAAAAGAGACTGGTACAACACAAGTGATTATTATCTCGGTGTTTTCGGGGTTGGTGGGCCTTGTCTTGTGTTTTTTCGGCGCACGACAAATTCATCGCATCAAAACAAAGCAATTGATGCCAAGTACACAGACCTACGGTTCTTAGGAAGTGATTTGTCGATGTCGTCCACGGGTGGCGCATCCAGACGCGGTGGTGCTTCCGGAAGTGGTGCTGCTTCAGGACGACGTGGTGCCTTTTCTGTGGGTCCAGAAAGCAACGTGTACAGTAAAGGTGACGATTTGTATGATCTGGTTGTATCCGCCAATGTTTCAGAGTCGGATACTGTCGCAGCTCGTACGCTCAAACTGCCAGAGATATCCTCTCTCAGTTTCGTTATGCTGATTTTCTTCCGCTTATGGATGGTGGTGTAGATCCTTACAGATCCGTAGAGAAGGCTTTTTATTAGCCTTTTTAGTTTCTCCATTCAATGCATTTTCTTTTCTTATGCAGGTTAATGCACACGTACTATATAAATTGTTGGTACTGGAAAAGAATTGTGCATGATTGAGCGCTGTCTGTAGGTCGAAACATTCCTCACAATGTCAGCCTACAGCGCGTTGCCTAACAATACAGAAACGATCCAAGGACGTTATGATAGAGGGCCTTTTCCGGCTGCAGAATACGATCTACCAGTTTTGATTCCACCGTACACTCATGTCCAAGTCCACATCGACGAGACCCGTAGCCAAAACAACCAAATTTTCCACGTGTCAGCGTGGCATCCTGGAATAGTGCACTGTGTGAAGGATGATTCTTACTATGTGAGTTACACAGACATCTTCGACGATAACGTTTATTATGTGTACGTGAAAATTATCGACGCATTCCGACTCCTGCGAGATGAGCCTTACGTACTCAGAGACACTCGAGTCGCAGCAGAACGAGCCGCACTAATTACAAGAGCCGCGGATCGCAACGTCAGTGTTCTAGCGATACAGTCGACACCGACATTGCCTTGGTTTGTCCACCTTGGTGGCAAGGTCAGACTGCAAACAGAATTTTCTGGTGGTGATTTCGTCACTGCCACTGTGATAAACATCTCGACAAAGTATATAACGCTGAAATTGAACTCTATGGATTACAGAGACACACGTAAAACGACCATGTTGCGACGTAGCGAAGTCGCAAAGTTCCTCCCGCCTGACGATAATGAGTAAACGCACGCAATTTTCTCTACACATGATAGTGCGCCACGTTGCGACAATATCATCGTCACATTTTTTCTGGTCGTATTGTTTCAATTTCACCAAGTCGCGGCACATCTTAATGCAGCGCTCCAGCCAATACTGTTTTCTTGTCAGCACCAGGACAACTACGACGATCAACGCGTGGAACATCTGAAAAAATATTGTGATTCCAGGCTGATTAAAAACACATTGCAAAGCGTGCTCACACCATACTCATATACCACATTCATCCATCAACAGTTGACGCATTTCAGTACGCCTGTGTTGTACACAGAACACAACAAGTGCTGCTGCATCCATGCTTTGCATGTGAACGTTTTCTCTCATCTCACGCAGCATTACTCGTGCCATGTCGAGTCTATTACAAATCACGCACATAACCAGGAGGGTGTGTCCAGGAAGCACCATTTGTTGACCTCCATTTATTGGTAGCACACCCCTTGCTAATAGTTGTCGCACCCGTCTTTCATTATTCATGATAACTGCGTTACTCAGCTCTTGCTGGCGCCATTGCACCCAATTTGGCATATTCAAAATTCTATGAGCATCAACGTGGGCTTGATGATCGATAGTAGCATACCGCAAAATTCTAGTCCAATTTGCATCAGTGAGCCCGAGCGAGTTGTAATAAACGTTGAAAATTTCATGCTGCAACATGCAGCAACACACTATAACGGATTGTTATGAGACAAGGATCTGCCGGTGACGCACCACGCACTTGGTGTTTATATATCAAATATCACAAACGCAATTGTATTTAATAAATTCAAGTCAAAACAAGCTTACAATAAAATCCAAAACATTGTCTCGGACATGAGTGTTTGTGCGATTCACACGCGTAATTACACAAAACGGAGGTTGGTGCAATGACAAAACCTCCACTGCAGCGATCACGGTATAAGAGGGTGGGCTTGTGTCCAAAATGTTGCAGACACCTTGTGAATGTGGATTGCACACAGTGCGCCCACACGTCGACACACATTATAGCACATCCTGGACATTTAGACACATGTGGGGAATAAAAAATAAGCGGATGCTCGAGTCAAAACCCACACCACAGCATATATGTAGACAAATGTGCTGTGTACACCTATACGGTCTACAAGTAGACATGTAGACCGTTTCATTGTAAGTTTGTTTGACTTGAATTTATTAAATACAATTGCGTTTTTGTGATATTTGATATATAATCACCAAGTGTGGCTTGTATACTGCCATACACGGCTTTTTGGACGACAATACTAGAGTTTGAGAAGTGTTGTCTCGGGTCCAACAGCAAACGATCGTGTGATAAACATGCCGATTTTCGGATGGAAAACTGCATATTTTCAGGGCCATGGGTGTGTGTGTGATGCGACCTCACACAAACTCCATCTCAGCACTTTCAAACTATAACGTGTTCAATCACGCTGCTTGTAAACCATACGAGGCATCAGCGCGATAACGTTTTCCTGTTGCAATAAATTTTTTTTGGACAAGTAGAGAGCTGCACACTTTAAGGCAATATTCTCCTGGTTTAGCCTCCGTGTTTGAGACGAGTTCTTTTGTACAAGTGCAAGCGACAGTTGCTGGTCGTCGCCAACACACCCACGGGACCCTGCGAAGCACAAGGTGCTTCGCTTCATTGGAAGTCTTTGATGAGTTGGTTGATGCAGTCGCAAGAGGGTCAATGATTGCACCGACCGACCTTTTGCCTTAGATTGGTAGAATACAAGCAGTTTCGGAATGGGACTACTGCGATACGCTCTTTTCGGTGCATTTATATACATGGCAGGCCGAATTGCTCGATAATTTTTCGACGTTCTTGTTGTGTATGGTGTATGGCGTGGTAGCAACGTTGCTCTTCTTGCCCTGTGCTATCGCAAGATGAAGCGATCCTCTACGACGAAAAACAATCCGATCAGAAGAGCCATACAAAGGTCGTCTTTCCCACCCGACGATTTCCCACTGATGGCGACTTTTTCCTTCTGAAATGCATTTTCGGGGCGTGTAAATGCGAAGCCGAAAAAACTGAGCTGCTCTAAAAGCATTGTGCTCGTCTTATTTTTCCCACTATTGACCCAATATTCCTGGTCAACAAAGATGCGGGTTTCGCGAAGCAAATTATTCATCACACTCACATACGCAATCTTGCGCGCGTGAGTTGTAAGCACCCCGATGCGCTCGATGCCAGGCTCGCATAAAAAACTAGAGTTGGGTATCGTATCACGACACTCGCGAAACAGATGCTCGGCCTCGAACCCCAAGTTCCGCTCAATAATAATCACCACATTGCTGCATGCGAAATTTTCATGTCCTGATCGCACTGCTTGTACATGCTGTTTCAAAAGCTCAAATGTCTTGTAGGGATCCTTGGTCTGTAGAACTTCAGCCCCCAGAATCTGCCACATACAGAGACATGTGTGTGTTTCAACACTTTCTGTCTTACACTCGCTCACATGCTCTCTGTCGCACATAAACATGTGTGTACACACACACCAACACTTGCACTCACACATACACGCACACAAACACACACTCCACTGAAACACAAACAACCGCACGTAAAACCGCACACACACACACACTGGGTCATGTGTCCAACTGTACATCCGTATGTGTCGTATGCGTTCAGTCTCAAGTCACCACAGGCCCTTGGTCATAAAACAGTGGTGGTGTCGGGACTTTTGACCAGCGCAAAAAAAATTAAAGAGTTAAAAGAACCAACTCTGCATGTATCTGAGAAGGATTCCAAACGCACATAATGCCAGATGGAGTGCAGATTCAATCGTTACAGATGAACAACGTCCTGTTCTACATTATTTTTTCACAGCACTCGTATTTTGTGACGATGCTGGTGCGAGATATGATAAACAACACCAAAATCAACTACAGTCGCTTTAAAACCACCATCTTCTGCCTTGATAAACTCAGCGAAGAACTCGACAAGAAGACAATCTGTCACGCCCATATTGTGGTGCTTTTCTTCTTCTTTCTGTCCATCGACTACAAGATGCGCCACTGGATTCTCAACACTCAGCAAACCAACAAGGACCGCCTCCTCAAGGATAAGTACATACAGAAGAAAATCGACTTTGTGCCGCGCGGTACCGCGTGCCTATCCAAAAATATACAAAATCCCTTCTTGGGACAGAGTGTAGTATTCACACCCCTGAATCCGCACGCAGCAGTCTCGATACTTTGTTCCATCTCACAAGAGACATTCTTTGAGCAAATTACAACCACGCAAAATGTTACTGGGATTACAAAAGTGTTTGAAAAGATCAAGACCCTCGTTGTGCTATCGTAAGACGGCGACGCGTGTGCCCTATCAGACTTTGAGCAGGCGCACACAGAAGAGAGAGTTGGACACTTTACAATGGGGATTTTTCTGTGGACCGAGGATATCAATTTGTTGCAAGCGTGTCGATTGTGCGTTAGAGTGACGAATATCTCTTCCAATGAGGCTCCAAACACACACGTGCAGACACAACCGATACCAGCGCTGATAAAACATACCTTGTATATGCCATGACTGCACGTAAACGACACCATAGCAAAGTCCGAGTGTTCGCCACCTGCGGCGGGGTCGATGGTGACGAAAAAGCGCGTGCTAAATTCGATGCGCAGCGGAATAATCTCCTGGAACATTTGTTTTAAGAGCGACTGTTTAAAACACTGATCGACACTGTTGAACGCCACGCCATTCATTTCCGAGTTGATTAAATCAGGACGATCGCTCATGATGATTTTCAGCCGACGATGCTTGTCGGCATCTTGCCAACGCGGAATCAAATGCTGCATGTGCAAACTGTTATGTGCATGAGTCAAGTATGTCAGCACACGGGAAAACATCGACGAGCGCCGCGACCAACAGCACAAATCATGCACCCGTACCATTCGTGCGTCTTTTCAGCGTCGATACAGGCTTGACAGGCCAGTGAAATCTGGATTGATTTGAACACTGGTAGATTGGTGAGCTGGTCCATCTTCGATATAAGTTTCTGTGTATTTTCCGCGTGTGTATTGGCATGCGAGAGTTTCAGCTTCTTTGGAGTGAAGGGAGGCATTTTTTGGTGGAATAAAATATTTAGTGTGGGGATTTTGCTTCTTGTGTTGTGCATGATGCTACACCCGGCGCACCGTGTAGAAGTTCATTTCGCTAGTCAGGGTCGAAATCGCAATGAAGGACGTATTCCCAATGCATAGCAGTGGCGCGACGGTCTCGTAGAAGAATCCTACGCGTGTGTGATAGTTTGTGAGACTCTCGGAAATCATTTGTTCTGGAAATGTGATGGGCAAGCGAGCCCAAGCCGTTCTAAATCTTGACAGCAACTCTCACCCGAAGCCACGTATGCTGCCTCCTCCAGAATGATAATATCGCCACCAGTGCCCTTTGTCGTGGAAACCTGTGGTATTATACATGTCAGTTTTCGTCCCCGTCATACTGCTATCACGTGTTGGCGATTTAATACAAACTTCGACTTTATATATTTCGTTTCACTTCGACACGTTGTTGTTGGGTGGCTTTTTTTTGTACTTGGTACACGACACCAGACAAAACATATCTCATCAGTTTTTACTGCAAACCGAAAATTAAGACCGACCACACTCTTCACACTACACGCCAATTCCACTGCCAGCACCCATTCCAACCCAAACACTAGGCTGCCGCTGTTGCACTCTCAAATGCCTTTTCAGCCTGCTCGAGGGCCGCACTACGGGTCTTGACACTCAAGATCATCAATTCGATCTCACTCTCGAGTTTGGCAGCCTTGCTGTTATTTGCCATCGTCTCGGCCTCGTTTTCATCACGGCCACGCTTCTTCTTGTCGGCAGGATTGACAACCTCAGACGACTTTGTTGTCGGCGCACGAACAGCAGGAACAACTGCCACTGCCTTCGTAGCCGGAAGAGCCCTGACCGCAGCTTTAGTGGCAACTGTGCCAGCCTCCTTGACGGGCATTTTCTTGTCCTTCTTAGCGGCGGCGACAGGCTTGGCCTTGGCCTTGGCCTTGGCCTTGGCAGCAGCAGCCGAAGCGGGTTTGACTGCATTCTTTTTGGCCACAGCCGGTGCCTTCTTTTTCATCTGCGACATCTTGACCTTTTTATCTACATCGTCCTCGTCCTCCTCGTCTTCCTCGTCCTCCTCGTCTTCCTCATCCTCCTCATCTTCCTCATCCTCCTCATCGTCGTCGCCGGTAGTTTTAGGGTTGACGTGATCCTCGTCCTCGTCGTCCTCGTCATCCTCGTCCTCGTTGTCATCTTCCTCGTCATCATCTTGCGCTACACCCTTCTTGGCCGGGGGACCGCCCACAGCAGTAGCGGGAGTGCGAAGCGAAAGACGCTTTTTGGCAGCGGTAGAAGTAGTGATCGCGGCTTCATCATCAGACGAAGACTCCTCGCTCGCATCACCCGGGACCGTAAGGCCTCCGACAGGAACAAGAGGCTTTGCACCAGTGGTCGCAGCAGCAGCATCATCAGCGGTGTCGACCGACACAGATGCTGCGTCCTGCGAAGAAGTGGAAGTCTGCCTGACCAACTTGGAAAGAGTGGGCAATACACGTAGGTTGTCCTCCAGATGTTTGTCGAAGCAAGGGGTCTCGGCGGAGGCTTCCATGCTCATTGTGGCAGTGGTGGATCGTGATTTCGAATTCACACGATTCGGGGTTTAATGGAGCTCCAGCAAGTGATGCGCTATTTCTAGTTCCTCCAAAAATGGGTCATTTTTGCCGTGTTTCTGGCCGTACGATATGTGTAGGTGTCGATATTTCCAACCCTCACATGCACCACAGACGATGCAAAAAACGCCGTCGAGGGCACCGTTCCGACCCGTTTTGTGCATTATTTTGGCTGTATTTTTTCCACATCATTGACGTGCACTCGGGGTCTTCGTGATAGCGGGAGACCAATATTTCGCCTGATTTCTTCGCGAATGTCGCGCTTCACGGAGCATACCACTGTGTGCACAGCGCTACTCAACACACACGCTGTTTCCGGGCCATTTTGCGCACGGTGGTGTCGGATAAAGGCATGTTTATGCTCCAACCACCCATTTGTGTCAACTCCACTCACAAACTGCAACACTTTGACCCGATCTTCATGTGCCAGCATGCGATCTTGCTCGGACCCTGTCTTCGTTGTCTTTGGTTCAGGTATTTTAGAACCCAAACTTCTCTCGCTCGCGAGTGCAACTGATGTCAGCATCAAAGTGTTTGTCCTCTCCAGCCACCGGGTGCACTCCCGAGCCGTCAATGCATAATTCGACACCAACCCCATGTATGCTATCAAAGGAACACTTGTGCTTATCACCATACCCGACTCTGTGTCATTATTGATACAACATAGACAGACCGACATTGCGCTCGACCCTGTCTCTGTTATCACGTGGCTTTTCATCATCATATTGATGTAATTTTCCACAAATATACTCTTGTGGACCAGCCATCCGAGAGAGTCGATATTCCGGCAGTAGTTGATGGCTTTTTCCAGGTCTGTATTTGCCATCGCATCGGCATTCGAACCCAGTTGACGCACTTCGCGCATCAACTCAAGCTCACGAGGCGTCATCTGCTCCTGCATATATTCCAGAACAAATGCCCAGTATGCCACCTCAAACGCGCACATTGCCGTGCTGAATTGTGTCATGAATGTGTATGCTCAATGCACTCTGCTCTTATATATCAGACGACCAAAACGAAAGAAAGAGACAGCGCCCAACAGAGAGCACTGATTTGCACAATCAAACTCATCAACTCATCGCGAGGTCTGTGTCGAGCAGAATCTCATGGTGGCACTGACACGCAGGCACATTGTTTTCGTGTATTGCGTGGAAAGTTTGCTCTTCACGCGATGGCCATACGCGACCGGCGAACCAGTGTGGTCGGCAACCAATCTCATTGCCCCGATCTCACTCATAGGAATCGCTGCTTTGTTGTGCTCGTTTGCCAGACTGGGCATGTATGGGCATGATACGACGGGACAAAAATACTGGCAATACACGACGACGGCTCGCAAGTTTGCCGCACTCGTATATTACTCCAGTTGGTCGCTTGTCTTTTTGCTGTGCATCAGTGGTCTCGTGTCAAGTTATTGTCGCGTTGCATTCGGCCGACAACAAGCGACCACATATCTCGCGACGCAACTGTTCATCCTTAATACCGTTTTCGCAGCATATGTTGTAGTTGTTGCTCTCGCCACGCAAGCTGGCGCATATGTCCTCGTGTACAGCGTATACTACTGTTTTCTCACCATGTACCCCGAGATTGTCTACATGTTCACACATTTCTACTTCCTGGCTCTTTTCCCAATGCTATACTAGACGGTGATGCACACAAAATAAGAACTCGTGGCGTAACCGAATGACCCGGTGCGTCCATACACACACAGAGAATAGCCTGTTTCTACAAAGATGGCATTTGCGAGCGAATCGCAGAGAGGCAAAACGCGTTCTATTTGGGGGGTTTCGGACTTTTATTGTATTAAATGGGTTATAAAATGACAGGAAAGTCCACAAAACTTTCACGCTACACAACACACTCGTTTTTCAATTATCTGTTGATTCGCCATGCCTGGCCAACATAATCACGTTTCAGACCGTGTTGCAACTGCCGGTGGAATACCATATCCGGCGAGCCCTGAGTGTGCAGCAAATAAGACAGACTGCACAACGGTCCCTCCTGCTCCGAAAAAAACGCATCCATCTGGAGCCGGGCACAGTGCTGGAAAACACCCGCTCTCATTGAAATTTTGTTAATTTCACTAAACAATGCCTATTCACGAGCTTCCGTTTCAGGTATGGGAGTCGCTGCGGGATCGGGTGGGTTGGTTAAATGCGATTCGGGACGGTTGGCGCAAGTGAAGACTATCCCCGCGGTCTCGATCGACGAATCCTGCAACGGCGTCTTCAAGCAGTCCAGAGCAGGGCCCGTGTGTACGACTGGGTCTGCGATGGAAAGGCTTTCAAGGGCAACACCTTCAACGATCGGACACGGATCTAGCGATGCCGAAAACACGAGTGCGTTGTCGATCAGACCTGCGACTGCGAGCTCAGAAGTCGGCAACGTGGTGACTGTAGTCATTTTTTCAAGCTGAAATAAAATTGTTTCGATTTCGTGGACAGTGCCTGTGTTGCTGAGTCCAACAAAATTGGTGCGGACGAGCAGCACGAGCTTTGGAAGGTCAATCAGCTGGCATGCCTGTTTTGCCATGTCGTTGCCATCCGACAGCAGTTCATGCAGGTGTCGAAGACTGGTATGCATGTTCTGCAGAAAATATGGATCGTCCTTTTTGAGAAAGTTGACGAATCCAAGGATAAATATACCAATGGAGGACTTGTAGGACCCCATATCGGCAAAACATGCTGTTTTTGCCGGGGCGGCCGAAGTTGCCTCGATTTCGCCAGAAAAAATCGGCTTTTTGGTGTTCACCGTTGTTGCGATGGCATCAAAGGTGACGGTGTTTGCAATGTGCGTGACAGGCGGGGACGATTCAACCCGCGCAGATGTATTGGCGATTTGTGTTGTCTCCGCCGACACTGTCTTGTGTGTCATGGCCTGGTAGTTTGCAAACGACATTTTCAGCAGCTCGCGCGCGTTCTGGTGTACATTGGGGTCTGCATTGTGTGGCTTGTGGCCATATAGGCAATCTCTAAGGAGCCGGTCAAAGCACAGCAACATCAGTTTGTGATAAGGGAATCGCGAGTACATTGCGGCAATCTCCATGTGCTCGTACGAGTGCTGTGCTTTTCCGTCGTCGTCGTCGTCGTCGGCATCCTCGACCGCCTGTTTCGATTGCGAAAGAAATTCGTTGAAGAGTCCGTCGTGCACAGCACACATGAGGCTTGATTTTTTGCTATTGTACAGGACCCCCTGCGAGTAGCAGTAGTGTGACATTGCAATATGCAGATCGTGCTCAAACCCAATCAATTTGTTTTTGGGGGCAGCAGTGATGGTGACGGAGATATTTTCTGGTAGATAGGTGTCGATCCACTCTTGTGATGCGGTGATGAAAACCTGCAAAATGTCGTCGTCCTTTTTCGAATCATCACGCGCTGTTACGTGAGCACTCTCGTTGTAGTCCAAAACACTGGCGATGATGCGCAGCAGCGACGCATCCTTCTTGTGTTGCATGTCTTCTTTGACTTCTGACGTGCTCGTTGACGCGCTCCACTTGGCAAAAAGCGACATTGCGGCAAACACAGAGTGCGAATTGACAATGCTGTCGTCCTGTAGCGAGTCGTGCACAATAGACGTGGTAGCCATTTCAAACGCTGTTTTGACCTCGCCATCCTCCAACGCGTCAACATTGATGCAAACCGCAACAGGTATAGGGGGGATGGGTAAAGTTGTGAGCATGAGATGAATCTCGGTGACTTCCTTTGGCGACAACGAGAGCCGCATTTTCAAGAGTTGTGTGGCGCTGCAATGCAAACTGCAGACAAGAATCACAACATACATTATGTACAATTTGTTTTTTAACATTACTTTCATGCTGCTGCGACGCATCGCAAGCAAACGACATAGCTGTGGTTTTGCACAATTTGCTCTTTGACATATATAAGATTTATAGCATTGTCCAGTGGCGAACGCAGTGGTGTAACATTCAACAATGTCACATGCTGCACAGCAACCCATGATGAATACTCCCGCAACTCACCCGTCCGAGCAGAGCGACAATGCCCAAAACGACCGGGGTGGCTCTCACAACGACTCTATGCTGCAGATAGCCAACATTTTCATGATGATGATGATTGCTTTTATTACTTTCAAAAGTAGTTTAGTACCCTTGTTGGAGGGTCTATGGAGTTCAAATTCATGAGAATTTGACTTATCTGTTTTTAGCTTGAATCGAACCGACGACCTAGGGATTGACAGTCCCTCGCTCTGACCAACTGAGCCACGCTTGCACGTGAGGTCTTTTTTTGAACAAAGAGGGCATGTCCCAGCTTTTATAGATATGGTGGGACAAGAAAACAATTCAAGACAAAATGGATTTTTGTATATGGTAGGACAAGGCCCCTCACGTGAAAAAGGCTTTGTCCCAGGACTTGG
>Ga0105053_10009280_pt1 | contig 12554 bp, 11 predicted proteins | sample BON01_FD_78093 | JGI IMG/M metagenome (GOLD analysis project Ga0105053, IMG submission 78093) | Freshwater microbial communities from Lake Bonney liftoff mats and glacier meltwater in Antarctica - BON-01 | ecosystem: Environmental > Aquatic > Freshwater > Ice > Glacier meltwater | place: Lake...
CCCCCCCGCTCACTAAAAACCAAACGCCAGGCCCCACCGCGTCCGCATGGCCCACGACCTCATCGCCCGCTACGGACTCCACGACTACATGGACGCCGTCTACCGCCCGGCCCCGGCGTCCTTCGCCGATATGGCCCGCTTCCACGACCCGGCCTACCTGCGCACGCTGCGCGACGCCACGCGCGCGGCCACGGGCAGCGGCGGGAGCGGCTCGGCGGCGGCACAGGCGGCGGCGGCGGCGGCGGCGGCGGCGGCGGCGGCGGCGGCGGCGGCGGCGGCGGCGGCGGGGCGCGCGGCGCGGCTGGCGGCGGGGGAGGCCGGCGCGGACCCCGCGCACGCGACGGCGGCGGACAACGACGGCGACGACGCGCGGCGGCAGGCGGCGGCGGGCGCAGCGGCGAGCGCCGGCGCGCAGCAGCCCACGCCGCCGGGCGCGTCCGCCGCCGCCGCCGCCGCCGCCGTCCCCGACCCGCCGCTGCCGCCCCTCGTGCTCAAGAGCGACCTCGCGCGCCACAACCTCGGCGGCGACTCCCCCGTCTTCGACGGCATGTACGAGTACTGCCGCCGCTACACCGGCGGGTCCCTGGGCGCGGCCGCGGCCCTAAATTTCGGCCGCTGCGAGACGGCCATCAACTGGTCCGGCGGCCTGCACCACGCCAAGAAGTCCGAGGCGAGCGGGTTTTGCTACGTCAACGACATCGTGCTCGCGATCCTGGAGCTGCTCAAGTTCCACCACCGGTTGAGTCGTAGTCGGTCGTTGTGTGTGTGTCCCTCTCTGCCTTTTTTCGTGTGGCCCTCTTTTTTTTGGGGAGGGGGGGAGGGCGTTTTGCTCCGCTCGGGTCTTTTTGCGCTCCTTGGGGCGACGCCGAAAACAAAAGCAAAACAAAAACACGTCACACGCTCACAAAACAACACGCCACGCCGAAACACCCACAAAAAAACGAAACAACAAACGCATCGCGCCGCCCCCAAACCAATGAAAACGGCTCAAAAACGGACGAACGGACGAACGGACGAAATGGCAGCGTCATGTACATCGACATCGACGTGCACCACGGCGACGGCGTAGAGGAGGCCTTCCTGCAGACGGACCGGGTGATGACCGTATCCTTCCACAAGTGGGGCGGCGACTTTTTCCCGGGCACGGGCGCGCTCGGGGACGCCGGCGTCGGCGAGGGCCGCGGCTACAAGGTCAACGTCCCGCTGTCGGACGGCGTCGGCGACGCGGCCTACCTGGCGCTGTTTCGGGCGGTGGCGGACGAGGCGGCCGCGCGCTTCCAGCCGGCGGCGGTGGTGGTGCAGAGCGGCGCCGACAGCGTCGCAGGCGACCGCATCGGCGTGTTCAACCTCTCTTCGCGCGGGCACGCCGCCTGCCACGCGCACGTGCGCGGGTGGGGCCTGCCCACGCTGGTGCTGGGGGGAGGGGGGTACACGATCCCCAACGTGGCGCGGTGCTGGACGCTCGAGACGGGCGTGCACTTGGGTGAGGAGGCGCCCGGGCCCCGTTCGCGTCTCCTGCTTGAGCGGAGGAGGGAGGAGGGGCAGAGGGCGCGTCTTTCCGCTCGCGTCTTTCCTCGTCGTCGTCGCCTCCTCCCTGGGCGCGTTGCAAGCGCAGGCGCCCCGTCCGCGAGCCGATTCGACCCCCGAACGATCGATTGCATCGAAAACCCTCACAACACCCCCTCCCCCTAAACGCCCCTTCCCTCCAAAACACAATCCAAAACACAATCCCAAAAAAAATCACCCCGACGGAACGGCGACGCTGGCAACGAAAACAAAACACACGCCCCTCTCTGTTGACGGAAACGGAATCCTCTCTCTCTCTCCCCAAACAAAAGGCGTCGACCACCTCATGTCGGAGCGCCTGCCCCCCACGGCCTACGACGAGTACTACCGGTCGAGCAACGCGGTCCTCACCGTCGCGCCGGACGCCGGCCTGCGCGACCGCAACCTGCGCGCCGCGCTGGAGCGCACGCGCGCGGCCGTGCTAGAATCGCTGCGGCAAAACGTGAGGGGGGGCGGCGGCGCGCAGCTGGGCGCGGACCGGCCGGCGGCGCTGGCGGCGACGGCGCTCGAGCGCGTGGCGGTGGCGGTGGCCGGAGGGGAACGGGGGTGAGGCCGCTCGGGCCTATAGGGCATAGCGCGCTGCCTGCGACGAGTTGTGAGTGTTGTGGCTGCCTTTTTTTTGTTTGGATTGTAAAATCACCCATCCGAAGGCCCCTTTCACAGTCGTCCGAAGCCGTCCGAAACCGGGTCTTTCGGTGTTTCAGCATAAGGCGCGAGAGGGCGTCTTGGACGGACTTTGAGCCCTGGGTGTGCGGAAAGTGGGCGGGGAGGCCGCCCGGGTGGCAGCGGCAGGGCTCTCGGAAGAGGAGCGCGGTCCGCTCGGGGAGGCGCCCGTGGGCCCGTCGGCGACGGCGCGCGACGACTTTCAGATAGATAGAGCTTCTCCTCTTCCGTGCGCAAAAACCCACACGCACCACTCGCGACAGAGATCGTCGCTCGTCCCGCTCGCTCAACCCACTCGGCGCATCGCGCAAGCCCCGCCCCCAATCTTTGTTTCGCAGTTTGGCGTTCGGGCAAATCAACGATGCTCCAGGGCGCCTCCTCCGCCGGCAAGGCCGCGGGCGCCGCCTCGCGTCCCGACCCCAAGGTTCGCGTGGCGACCGAGTCGCGCCCCGCCGCGCCCCTGTCAGTCCCTGCGCGCGCGCGGGTGAGTTTGCGATTGGTTGCTCCCGAGTGGTCTCCGGTTCCCCCCCGCCCGATGCCTTGGACGGCGCCTCCCGACACGCGCAGGCGACCTTGCGACGCGTGCCCATCTCTTGCCCCGACCGACGCCCGGATCCAAAGCTGGCCCAATTGCTCCCCTCAAGCGACCGACAACAACACTCACTTTTTCCGCTTCCCCGCCTCGCTCGCTCGCTCGCTCCCCCCGCCCCCAACCCAAAAAAAACCCAGCCCGCCAACCCGCCCGGCACCCCCGTCGTCCGCCCCCAGGACCTGCCCTCCCGCCCCCGCCGCAACCGCCGCTCCCCGGCCATCCGCGACGCCACCCGCGAGACCTGGCTCTCCCCCGCCCACCTCATCCTTCCAATCTTTGTCCACGAGGACAGCGACAAGAACGTCCCCATCCCCTCGATGCCGGGCGTCTCGCGCCTCTCCTACGGCCACAACGTCCTCGACGCCGTGCGCGAGGCCCGATCCTACGGCGTGCGCCAGGTGGTCATCTTCCCGAAGACGCCCGAGCGCCTCAAGACGCAGGCGGGCGAGGAGGCGTTCAACGCCGACGGCCTCGCGCAGCGGACGATCCGCCTGCTCAAAGATGCGTTTGCCGAAGATCTCGAGGTCTACACGGACGTCGCCTTGGATCCGTACAGCTGCGACGGGCACGACGGCATCGTGCGGGACGACGGCGTGGTGCTCAACGACGAGACGGTGGAGCACCTGTGCCGCCAGGCGGTGTCGCAGGCCGAGGCGGGCGCGGACGTCGTGTCGCCGTCGGGTGAGGAGAGGAGAAGAGAGGAGAGAGGGGGGGGACACGGGGCGCGGACAAACACGCCGCGTGGTGTTGTTGTGTTGTTCATCCGGGGTTTTCGCTTTTGGGCGCGGAGGTTCGCCACCACCACCGCCATCCCGACAGCAAGACGCGAGCACGCACGCTTCCTTGTCGCTCTGCGCTAACGGAAAAATTCCCCCGCCCCCCGCACCCCCCGCCACACACGAAAAAACCAAACCCCCCAAACCAAAAAAAAGACATGATGGACGGCCGCGTCGGCGCCATCCGCGCCGCCCTCGACGGCCAGGGCTTCACCGACGTGTCCATCATGTCGTACACGGCCAAGTACGCGTCGGCCTTCTACGGCCCCTTCCGCGACGCGCTGGCGTCGGCGCCGCGGCCCGGCAGCGAGGGCCGCCGGATCCCCGCGCACAAGCGCGAGTACCAGATGGACCCGGGGAACTACCGCGAGGTGCGAGAGACGAGATGGTTGGGGGGGGCACTTGTCGGGGTGGCTTGACAGGTGGTGTTGTTGAAAAGCGCGCGAGAACGAGAACGTCGGGCGACCACAAAAAAATAAAATAAACTCAGACGCCCCCGGCCGCCCCCGCTCACTCGAACGACCCCCGCTTTTTCTCGCGCCTTTCGCCGACCGGAACACCGGAACACCGAAAAACCACACCCCAAATCGCGACCCGCCAAAAACAACGACAAAATTCCCAGGCCATCCGCGAGGCCGTCGCCGACGCCGCCGAGGGCGCCGACATCATGATGGTCAAGCCCGGCATGCCCTACCTCGACGTCGTGCGCTGCCTGCGCGACAACAGTTCCTTGCCTGTGGCCGTCTATCACGTCTCTGGGGAATACGCGATGCTCAAGGCAGCGGCCGAGCGCGGGTGGCTGGTGGAGCGGGACGCGGCGCTCGAGTCGCTGCTGTGCTTCCGGCGCGCCGGGGCGGACATCATCCTGACCTACTACGCAACGCAGGCGGCCAAGTGGCTGGCGGGGGAGAAGTGAGCGGGGAGCAGGAGGAGGAAGGGCGGGGAGGAGGGACGCTTGGTCCTTCGCGCGTCCTGGGCGGCGGGCAAAAGGGCGGAGAGCAGAGGCGAGAGCGGGAGAGAAGAGGCGGGCGGGCCCGAGCGCAGCCGGCGTTCTTGCCTCTTGCTCCTCTCTCCCGCGCCCCCCTCTCTGAGCCTCCCGTCCCGCGAAGCAGGCAGAGCGTAGTAGAACACCCGCTGTACACACACACACACACACACGCTTCATGTTGCGACGCCCGCACTCTTTTCCCCTGGGGGGACGCGCGAGGAGGAGCGGCGTCGGAGAAAAAGCGCCGGCAGGCTCTCGCAGTTGCCTCTCGTCGGCGAGAGAGAGAAGACGGGCAGCGGCGTCGGCGGCGGCACGCCCCTGAAAACACACGCCCTCCTTTCCGCCCACCTTCTCAGCATCTCAGCTTCTCTACCTCAACAAAGCATCCGTTTCGCCGCACCTCACCCCTCCTGCAATAAACCGACTGCCCTTTCACTGAATAAGGCGCGCGAGCTCGTTCGGTGATTCACGATTGGCCTCTCTCTCTTTTTTTTGGCTCGCGTCAGGCACCTCTCCGATTTCCGACACGCGCACGCGCTTCTCTCTGTGCGAGCACGTGAGTGCACGCTGAGTGCGGACCTCTGTCTGTCATCCCTCTAGAGTCCGGCGCATCCGGCGCCACTTGCGTCCCCCCCCCCCCGCCCCCCCAATCACGGAGAACGGAAGGGCAAATCGACGACAGCCGGCCGACAACTTCCCCTCCTCTCCCCCTCCCCCCCATCAACCATCAAAAGCACAGTTTTCGCCCCCCAACCATCTCTCCAACATTCGCGCACGTCCCACACAAAGCGCCCCGCCGCGATGAGGTTCTCGACCGCCTGCTGCGCCCTGGCGGCGGTCGCCTGCGCCGCCCTGGCCGCCGCGCCGCTCGCCGCCGCTGCCGCCGCGCCGCTCGCAGCAGCAGCGACCGTTGTCGCGGCCGCCGCCGCCGCACCCGGTGCCCTCGCCGCCGCCACCTCCCCCCTGCACCGGCAGCTGGACGTGTGCAGCCTCCACTACGCTACGGACGCCAAGAAGGCCCTCGCGTCGATGGAGCTCTCGTACCGCGCGGGCATGTGCGTCGTCGCCGCGCGCACGGTCGGCGCCACGTGCGACCCGCTCGCCGCCGACGAGGCCGTGCTGCTCGGCCCCTTTGCGTGCGACGCGCCCGTCGGCCTCGCCGCGGTCAGCGCGCGGCTGGCGGCCGACGCCGCGCGGCGCGCGTCGGGCGCGTCCATGCCGTCGGCGTCGCCGTCGGCGGGGGCCTCGGCGCTCGCGGGCCCGGCGCTCAACGCGTGGGTGACGGTGCAGGGGCCCGCCGCGCCTGCCGCCGCCCCTGCCGCGGCCGGCAACGCCACTGTCGCCCCCGCCGCCGCCGCCAAGGCCGGCAACGCCACCGCCGCCGCCGCCAAGGCCGCGGTCGCTGTGGTCGCCGCCGCCGCCGCCAAGGCCGCCGGCAACGCCACCCTCCTGGGCGCCTCCCCCAGCCTGTGCTCGCTGACGCTCCAGGAGCCCACCAAGCTGCGCCAGCGCATGGCCCGCGCGCCCGACGCCCGCCTGTCGGACGCCGAGCGGCTCGAGGCGCCCGGCGCCGCCGGCCGCTCGTCCTTTGCGCGCGGCGCCTTTGCGCTTTCCAACCTGGGGTGCCGCGCGGGCGTGAGCCCCGCGCGCGCCTCGGTGGACGCGGCCGCCGACGCCATGCTGGGCGGACCCGCGGAGCAGCGCCGCCCCTTCACATTTGGGCTCTGGGTCGCGCCCGAGGGGCTCGCGGCGGCGCCGACGGCGCCCGGCGCAAAGCAGGCCGACGGGCCGTCGTCGTGCCGGCTGGTCGTCTCTGCGCAGGCGCCGGTGGCCGAGCGCATGCAGGCCATGGCGCGCAGCGCGGTGGCGGGCGACGCCTTCCTGGGCGCGGACGCGGTGACGTGCGAGCACTTTGTGCCCGCGGCGGAGGAGGAGGGCTTGCTGGCGACCGGGTGCTGCTACGCCGGGCGGTAGCGCCGCCGCCGCTTCTTGCCGCCGCCACTTGCCGCCGCCGCCGCCGCCGCCCGCCCGCCCGTCGCCTCGTTTGTTTCTGTGTTGTCTGCCCGCGCGGGCAACGCGCCCTCTCTCTTTTTGCCCTCTTTTCAGCAAACCCAATCCCCTTGTGTCCGCCACACTTTCTCTGTTGTCCTTGAAAACGCGGCGGCGGCTCCTCCCGCGCGCGCTCAAACGCGGCGGCGGCGGCGGCAGCTCCTCCCGCGAGACCAGTGGGCCGGGTCGCTGTTTGACGGCCGCCGCCGAACGCGCGTCGCACCGCCTCCTCCGGTCCCCGTCCAGCATGCGACTAAGGGCTGCAATTCCCCGACTTGTGCAACGACCTCTATCTCTTGCGCTCAACTCAATCGATTCTCATTGTCACAGCGCGCGGAACCCACGGATGGCGACTTCTCTCCGAGACTGGCGTCTCCTCCCGCCCTCGCGAGCTTCCCTCGCCGCCCCGCTCAATGCACGTGCGCCGGGCGGGAGGAGAGCGTGCGCGTTGGCCCTGTCGGCGAGACCATCACCACTCTCACCTGGCCTGGTCGACGGCGGCAGGAGGCGAGCGGCCGCCGTCGCCGGCCGCGGCGGCGCCGCCGCCGCCGCCCCCAACGCTGCCGCCGCCGCCCCGGCCCCGGCCATACAGCAGCAGCAACGCGTGAGGCGCCCGCCCGTCTCCTCCCCGCCGCCATCTAACTGGCGCGACGAGATGGCCGACGCCTGCGCCGACCCCTACGCCCTGCTCAAGCTCACGCTGAAGGGCCGCCCGAGCCCCCCGGACTCGGCGGACGCCCCGCCGATGCCCTACCGCCAGGCCACCGTCAGGCCTGTGCAGCCCGGCGGCGGGCAGTCAGGCAGCGGCGGCGGCGGCGGCGGCGGCGGCGGCGGCGGCGGCGGCAGGCCCGCGGCGTCCGCGCGCGTCCAGGTCTCCCTGCTAACGGAGAAGCAGGACCTCACGCGCAACTACAGCCCGGGCCGCGAGGCACGGGACGCCGTGCGCGCGCTGCTGGACCTGCCGTGGCACAGCGCGTCGCTGGCGCGGGCGGGCGGCAGCGGCGCGCGGCTGGACGTGCAGGTGAGCCGCAGGGGGCGCGAGGTGGTGACGCGGGGGCGGGCGGCGGCGGGGGCGGCGGGGGCGGGGGCGGTGGGTGCGGCGGGGGCGGTGGCAGCGGGGGTGGGGGCGGGGGCGGGGAGCAGCGGCGAGGAGCGCGGCGAGAGCGGCGACGGCGACGGCGGCGGCGCGGCGGCGGCGCCCCCGTTCGCGGCGGCCGCCCGCGTGTTGCCCTCGCACGACCGCCGCAAGCCCTCGCTCCCGCTCCCGCCCGACGAGCCCGACCCTTTTCTGCAGCGCCTCGGCCTCCAAGGGCCCGACGGCCGCTGCAGGGCCGACGGCCGCAAGAAGCTGGCGCAGGTCAACGCGCTGCTGCGGCTGATGGACGCCGCTACGGGGGCGGCCGGCGTCGGGGGCGCGGCGGCGGGCGCGGGCGCGGGCGCGGGCGCGGGGGACGGGGGCCTGTTGCTGCTGCCGCCGCCGTCGGGCGCGGAGGGGGGGGCGAGCGAGGCGGGGGCGCCGGGGGCAGGCGAGGGGCGGCGGGAGCTGCACGTGCTCGACGCCGGGTGCGGCGCGGCCGTGCTCACGTTTGGCGTGTACCGCCACCTGCAGAAGCGGGCACAGGCGGCAGCACAGGCGGCGGCGGCACAGGCGACGGCGGCGGCGCCCGGTTCCGCGCCTGCGCCCGCCCCCGCTTTCCGCGTGCGCCTGACGGGCGTCGACACCAACGCCGCGCTGATGCGGCGGAGCGCCGGGGCGGCGCGCGCGCTGCTCGACCCGTCCGACCCGCCCGCGGCCTTTTTAGCCATGCCGATCCGCGACTACGGGCGGCGGCAGAAGGGAGGGGCTGTGGCACCGGCGCAGCGGCGAGACCCAGATCAAGATCAAGATCAAGATCAAGATCAAGATCAAGATCACGAGCACAAGCAGCCGCTGCCGGACGTTGTGCTGGCGCTGCACGCGTGCGACGCCGCCACGGACGAGGCGCTGGCGCTGGCCGTGCGCACGCGCGCGCGCCTGGCGCTGGCGGTGCCGTGCTGTCACATGACGATGCACCGCGGGTACGCGTCGCGGGTACGGGCGGCGGCGGCGGCGGCGGCGGGAAGAAGCGCCCCGCGAAAGGGGACCGGGAGCAGCGATCGCGACAGCGGCGGCGGCGGCGACGACGGCGACGCCACCGCCGCCGCCCTCTTTGCGCGCGCCTCGTCCTCCTCCCCAGGCCGCCGCCACCGTGCTGCTGTCGCCACTGCGCCCCCGGCCGAGGCCCCCCTAGCCGCCCTGATGCGCCACGGCATCCTCCGCCAGCGCCTGCTCGACATGGCCACCGACGCCCTGCGCGCCGCGCTGCTGCGCTGCCTGGGCTACGCCGCGGACGCCGTCGAGTTCGTCGAGACCGAGCACACGCCGCGCAACGTGCTGCTGCGCTCGGCGCTGCCGAGGAAAGCGTGGCGGCTGGCTTGCGAGGCGCGCGCGCAAGGAAACCCGCCGCCGCCGCTGCCGCTGGACCGCGTCGCCGTCGAGGAGTACCGGGCGATGCGCGCCTTTTTCGGCGGCGTGGCGCCGGAGCTGGAGGCGATGCTCGTGCGGGACGGGCAGCTGCCAGAGGGTTGGCTGGGGGCGACGACGGCTGGGGGCGGCGGCGGCGGCGGCGGCGATGAGGACGAGGGCGAGGACGAGGGCGACAGAGGCGACGACGACGGCGACAAGGACGGCGTCGCCGCTTGACGCGTTGGCGTTTCTCAAACAGCGCTCCTCGCTTGTCCTGTCTTTTGTAAAACTCCCCATTACACTAGGCCATGAATTAGTCCTGTCAGACCCTCCCGGACGCGTTGCCGTAGGCCGCCAGGTTTGGCACCGCCTCGAGCAGCACAGAGGCCGGCAGCGCGAACGAGACGCCGGCGCTGGCAGAGGGCTGCACGGCGGGGGCGCCGTCGCGGCCGCCGCCCGCCGAAAAGGTCGGGCAGACGGCGACGCCGAGGAGATTCCCGGCGCTGTCGACGAGCGGGCCGCCCACGTTGGCGGCCCCGACCTTGACGTCCGTCTGCAGGGCGCCGTACAGCCTCGCGCCCGAGGGGGCCGGCGCCGAGCGCCCGAGCGCGCTGACGACGCCCGACGCGAGCGACAGGCCGGCGCCGCCGGCGCCGCCGCCGCTGCGCCCGAGCAAAAAGACGGCCTGCCCTTTGCGGGGGGCGCGCGCGGCGGCGGCCAGCGGGAGGGCGGCCGCCGGGCACGCCGCGGGCACGCGCGCGCGCAGCACGGCGAGGTCGCGCGTGGCGTCCAGACCCAGCACGACTGCGGCGTAGGGCCCGACGGCGTCGGCGGCGTCGGCGGCGGCGTCGGCGGCGGCGGCGGCGGCGGTTCCGGCGGCGGCGCCGCTGCCGTCGGAGTCGCCGGCCGCCGCGACAAAGACGCGCAGGGAGGGGAGGCCCCCGCCCTCGCGCGCGTCCGAGCGCGCGGCGCCCGCGACCTGGCGGTAGGTGGCCACGATGAAGAGGTCTTTGTACCGCGGCGGTACAGGGGGGACGGAGGCCGCCGCCGCCGCCGCACCCGCCGCGGGATCGGCCTCTCCTGCTCCTGCCGTTCCAGCCTCCTCCCGCCCGCCCTCATCCTCCGCGGGCAGCACCGCCCACACCGTGCCGCTGCCCAGCGGGGCCAGCTCGCCCGGCCGCCGCTCGGCCGCCAGGCCGACGACGGCGGGCGAGGCCAGCTCGTAGGCGCGCTCGGCGGCGGCGTCGTCGTCGAGCAGGAGCAGGGCGGCGCGGGCGGCCGGCGGGCGGGATGCTGCTGCCGTCAGGGCGGACGCTGTCGCGCCGGTGAGGAGCAGGAGGGCCGAGCGGCGAGGGGTGGTGGGGGCGGTGGAGGCGGGGGGGCAAGAGGGGGCGTCGTCTGCGGCAGCAAGGGCGGCGGCGACGGGACGCCGCCGCCGCGAACGGCGCGCCGCCGCCCCATCCTCAATAGCAGCACGCTGGCCCTCCCGACCTCTCCGCAGATGATCCCCACGCCCCAGCAAGCTCGCCGGCCTGTGCAACAACATTATCCCCTCTCTCTTCTTGGAGCAACACGAAGCTTTCCCTCTTCTTTCGAGGCTCCAAACAAACCTTTTGGAGAGACGCAAGGCGCGCAAGCAGAGCAAAGCGACAAACAGATTCGGGCGCGCGCGGTTGTGCCTTTGGCAACTGTTTGAAGAGGCCGGGTCGCTTTGCGCATAGGTCAGGGGGGGAAACAGGACGCCCGCTCTGAGAGAGAGGGCGTCTTTAGGCAAACTCCCGTGATGCTGCGTGGGCCGCCTCCGTCTGCGCCGGCGCGCGGTGCCTCCGCCGCCGCCACCGCCCAGCCCGGCCGCCGCCCCCTTCGGGGCTCGGCCGCCGCCAGCACCAGCACCAGCACCAGCACGAGCGGCGGCGCCAGCGCTCGGCGGCTCGGGGGCTCGGCCGCCGCCGCCGCCCCTCACCGCCGCCGCAGCCCGCTCCCCCCCCTCCCCCCGAGGGCCCCCCGGCGCTCCATCGCCGGCGCCGCCGCCGACGCCGCCGGCGCCGCCTCCCCGACCGACCCCCCACCGCCGCCCTCGCCGCCGGCCTCGCTCCCCGCCCGCGTCCGCCGCTTCTTCTTCGGCGACGGCCAGGGCAAGAAGCTCGACCGGGCCGCCATCGCTAAGCTGGGCGCGGGCGGCTTCCTGGCCTACGGCGGCGTCAGCAACGTCAACTACGGCGTGGCCATCGGCGTCTCTTGGATTGCGTTTGTGAAAAAATACGGCGTGTCGCCGCTGGGGGACCAGTGGCCGGCGTTCCTGGCCTTTTACGCCGCGATGTGGACGCTGCAGAACTTCCTGCGGCCCGCGAGGTTCGCGCTGGCCGTGGCGCTGGCGCCGTCGGCCAACCGGCTGATCGACGCCGTCGGCGCGCGCACGGGTTTCGGGCGCAGGGGCGCCTTTGCGCTGCTGCTGCTGGCCATGGCGGTGACGATGACGTCGACGCTGGGCCTGGCGCTGTGGGCGTTCGGGGGATTCCCGCCGGCCAAGTAGAGTGGCGGGCTTGGGGTCGGGGGTTCTCTGGCGCGGCCTCCGGATTCGAGCTTTCGAGGCGGCGGCGGGCGAGCGCCCGACCGCGCGCGAAAACAAAAACGCGCGCCATCCAACTGTTGAAACTGTTTCTCTCTCTCGTGCGGTCAGAGCCATTGTCAACCCATTTTTGTCTGCAATCCTGTCTCGTCCGGATCCTACCCGCTGTGATAGCCCAGTCTGATTTGCAAGCCTCAAGCTGCTTCTCCTCCAAACAACTCCAAGGCTCGATTTTTGCGTTTGTGGTCGTTTCTCTGCCTCTCTCTGGAAACGTCAGCGACCAATGAGCATGGCCCTCGCGTCCCCCTCGATCCGGCGCGCGGCAGGCAGGCCCGTCGCCAGCAGCACCAGTCGGGCCTTGAGGCCAACAGCAGCAGCGCCCGCCTGTGGCCGCCGCCATCCGCGCCGCGCCGCGTCCGCCGCCGCCGCCGCCTCGTCGGACAACGACGCCGCGCCTGCCGCCGCCCGCTCGGTCGTTGCAGGAGCCGCACCCCCGCCGCCCTCATCCGCCGCCGAGCCCCCCGCGCCCCCGCCCCTCACCACGTGGCAGTACGGCAAGATGCCCACCCCGGGCCTCGAGTGGTGGTACATCGCCGCCATCTTCGTGCCCGTCGCCGGCCTCATCTTCTTGCCCCTGGCGATGAACGCGGGCGTGCCGCCGCCGACGCTCTCGATGCCCAAGGGCGCGACGCCCGCCTCGGCGTTTGATTAGACACGCGCGACGCGAGAGGCGAGCGACCACACTGTGCGGCGCGGCGGGCGAGCGCGCGCCGTGCGACGCGATCGCGCGGACGCTGGCCGAGGCGGCGGCGGCCATCGGGTCGACGGACGACATCTCGGTCGTGGTGCTGCGCCTGGGGGCGGAG
>Ga0105053_10009284_pt1 | contig 12551 bp, 11 predicted proteins | sample BON01_FD_78093 | JGI IMG/M metagenome (GOLD analysis project Ga0105053, IMG submission 78093) | Freshwater microbial communities from Lake Bonney liftoff mats and glacier meltwater in Antarctica - BON-01 | ecosystem: Environmental > Aquatic > Freshwater > Ice > Glacier meltwater | place: Lake...
GAATTATACATATAACACAAATAGAAAAAATATAAAATGGACGATACATTCAAATTATTGACATTTAATCCGCATGATTCGGTTATTAATCAAAATGATACAGATTCATTAGAAAATGAAGATGATAAACATGATAATAGTGGGTTAGAGTTTATAAAAACAATAAAAAAGGAATTTTTAGTACAAATGTTTGCAATAAATGAAAAGGGACAAACCGCTTCTATCTATGTAGAAGGGTTTTCGCCCTTCTTTTATGCGAAGGTAGGTGATACATGGAAAGAGAAAGATAAAATTGGGTTTATTCTTCAAATTAAAAAGGATTTAGGTAAAATGTATGAAAATTGTATTACTGAATCAAAACTTATTAAACGAAAAAAGTTATATGGATTTGATAATAATAAACAACACTCTTTTGTATTGATTAAATTTAAAAACGAGGCAGCAATGAAAAAAGCAAAATCATTATGGTATTTAGTAGTAAGTTCAGGAAAGTGTGATTATAAAAGAATATTACATCCATCGGGATATTCTTATGAAAATACAGAGACAATATTATATGAGGCGCAAATTCCGCCATTATTAAGATTATTTCATATAAAAGAGATGAGTCCATCAGGTTGGATCGCGTTACCGAGGTCAAAAACATTAAAACATCAAAATCATACTACTTCGTGCACATATGAATTTACAATTAATTATAAAAATATAATTGCTCTTCCAAAAAAAGAAACAATTGTTCCTTATAAAATTTGTAGTTTTGATATTGAAGCAAGTAGTAGTCATGGTGATTTTCCGTTGGCTATTAAAAATTACAAAAAATTAGCAACGAATATTGTGGATTTATGGGGAGATAGTTGTAAAACCAATGATTATTTAAGAGCAATTATCATGTGTGCGTTCGGATTTCGAGATAATATTGATGGAGTTGATTTAGTATATCCAAAAATCAGTGTAAAAAAAGAATTAATTGAAAGTTTATTTACAAAATGGGTATCATTATCACCTGCAACATATAAAACACTGAATGATGATGATACTATGAATGATGATATTGGATTGCATAATATAGATGAAGAAAATGGAGATAATGGAGATAATGGAGATAATGGAGATAATGGAGATAATGGAGATAATGGAGATAATGGAGATAATGGAGACGGAGACAAAAATGAACCATGTAGCGAAGAACCAAAAATGTGGCAGATGTTTAAACCGAAAATAAAATTATATAAAAAAAAAGGAACAATAATAGATTTGTTAATGGATAAAGAAGTAATGCGGGAAACACAAGTTCTTGAACTTACTAGAACATTAACAAATGTTTTTCCTGGATTAAAAGGTGATATTGTAACCTTTATTGGTTCTACATTTTTAAAGTATGGGGATAAGAGACCTTATTTAAATCATTGTATTGCTTTAGGTACATGTAATGATGTTGAAAATGCGAAGATTGAAAGTTATACTAGTGAAAAAAAGGTCTTATTAGCTTGGACAAAATTAATTCAAGAAGAAGACCCAGATGTTATTATTGGGTATAATATTTTTGGATTTGATTATCAATTTATGTATCTCCGCGCTAAAGAATTAGGTTGTGAACGGAGTTTTTTAGAATTATCACGAAATAACCGTGAAGTCTGTTTAAATCGTAATTGGCGAACTGGAAAAGAAGGATTAGAAGAGAATACATTAGTTATTGCGAGTGGTCAACATGATCTAAAATTCGTTAAAATGACTGGACGATTACAAATAGATTTATATAATTATTTAAGACGGGACTATCAATTAACCCAATATAAATTAGATTATGTTTCTGGATATTTTATTGGCGATTATGTTACAAAAATAGAACATGATAATAATGATAATAATGATAATAATGATAATAAAAAAACCAAAATATATAGTAAAAATCTATCAGGATTAGAAAATGGAAATTTTATAAATTTTGAAGAAGAGGCGCATTCTGTTGATTCTTATAAAAATGGACAAAAATTTGAAGTGAGTGTTATTAATATCATCGAAGGGAGTTTTATGATTCAAGGTCATGAACAACCAGATATGAAAAAGAAAGTCAGATGGGGGTTAGCAAAAGATGATGTAACTCCGCAAGATATTTTTAGAATGACGAATGAAGGTCCTGCTGAAAGAGCGATTATTGCGAAATATTGTATTCAAGATTGTAATTTAGTTCATCATTTAATGAGGAAAATCGACGTTATGACTAGTTATGTAGAAATGTCTTCACTTTGTAGCGTGCCGATTGATTTCCTTGTTATGCGCGGTCAAAGTATTAAATTAACAAGTTATATTGCTCAAAAATGTCGGGATAAAGGGGTTCTTATGCCGGTGCTTGATAAAGGTGATGCGGATGAAGGTTATGAAGGCGCATGTGTATTAGAACCAAAATGTGATTTATATTTAGATGATCCAGTTGCTTGTTTAGATTATGGTTCGCTTTATCCTGCTTCTATGATAAGCGAGAATATTTCGCATGATAGCAAAGTACTAACAAAAGAGTTTGATATTGATGGAAAATTAATTAATGAGACGGGCGAAAAAGACGAAAAGGGGAATTATATATACGATAATTTAGAAGGGTATACATATGTAGATATTGAATATAACACTTATAAATGGCAAAGAAAAAATAATAATCCAAAGGCAGGAATGGAAAAAATAAAAATTGGGCATAAAATATGTAGGTATGCGCAATACCCCAATGATGATAAAGCAATCATGCCTGCGATTCTTAAAGAATTGTTAGCAGCACGAAAATCAACTCGGAAATTAATTCCATTGCAAAATGATGAATTTATGAAAAATATTTTAGATAAACGCCAATTAAGTATTAAAGTAACTGCAAATTCTTTGTATGGACAGACCGGTGCAAAAACAAGTTCATTTTATGAAAAAGATTGCGCGGCATCTACTACTGCGATTGGTCGTAAAATGTTGACATATGCAAAACGTGTAATCGAGGAAGCATATGATAATCAAATAATGGATACAACCAATTATGGAAAGGTAAGAACAAACGCAGAATATGTTTATGGTGATACTGATTCAGTATTCTTTAAGTTTAATTTAAAAGAATTAGATGGAGTATCAATTATAGGTCAAAAAGCATTAGAGATTACAATAGAATTGGCGCAAAAAATTGAAGAAACTGCTACAAAATTTTTAAAAGAACCTCATAAACTAGAATATGAAAAAACATTCTTACCATTTTGTTTATTATCAAAAAAACGGTATGTTGGTATGTTATACGAAACCGACCCACATAAATGTAAACGAAAATCTATGGGGATTGTATTAAAACGTCGTGATAATGCACCGATTGTAAAAGATATTTATGGTGGAATTATTGATATTTTAATGAAAGAAAAGAATGTTGAGAAAGCAGTAGAATTTTTAAAAAAATGTTTACAAAATATGGTAGATGAAACATATGGTATGGATAAATTGATTATTACAAAATCATTAAGGTCTGGATATAAGAATCCTGCACAAATTGCACATAAGGTATTAGCAGACCGTATCGGTGCGCGCGATTCAGGGAATAAACCCAGCATTGGTGATCGCATCGCATTTGTGTATATTGAAAATCCAGATAAAAAAGCATTACAAGGAGAAAGAATAGAAACACCGAATTACATTATTGAAAATAATATAAAAATCAATTATTCATTCTACATTACCAATCAAATAATGAAACCATTACAACAATTATTTTCATTGGTTTTAGAAAAAATAAATGATTTTAAGAAAAAAAAAGGACATACTTTGAGAACGTGGAAAAATGATTTAGAAAAATTACATAATGAATATACTGATTTAGAACAGCGAAAGAAAAAAGAAGATGCTTTGAGAAATAAGGAAGTAAAAGCATTACTATTTGATAAATATTTGAGACAAACAGATAATATTAAAAGTGGCAATAAAAGCATTGATTCATTCTTTGGAAAAAAATAATGAAATAAGTATAATTATAGAATGGTTTAAATATTAAATACTAACTATAGTAATTAATATATTTTTAATCATTAAAAATCAGTAAAATCAGTGAAAGCATGAATAATAATATAAAATCCAAAATTGAAAAAAATATATTTATCAAAGAATATGAAGATAAAGGAATAACAGGATTAGTAAATGTTGGCAATAGTTGTTATTTAAATTCGTGTATGCAAATTATATCACATACATATGAATTAAATTTTTTTTTAAAAGATGGAGAATATAAAAAAAAATTAAATAAAATACCTGATTCAGTTATAGTATTGGAATGGGATAAATTAAGAGAAATTATGTGGAATAATAATTGTACGGTTGCTCCTCACGGATTTGTGAATGCGATAAGAAAAGTAGCAACAATAAAAAAACGGCATTTATTTACAGGTAATGAGCAAAATGATATACAAGAATTTTTGTTATTCATTATTGATTGTTTACATAATTCATTGGCAAGAGAAGTTGAGATGTCTATCAGTGGAGTGTCTAAAAATCAAACAGACGATTTGGCGAAAACATGTTATTCAATGATTAAAGATATGTATAAAAAAGAATATTCAGAATTATTAGGTATTTTTTATGGAATTCATGTTTCTGAGATTTATCATTTAGAGACGGGCGAATCATTGAGTTTAAGACCAGAACCATTTTCAGTATTAAGTCTTTCACTACCGCCTAATAAGGAAAATATTACAATTTATGATTGTTTTGATTTATATTGTGAAAAAGAATTATTAGAAGGGGATAATAAATGGTTTAATGATAAAACCAATTCCAAAGAAAGCGTGAAAAGAGGTATTATATTCTGGAGTTTGCCAGAAATTCTTATTATTGATTTGAAACGGTGGAACGGGTATACAAAAAAAAATAATAATATTGTTCAAACACCATTAGAAAATGTGGATTTTACAAAATATGTGAAAGGCTATAACAAAGAATCATATCTTTATGATTTATATGGTGTTTGTAATCATCATGGAGGCGTTCAGGGCGGACATTATACTGCTTTTGTTAAAAACGCAAATGGAAAATGGTATTTTTTTAATGATACACATGTAAAAGAAATGCCTAATAATAAAATAATTACACAGCAGAATTATTGCTTATTTTATAGGAAAAGAAGTTGAATAAGTATTTAATACGAGGTTCAATTTATAAAATTATAAAACAATTTATATTTTTATAAATTTATAAAAATATAAATAAAATTATATATATAATGGACGCTAATTATTATAACGATAATAATGTAAATTTTAATATGGGAATTCCTTACTCTCAAAATTATTTGAATAATATAGGAAGTAATCCATATGTTTTACTTGTAGTAATTATAGTTATAATTGTGTATTATGGAATATTTGCGTCTTTAGGAGAATCAGGAACATCCGCAGTTGGCGAAAGTTCAGGGACGGGCATTGCTTATTTAGAAATAATCTTATGGGGTATATTTATTGCTCTAATTTTATTAAATGGAATGTCTTATATTTTTACTACAAACATTAGTGCGACTTTAAAAAATTTGTTTTCAATGAGACCAGAGGTTGATATTGTTATTGACAACTCAATCGGAACCGGTTCATTCATGCCTATACCTATGCAAGTGCCTGAAATAACAAATAAAAAACAAGTATTTCATATTCCAAATAATAAATACAATTATGAAGATTCAAAAGCGATTTGCAACGCTTATGGTAGTCGTTTAGCAACTTATAAAGAAATTGATGAATCATATAATGAGGGTGCTGATTGGTGCGGTTTTGGATGGTCGGATGGACAAATGGCGCTTTATCCGACGCAATATGATAAATGGGAAAAATTACAATCAGTTGAAGGACATGAACATGATTGCGGAAGACCGGGCATAAATGGTGGATATATAGATAACCCTAATGTTCAATTTGGCGTAAATTGTTATGGTTATAAACCGAAAATAACGCAACAAGAAATGCAAACTATGGAAAACGCACCATTATATCCAAGAACGATGAAAGAAATTAATTTTGATAAAAAGGTTGATTATTGGCGCGGAAAATTAAATGAAATAGAAGTAGCACCATTTAATCATAATAATTGGAGTATTATTTAAGAATAATAAATAATGTTTTAACATTATAATGTAAATATATAAAAAAATCATCGATTTAATATCATTATAACCATCGATTTAATATGATTAAACCCATCATAATGCAAATTACCGTCATAATTATACGAACGCATTTTTTATAATGTTCATTATTTGTATTACCATGAGGAAGAATATATGTATTTTCATTATATGGTATAATAATTGTTTCTTCGTCGGGTATAATAATCGTATCTTGTGACTTAATTGTTAAAATATTTGAAATAGGTTTCCTACAAATAGGACATATAGAATTAATTTTCATCCATTTTTCAATACATTTATAATGAACGTGATAATCGCAGACACACGATTTTGTTAAAAAAGGAATAGAATTAACCATAATTGTATTTTGATTAAGTATATTTTTGTCTTGAATTTCTATAATTGTTTCTTGAAGGCAAATTAAACAAATAATTTCATCATCTATATTATTCTGATTATATATTTTATTATAAGAAACGTCCATTGTATATGTATAATATATATAATTTATTTTTTAAATTCTTTGGTTTCATTTTCATTTAATAACATTAATGCCATTGCTGAATAATTATGAAGATCAATTAATGTATCTTTTAGTCCTTCATCTTTTATTAAATTTACTCCATTTTTTGTAATTGATAATGACCTTTGTATTTTATCTTCAATACGCATTAATACTCCAATTACCCCAAATTTAGCAAATGCGTCACCATAATCTGTATTTTTCTTTGTGAATAATTCTAATGCTTCTTTCTGTATTTCTTTTAATTGCGCGACTCTATTCATATTATATTATTATTAAATAATTCTTATTAAATAATATTTCTTATTAAATAATAATTCTCTCATTATTCTTTTTAGTCGGTTTAATATTTAGTGTAAAATATTTTTATGTATTATATTTTTATGTATTATATTTTATAATAGTCTATTATATTTATTTAATACAATTTGTGGGATAATTTGATCTTGTAATTCTTCTAATTTTTTAAAACATTTATTAATGGTTACTTCACTTACATCGCTTACTTTATGAACACTGCGTTTAGTTACATTTAAATTACATTTTTGAGCCACAAAATATAAAATACCAGAAGCAATTGAATTCGGTGTATTTTCAGGAATCATATTATTTTTCTGGATTTTATGTGAAATGAATTTACATAATTTTGTTAATTCTGCATTAATATTTAACTGACTACAATACCTATCAATAAATGTTAATGGTGTAGTTTTACATAAATTTATTTTCTCGGTATTATCCATCTCATGTTCAAGTTCATTTAAAATAGTCACTGCGTTGCGGCATCCTTTTGTTGCGCTTGTTGTATCTAATTTAAAAATTGTTGCAATTTCTTTGGCAGTTCGTGGATTCTTATTAATCATCGCAGAGACATAAATAGTTGCAGCAATAATACCATCACGATTTAAACCACGAAATGATTTTGCTTCAGATAATCGTTTGTGTAGTCGCATTGCTTCATCGATAATTATTTTAGGAATACCGCCCTGATCTGCTAAAATTGAAATTCTCTGTCCTTCGTCATATCGCATTTTCTCATTATAGGGCATTGATTGCCATTCAGTATATCTCCGAATTTTCCGCATTTCATAACTAGATTTAGAAGGACACATTACTTTACAACCATATGACGATTGTTCTAATAAAGGATTAATTGGCATACCACAACGCGTTGGATCATCTGATCCATTATCGTCAGCACCATAAAATCGCCATTCAGGACTTTGATCCACAACTTTGTAAATAACACCACAAGTCCTATTCGTGCATGTAAGAAACCCTTCATCGCTTAGAAATAAAGGATATTCACAACAATCACATGTATCTTTTTCTTCTCTTTTAGTAAAAACGCATTCAATATTGTTGTCGTTATTACAATTATCATTCATAAAATCATTATCAAACTTTTCCCATAATGATTTTTTATCTATATTCGTTTTTTTAATCTTTTTTGTTTTATTTAAATTATTATGAATAGTTGACGCCATTGTATTTTATATGGTATATAGTATTTATATTTATACGCTAAACTACAATAATTTATGGTTAAATCAATTTTATAAATTATTATGTTTATATTTTATATTTTATATTTTTATTTTAAAAAATCGAATAAGAATTTAATTTAAACAGCGAAAATTATTTAATTCTTTAATTTCACTTATTTTAATAAATTCATAATCAAAACAGTTATTAATTGATTTATTATTTTCAACAATTAATTCTGTATCATATAAAAAAGGTTTAGAATTTTCATAAATAATTCCACTATTTGCCATAAGAAGAAAACTATTATTAATTTTAATGATTTCCAATTTAGTTTCAATCAAGGGGTTTAATCTATAAAAATGTATGTTATTATTCAAAATAATAAAACCGGTTTTCCATAAATTACTTTGTTTCAAAGTAATGTTTACAATTTGATTTCGGAACATATCATATCCACATTTTATTAAATGAGAAGTATTCATTATAACGCCACCTATTGTGTATTATTCTAATAATAAAAAAATATTTATATTGTTTTATTATTATCATTTACGATATATAATTATTATATATGGTTATTCAAATTAGTTCTAAATCACTTACACGCCAATATTCGCATGAACCGTCAGGCAATGGTCGTTTTAAAATAAAAGGGATTTTTTTATTTTCCAATTCCATTTTAGCAATTAAATAACCGTCAATGACATTTTCTGGAACTTTTACGAACGGTTTTGCGCCTGAATTAATTTGTTTTGCCCGCTGTCCTAATACTCTTGTCATTTCATATTTAGTTAAAAATGGTAATGTTTTATGCAAATAGTCATTAGTTACAAGTCCATTCTCATTTTTAATAACTCTTGATAAACTACGAACCTCTTCATAATTATGAATTTTTTTTTCAGGATGAAAATGTTCAAGAAAATTATTACGAATATTATTATCGAATTTTTGTAAATAATTTGCATCATCGTCTTGATCGCTTTCTTCGTCGTTTTCTTCTTCACTTTCTGGATTATTATAAACGGATTCTAATAGTTTTCGACCGGTTGATAATATAGGATTACTACCTTTGTTATTTTTATTTGCATTTACATTATCAGTTGTTTCAATAAGATTTCCATCATCGTCATACTCAATATCGATGACATCGTCATCGTCGCTAATATAGTCAACGTCACTAATGCCTTCAACCTCATTAGAATTATCCATATTTTTATCATCATCAACTTCTTCTACATCATCATCCACTTCTTCTATATCATCATCATCGTCGTTTTCTTCATTATCTGCGCCACCGTAATGATTATTTGTAAAAGTAATTGAATTAACACTCATTTTACTTATCAATTCCGCATTTGATACTTCCTCTAAATCAGACATATTCATATTATTATATCTTATTATTTATATATTAATAAAAAACTTTATTTATTTCAATTTTATACTTTATTAATTTACTTTATTAATTTACTTTATTAATTTATACTGTTATACCTTATTATTTTGAATCATTTGTTTTCCACATTTTATCACATTGTGCACATACATATATGTATTTCATAGCTAAATCATCATATCGAATATAAATAACTTCTCGTTTATCTTCATTTCCTTCTTTATTACTAATGCATGCGACATTAGGACATTTAATAGTATTTGTTCTAGGTAAGGTATTATCGTATTTTGTATATTCATTAATGATATGTGTATATTTTTGTTCGCTTCTTTTGAGTTCAATTGAAGAAACACAAATATTCTTGGCAGTTAGTGTATCATCTTCATTGCCACAGTTACGGCAATAATAAATTAAACTATTGACATCATCTCCAGAAATTTTAAGATAATACATATTATGACATTGAGAACAAAAATGCATTTTAGGTATATATATAATATATTTATATTTATGTATTGTGATTTAATTAATTTCAATTTTAAATTATATAATATTATAAACTACTTTTTATCAATAACACACCTCTTCGCTAATTTCTGGATGACTTTAATAATATGTTCATTATCTCCACTGATTGTTTGCCCTAGAATAGGGAGGAATTCATGACAGTTTCTTTAAGTAGGAAATTTAAACATATAATAAATTGAAAATAAAAAATTATTATATATTTAAAGTATATTTATTTAAAGTATAAAATAACAAATATATAATATGAGCAATGAATTAGATATGAATATAGATAATTATGAATTAACTGATTTATTAAATTTATTTAAATTAGATTTTAATTTTAATGAATCTGATTTGAAACGATCTAAAAAAATGGTGCTAATGACTCATCCAGATAAATCAAAAATGCCAAAGGAATATTTTCTTTTTTTTAGTTCTGCATATAAGGTAATTTATTCAATTTATCAATTTAGAAATAAATCAGATAAACAATCCACTACTTATATTCCTGAAAAAGATGAAGAAAAAGAATTATTATTAAATAAATTAAAAGAAAAACCTAATTTTAATAAAATATTTAATGAATTGTTTGAACAAAATAAAATTAAAGATGATTATTCTGAAAATGGATACGGTGATTGGTTAAAATCAGAAGAAGATATAGATTCTAGAAATACAACAATGTCTCAAATGAATGAAACATTTGAATTGAAAAAAAAAGAGGTGAAAAGCATTGTAGTTCATAAAGACATTGAAAATATTGAAAATTATGGATTTGGAAACAGTCAATTTGATTTAGCGAGGGATAAACCCGACAATTATTCTTCTTCGCTATTTAGTAATTTACAATACCAAGATTTAAAGAAAGCACATGTTGAGAGCGTGATACCAGTAACACAAGAAGATTATCATCAAAAACAAAAATTTCGGAATGTAGACGATTTACAAAGGTATAATGCTTCTCAAAATAACACACCTTTTTCATTCGCACAAGCGAAAGAATATTTAAATAATCGCAATGATATTGAAAATAAAAATGATGTAAATAGAGCATTTAAATTGGCAAAACAAGACGAAGAATCACGAAAAGCGAATATCAACTGGATGGGTGGATTCAAACAACTTACTTAAAGTAAAATTAATTTAAAATTAAATTAAAATTTGTTTTTTTGTTTTGTAATACATAAAAATATGATGTAATAATATATGAACTATTATAATTATATTTATTCACTTGTTATAGTTATTGGGTCAGGCATCTTATATGAGAAATATAAAAAAACGAATAATTATAATGATGCTACAGAGCAATATGAATTAGTTAAAAAATATTTATTAAATGATTCTTCTTTAGCAAAAAGTAAAAAACCCATTATTTGGATTCATATGGTTTATGATATTAATTCGCGGTGGTGGCCAAGTTTTGGGTCACGAAATACGGATTGTTTAAATCAACCTTATCTGTATTTAACAATAAAATCAATCATTGATAAATGTGGTGATGATTTTAATATTTGTTTAATTGATGATGATACCTTTTCAAATATAATACCACGATGGGCAACAAAATTGAATATGGTTGCTGACCCTTTACGGACAAAAATAAGGCAATTAGCATTATCTAAACTTTTATATACTTATGGTGGTTTTCTAGTACCGAATTCGTTTCTTTGTTTTGAAAGTTTAAAACAAACGTATGATGATTATACAATGAATAGTAAAATGTTTGTAGCAGAAATGGTTGATAGAAATAGCACATCGCAACAAGTAAATTATTTTCCAAATACGAAAATGATGGGTTGTCAAAAAGAATGTTTTATGATGAATGAATATATAAATTACTTAGAAACATTAGTTTCGAGTGATTATACAGATGAAAGTAATTTTGTAGGGTCATATAATCGTTGGTGTAATGAAAAAATCATGGATGGAACTATGAATATGATACCTGCAAATGAATTAGGCATAAAAGACACAAATAACGCACCAGTTACAATTGAAAGGTTAATTGGTAATACTTATATTGAAATGACTAATTCTATGAAAGGGTTATATATACCAGCAGATGAAATTTTAAAACGAACGGCATTCCAATGGTTTGCACGATTATCCGCGAAGCAGGCATTGGCAAGTGATACAATGATTGGTAAATATTTGTTAATTGCTAGATAAATAAGAGTGTAATATTATAAATTGTTTATAAAAATAAACAATGTATAAAAATAAACAATTATAAAAATAAACAATTTATAATATTCGTAATTATTATTTAAAAAATAATAATCTAATTATATATTAGCGAATAATGAGTTGGAAATTAAATAATGGAAGAGACCGTAGTCATAAATTTGGGATTGGACATTTTTTAAAAGGACCACCTGGACCACCCGGAGCAACTGGTCCAATCGGAACAACTGGTCCAACCGGAACAAACGGAACAACCGGAGCAACTGGTCCAATCGGAACAACTGGTCCAACCGGAACAAACGGAACAACCGGAGCAACTGGTC
>Ga0105053_10009285_pt1 | contig 12549 bp, 14 predicted proteins | sample BON01_FD_78093 | JGI IMG/M metagenome (GOLD analysis project Ga0105053, IMG submission 78093) | Freshwater microbial communities from Lake Bonney liftoff mats and glacier meltwater in Antarctica - BON-01 | ecosystem: Environmental > Aquatic > Freshwater > Ice > Glacier meltwater | place: Lake...
GCCCGTGTATGTGTGTGCGTGTATGAGTATATTTGTGTGCGTGATGTTGTGTCTAGCAGTACACTGCGACGCTCATGTTGTGTGTGTGAGAGAGAGAGAGGAAACGAGAGTGTGTGCTTGTGAGTGTGTGTGTGCGAGAGAGAGAGAGAGCGAGTGGTGTGTATGTGTATGCCAGTGTGTGTGTGTGTGTGCGCGTGCGCGCGCGAGAGAGAGCGAAGGAGATAGAGAACGCGCGCACAAGTGTGCGAATGTGTAATAGAGAGCACGAGAGAAAGAGCGCGAGAGAGAGAGGAGTGGGGAGGAGAGAGAGATAGAGAGGGATATACAAATAAAGGGGACGATAGAAAGAAAGCAGGCAATGGTGATTGAGTCTATGCATGAAAATATACACAAATACATACACATGTATATGAACATCATGCATCCATGTATACATACGTGCACACTTGGCGACAGACGGACAGAGATTGAGACACACACACGGACGGGCACGTATATTTGTAGGATGTACCTTGAATTCGTTCGTTTTGGCAGCAAGCAAACAGAACCATGTGTGCCACGCTTCCACATAGCACAAGGCATTGGTGCGCGCAGACTAGAAGCTATATCAGGACCTGGCAGAAGGGGGGGACCCGGGATGGTGGTGTGTAAGGCGTCTAAATAGAGGGAAGCAAGGAAGATTGGAAATGCGCATATGTATGTGAATGGTCGTGTGTGCGTGCATATGTGTGTGTGTGTGTGTGTTCGCGCAAGTCTGCGTGCGTGTTTGCGAGGCAGAGATAGGTACAATGGTGCAACAAAAAGGAATGACACTGCACACACAGATTTCGCAAAAATCAAATTATGGACACAAGAAAAGCACACCAGTGGGAGCGAGAGATACGCGAGAAGGACTCCCGTGTACATAGGGCGGTGGTACAGAACATGGACGCATGGCGTTGCGTGCGTGCATTCATTGAGGAAGTGCAGAGGGCATGCGTGTACGGAAGGGAAGAAAGAGAGACGGAGAGAGCAAGAGAGCAAAACATGGAAGCTCACCAGCTACAACACAAAAGAAACATGCCAGACACGCGGTTCGCATCCTTCTCCTTTTCATTGAGAGGTACACTCAGACCAAGAGGGCCCTGGAACCTGGTCTTGCAGCTTTGGAAAGCTCCGCTGGATGATGTAATTGATATAAAGTACTAGGAATCAACCGAGGCACTGAGATTGAACGGTATCAATCTATCTGATCTAATAATGCCACGCCTCTATGCGAAAAAGCATGAAGCTTATGCACTGCGTTGCGTCCCGTTCGGAGGCCGCGACTTCGATGCGCGAACTCACATGCTCGTTAGTTGCGACTCCTTGTGATTTCTCCATTTTCGAAAATTTCTTGTTCTGGTTGGGTTTTGTTCTGTCCCCCTTTTTAATCTGCATCAACATGCAATCTTAACAATGACATATATGTGTGACTATATTGAAACTACATAGAGACATGACTACAATCAAAAATAGCTTATAATAGTAACCCGCATGCTCAACATAAATAATGAAATGTAAAAATCGAACATTAAATCTACTACAATCCAATATAAATCTGTTATTGTCCATGTGTGTTTTATTCTATTCATCGTTTGTTTGTATACCTGCGTATGCGAATGTCTACTTCAAAACAACAATCTCAAAACCAAAACATGAAACTGATATTAATTGCGGGAGTGTCTTCGAGCCAGGCACTTCTGGGCTACCTTATTACTGCACCTTCATCTGTGTGCGTTCCTGATGTAATTGGTGTGCTAGCAGTGTGGATTCAAAACCAAAATAAAATAAAAATGTTGTGTACTATCTGCAGTATACATGTATTTGCATAACAAACAAAGAAAACTAGGCTTATTTGGTGCCTTTCCTAACTTGAAGCACAAGGAAGCAGCTCTGAAAAATATACAGTGTCTACATGATTTTGCTGACACGGGTCTTCAGGGTCTCATCATCCCACATGGTATCATACCTATCCACGTCTCCAAGCTCCTACTGTTATTTGGTTGGTATGCTGGTATGCTCAGCTCATTTCGACTTCAATTTACAAAGGACCAACTTGCGGTGGTTTTCAACTTGTCCGAACTACACAATGCACATGTACTACACCACGGGCGTCTTGTTGGTATTCCAATGATTAGCCAGGAGGTGAAATACGTAGGTGCGAGCACTGTGGCCAATTGCCATCTGTGCAACCACCCCTTTCGGAACTTTTATGAGATCAAGGAAAGCGGGGATGAGGAAAGGGCGTTGTTTGCTGCCGTGACTCGCAAACATCAGATCGAGGCTGATCGTGTTGTAGGGGGCATTGGAAGTACGGCAGCAGTCACAATGTTGCGGAATGCCTTCCTGTCTACTGCTCTGTATGTGTGTCTGGCGTGCGCGGCCCGAGTCTTGGGCGCACGTTACCAACGAAGGGAGGCCAGGGAAAATGTACACACAACACAACCCACTGATACTGACACGACGGTAGCAATTCTGACACCAGTAGCACCCGCTGGAGTGGTCACAGTAGTTGTTCCTGAAAGCGAGGACGTATTTGCAGGCAGCACGTTGCACACATCACATGGTCAGATGGCAACAGACAGTGCCCCCCGACGTAGCGAGCGCGTGACAAGACAACCAGTCAAACTTCTAGCCACACGATTAGTACTTGGGAGCCCCGCTGCCCAAGTTCTGCAAAAAGAATTCCGAAGATGGATAGAAGAATTTACCCCTCTCTGTGGTGAGCACGCGTATGCTCTCCGCACACACATCACATCCCTCCAACCAGCTGTTGTTGACATGTCCTCTGATGACGAAGACGCAGCGTCATCATACAACCACGATGATTTTGCACTCATTCTGTCCCCCCATGGCTTCCGACCTGTGTCCATACCACCAACCACCACCATGCTCGCATTCCTCGAACCCGCAGGTCAACAGCTCATAAGGCATCACATCCTCTTCAAATGGCCAACGTATGGATGGTGTCTTGGCCGCATATCTGAATGGAATAGTAACCCGAGGCGCCAGGTGTGTAAGCAGGTAGTCAACTTCATTGTTTTCTACCCTGATGACGGTAGCTCTGGGCCCCACTGTCTTTCCTTGGACAACTATAATATAGATGGAGACAATTACTCCCCAAATCACACATGGCTGCTCCTTGAACCCTCCAACCTTCAGCACAGTAGTAGCGGACAAGTGTAGCGCAGCGCGCGAGGTAAAAACGTCATTGTTGTTAGCTGAAGACAGACTCACATTTCCTGCAGGCCCGTAACCTGCCCCCGAATCATGATGCCGCACCTAATCAGGTGCCACACTCCTAGAGGAGTCTAAGCTCGTATTGCCCATGTCCAAACTGAGCCTCACACTCCCAGACGAGTCTAAACTCGTCACAAACTGGCCAGCAGCACCCAGTCCAGTAGTGTTTCCATAATCGGAATGGGAAAGACTTGGTTTCTCTGGTGCAGGTGCGCCTTCTCCTTCGGTTTTTTTTTGTTTTTTTAAACAAACAAGTGTTGCTTTTGGTAGTGGGCGGTAGAGGGTTTGACGACAATTGGGACCTTGGATCTCAAGAAATCTTATCATCACTCAGGACCTTCACCAATGAGGCCGAACGAACTTTGGACCTGCCCACACGACGGAGCCGCCAGGGCATAAGCTCCTGGTTGTCAACGTAATAGTTGTGGGTCCGTTCGAAGAGGAAGAGGAGCGGACTGGTGTAGCCAGCGACGTAGTTAAGGTGGAGGGTGAGGATCCGGACACCCCAGGTTATCTAAGGAGGGACAGGGTGAGGCTGGGACGTCGGCGATCTCGGATCGTGGGTGCGTCTCCCTTGGCTCGCTCACGATGAAGCCCCGGGACCGTACATAATGATTCCCCAATATCGGTTTAATAGAACAAAGCAACACACAAATGGTAGTATCCAATGGCAACAGGCACAGAGGAACAAATCACATGAAAAGGACCCATGCCCACGGGCTTTCTGGTACACAACAGATCCCAAACATTTGCATACCTGCTCAGACCACTCACAGCACTGAAGAACTACAGGAACGCGAGTAAATAAAAACATACACAGCCAGAAGCCCCAGCCTGCACAATTGACAAAAGAAACTAAAACATATCAAAAAGAGACTCCCTCAACCCCAACACTATTCGAACATGAGCACACTGGAGCACATCAGAGCTGGCACACATGCAAATCCAATCCCAAACCCGGGCACACACCATTCCCCTGAACATGAAACCAAAAACAAGATCCGCAAGAAAGCACCTGCAAGAATACCTTGATTGCTGATGCACAGCCTTGGAAACTAGGAAAGCCACACTGGGCAGCCCGAAACAGGGTGGGAATCCTCCCAACGTAACCATGCAAACCAGCCCAAGCCCATTGGCAATCTCCACGAACTTGACATGTACCTTTTGCCTCCACAGTAAGTCGAAGCACACACATACTTCACAGAGTGCCCTCAGGCCGGGCGCTTTCGGGCTTCCCTATTACTGCACACCACCTGTGTGCGTTCCTGCTATACTTGGAGGGCTAGCTGTGTGGCTGCATAACAACCAAAAAAACAAAAAACAGATTGCGAGCACCTGAATGATAGGCTTGCCATAGGGAAAAACTGCGCAACAACGGTTGGTCAATTGAGAAAGACAGTTGAAAAACACCTGGTCAGGCTCGGAAACCCCTTCTGACTCAAAGTTGATTGATGTTGTTCTTATTCCTGCATAAGAAATAGTCTAGTAGCTTTGCTGGAAGCTCTATTTACTCGAGCTTGTTAGTTGTCAAAAACGAGTTTCGTATTTCATTACTGTCCTCTGCTTCAACAAACCCAATTCAAGACTCAGGGCTCTCAGCCTCATTGAGACTTTCTCACCTTTTTACTCCATGGTCGCAAGAGCCTCCAGTACCACACAGACCATTCTACACCCAGGCAATCATTGCTTACGAAGACCCTCCGTAATATAGACACCTTGACCCTGGCAATTGATTGCCAAGATCCACCGTGACATGGAGGGTCTTTCCTGAAATTTTTAATCCATAGTCACACAAAATAGGGACCCACGGACAATTTCTGCAACCAGGCAAGTGCCCGTCCGAGTCAAGACCCTCCGTAGCAAAGACTCATTGACCCAGCAATTGCCTGTCAAGATCCACTGTGACATAAAGGTTCTTTCCTGAACTTTTTACTCCATGCTCACACAAAATAGGGGCCCACGGACCATTTGTACAACCAGACAATTGCCCGCCAAGACTCTCCGTAACATAGACACCTTGACGCTGCACCAAGATTCACCGTGACATGGAGGGTTTTTTGAGCTTTTTAATCCATGCTCACACAAAAAGGGGCCCACGGACCATTTCCTCACCCGGACCCAGGCAATTGCCTGCCAAGACTCCCCGAAACATAACCACGTTGCCAGTGACCCTGGCAACTTCCCGCCATAATCCAACAAGACATGGAGGGTTTCAACCTTTTTTAATGAAACCCGCGCGAAAAAATGGCGAAAGAGTTTATGATGAAGTGAGCCCCGCAGCCAAGCGCGTGTGCGACCCATAGACAAACTGGATGAGGCCTGCACCAACGCGGATGATTGAATGATGCTTGTGCGACACCGCAGCGGCGACCGTGTCATGAGCTAGCGTGGATTTGGACAGATTCTTGAGCGAACAGCGTCGGGCGACAGATTTCGTCGAGACAGCAGGCAGGGCAGGCGGCAAACGACAGCCTGCACAATGCTCACGCAAGACACAAGTTAAGTTCGCAATAGCTTCCGTGGCAAAGAATCTTCGGCACCACTGCATAGGCGCGCATGCACGAGTGCATGTGCATTATTTGCGGAGAGTATGTCTGCATTTCGACAGGTGTTGTGAGCACCATGCATGTGCAGGTGTGTACGGTAGACAGGTGTTGTGAACATCAGCGTACACATTTGCGTACATGCTCGCTACAGGATGTGTATATGCTCTCATGTATGTGCAGTTTGTTCATTCAGCGTTGGGGAACGAGGATGGAGGAGTCCAACTAGTGTATAAGGGCACTTGTTGCTTGGCGTGGGGGGTTGTTTTTGACAGAAGAAAAGATAGTGATGCTGTCTGCGTCTTCTCAATTTTTGACGCGGGTGGGAGTGTATGTGGGTGTAGGTATAGTAGGTGTGTATATACGCACACACACACACACACTGCACATATGGGGTACTTGGGTTTGAGCCCAGGGGTTGGGATAAGACACCTGGAGGGCCCGAAGAATCCAGATGGACTGAATCTCGGCATATATGTATTCGCATATGTGTACAAAGTACGCATTTGAATGTATATGCTAGGAGGCGGGATGAGATCTTGAACTGATTGCTTTTTTTCTTTAACATATTTTTTCTTTCGACAAAGAAAAGCAAAAGATGTGAACGCAAACAGTGACCACCGATAATCTCAAATCTCAAGTATAAGATTTGAGCGCATAGACCCTCAATCAAGGGTACTAAACCACTTTTCATAGTAATAAACGCAATCACCATCATCTCCATGCTCACACAAAATAGAGTATACTTGGTTTTCTTTTTCCCCGCAAAAAAAAATCTGACTTCGCCCTGACCCCAGGAACAATTCCATACGTCGCTGCCCACACTGCAAGTTAGTGAAGTGGAGTTTACGAATGCCGAGAACCTGAACTACCACCCCAGCTGGATTCACCCTTGACCAGTATTCCCTTCAAGGCCTGTCGATGTATACAAGACATCGACAGTTCCTCTTGTATCCCAGACCTAACCATGCTCGCATAAGATGAGGGTTGGCAAGTTGTTCAAAGAAGACTTCGGACATATGAATCAGTTTCAAGGGAAGGATATGGGTGGGGGGGGCAGAATGTGTTTTTAGCAAAGGATCAAATTGGACAAAAAAAGGAGGAGGGAGATTAAATGGGACTTTGTGACTGGCATGGGCTTCAAGGGCGCGCGGAACGTGCGGAATGGCGACGCGGCCAAAGACTGAGACGCGCACATCAAGCGCGAGGGCTACATGTTTAATGACAAGGGCAAGCAGTGGATCACAGGGTACAAGAAGCTGGGCGACGCGTCCAAAGACGCGCACATCAAGCGCGAGGGCTACATGGTCAACGACAAGGGCAAGCAGTGCATCACAGGGTACAAGAAGCTGGGCGACGCGAATGGCAAGCTGGGCGACAACGCGACCAAAGACGCACTCATCAAGCACGAGGGCTACATGGTCAACGACCAGGGCGTGCGGTGCATCACAGGGTATAAGAAGCTGGGCAACGCGTCCAAAGACGCGCACATCAAGCGCAAGGGCTACGTGGTCAACGACCAGGGCGTGCGGTGCAGCACAGGATATAAGAAGCTTGGCAAGAAGGGTGGGGCGGCGAAAGCAAAAATCTCAAGAGCCACTGCAATGGTTGAGCATCATTTGCATATATGCATCTCTGCAATATGCCAAAGGGGTGCGTCAATGAAATGGGAGGAGGGGAGCGTCAGAATGTACCACCATTGCTACGATCCAGAGCGATCAGGACTGGCAGGACAGAAGCCGCAACAGGTGAGGGGGCTTGGGTTGCACGTGTGCAAGAAATGCCACAGGACGGCGAAGAAGTGCAACGAGGCTAGCTGCTTGGCACCAGCATGCAGCAACAAAAGCCTCATGTTATGCGAACATTTCCACTAGAAGGCTGTTTGGCAACAGCATTATCAACAGCAATAGCTTTTTCAGCAGCAGCAGCCATGCTGCCGTGCGCCACACGATAGCAGGCCTACCTGATGATTTTCGAGCGAACATAGGCCTCTTTTGAGCGCAAATTGGACACATAGATATAGCGACATACAAATTATGTTTCTGATTGTTCCCATAAAAACTGTTGCACCCTCTTCTTTTTGATGCTGCCCACCTCCAACCACCATCGCTGGGGCAACAGCGCATTTTCAGAGGCAAGGTGTCGCCCGCAGATCTTCCTGTCGGGATTCATGTTGCAATACTGCAGTACACCAATGCGTATGAATTAGAGGTCGCGCATGAAACAGAGTGTCAGTAGCAATGCCAGCACTGCAGTCTCCCTTGTGACGGTCATGTAGAAACCAAGTCGGACGCGGGTTGTGAATGGTCACGTTATATAAAGCCGGTCTGAGCTTGGCTGGGAATCATGATTGTTTTGAGGACCTGTGTGTAGGCCCTCAGCCCCAAGTTGGTCGTCACGGTCGACTTTTCAGGTCAACCTTCCTAATAAAATCTGAAGAAGAAGCCTCAAGTTTAAAAAAGTCGTTTACTGTTGACTTTTTGAAGTTAATTTTGGCATAACAAACCGCACGCACTTCCCTTATGCGGCTCTCGCAATGTTGAGAGCAGGAACTCCAGCCCCCCGGGAGGTTCTCCTTTTTGGATTGTTTCTGCAATCAATCTGTATCTGTACAAGTTATATTGCATTTTTTGTTGACAGTCACACATAGAAAATAGTTGAAAGCGTTGTTTATCTCTCTTTAATCATATGCGTTGGTCTGTGATCTACTCCCGAGCTCAAGGCGGTTAAGGTTGGGTCTTAACAAGGCGCATTGCTTCAAGGGCATCTTGGTCACAGTGTCAACTGGCAGGCGATTCTTGAATGGGCACCCGGGTTGTATGGTGCTTTGCCACGGCCTACCCACCTGGGGGGGCGCCATAGCGAGGGGCCCTACGTTCCTTTGAAGTTACGGAGTCTAATCTGTTGCAGCTGGATAGCTCCAGGATGCAGGCCAGCCCACAAACATTGTAGACTGTTCTTATCTACTAGTAGGTCCACCATTATAAGTAGGAGGGCAGCTTTTGTAGACAATTTCTTGGGTCCAGAGTTTGGGCAAAGAAAGAAAGAAATCAGGAAAGAAAAAAATTGATTCATGCTCTTTTTGTTACTTCATATGAAATATTCTGAGAAGCCTAGCTCTATTTACCAAGGAGTTTGTGAAGAATTTTTGTTCTGTGAGCAAAACCACTGATATCTCAAATCTAAAATAAATTTGAGCACATAGAGCCTCAATCAAGGGTACTAAACAACTTTGAATAGTAATACAAGCAATCATCATCATCATCATCATCATCATCATCATCATTAGGACCCATCAAAGTTTAGTTTACACACTCAAATCAACAAGTGGCCCGAAATGACACTGAGGGAGTTGGGGCAATTTGATGAACATCATTGTGATGGAAGGCTGCACACAGTTCTGTCAATTTCCTAATTCATCATTTCATTTATGGGTAGCCCTCAGCCTTTTCCGCTTTTCTGTGGATAAAATTTCAAAAAAATCCTCTTTTGTGGGTAGACTCAAAGAATCAAAGTTTTCTGTTGGTAACTTTGAAACAAAACGCTTTTCTGTTGGTAAGATTAAAACAAATACATCTTTCTGTGGGTGACTCTGTAATGTCAAATGTTTCTGGGGGTAACCTTAAAACACGAATAACTTTTCATGGGTGGCACTAAAACCTTGACAAAGTAACTTTCTGTGGGTGACTCTCAACAAAAACTACTGTTTGTGGGTAAACATTTCCAAACAAAACGACACAATGCAGGACATGGACATTGTGGACATGAACATTCTGTGGGTAGCTTCAAACTGCGCGTTTTTCTGTGGGTGCACAGACACATCACATCGGATCGCATCCAATAAACGGCGGCAGCGGTGGAGATGCTCTGGGCAGTGTGGGGGATGCTAGTGATCATGTGTGGGAATGTCTTCTTGCTCTTCCTGGTATGGACACAGTGAAAGGGCCTTTCACTGCAGTGAAAGGGCCTTTCACCGCAGAGTGTCCTGACAGCCCAAGAGTATCCAGACAGCACAGCGCAAAGCGGAGCTGGCTTGAAGAGGCCCGGGCGGAGGGCGGAGGCACTGACGACGGCAATGATGAAACGGTCTTATCACGACTCAGAGTACGGCTTGGCATCAATGAAGGCATGCACACCAAGAAGCAGCGCAGGGCCAGCAGGGCGAGGCAAAATCAAGCGGAGGTGAGGCTACTGGATTGTGCTGCACAGCGAAAAAGCGAGCTGTTGAACCTGCGCAGGCTGAGCGAGCTGTGGGTGGTGGGTGCCGTGCTGCTGCAGACAGGGGATTGGATTGCATGCAGGGAGGAGCTGTTTGTGCGCATAGCCGAAGTTTGCGAAGTGGTGGGGCATGTTTTTATCTCAGGCTACACTAAGGGTTCCCCCCCCCCTCACCATCAATATACAGCATTTTTGGTTTGTTTGGTTGCTGACTTGTTTGGCATGTATGCTGGTAGACTCCTTCATAGAAGAAAACATGAACCCACACTTTTTTCACACATACGTGCACACACCCACTTGTACACATATCCACACGCAGTGATCTACACGACACTCTCTTCCGATATCCACCACTACTCCCACAAACAGCCGATCGCCTCATGGAGACGAGAAGGCACAAGAGTGACATGAAGCTGGCCAACGCGAACAAGCGCTACCGTGCCCAACCAACGTTTATGACATGCGGTGTTCAGATTTGGGGACACAAGGCTAACAACCTGGCTAACAACAAGACGTGGCATCCCAAGCCTTGAGACCACACATGCAATATTAGACATCAACGCACACACTTGTGAGGGTATACTAATATGTGTACTCAGACATACGCACATGGGTTTATAGATGCACATGTGTCGTTGTTTACCAAGTTCTTTTTCCTACCTTTGATCTTTGACCGTGTCACCTTGGGTGGTATACATCATCCACCCGTCCCCCTGTTGTTCTGAACTAGAATCTATGGAAATCATCGTGTTTCTGAGAATAATGACTGTTGAATACGCATTCTTTACTGGGCGCACGGCGCCAACGCTCTTGAGTATGAGGTTTAGTTGTGTTGTGTCACTGTAGGTACGGTAACATGTACCAGAAACGCTTCACTCACACTCAATGTGTGAAAAGAGGGATGTGTAGTGGTCGTTCTTCCGATTCATCCTTCTCATGTCTGTCACATTCATATTAAGTTGTGTGTACGATAACTACCCATACCAGTCCATACGTAGTGAAATGGGCTGGAAATCCTGCCCTCAACACACCGTAAAGTGTTCTTGTTTGAATACCACCCACAGAAAGACGTAATTGTTTTGATGGTACCCACAGTGGATTGTTTCTGTTTGAGTGTCACCCACAGAAAGTCACCTTGTTCGAGTGCCACCCACGAAAAGTTACTTTTGTTCAAAGGTCACCCACAGAAAGAATTTAAAGTTTCAAAGTGACCCACAGAAAAATGCATTTGTTTTAATGTTATCCACAGAAAAGTGGTTTGTTTCAAAGTTACACACAGAAGACTGTAATTGTTCGAGTCTACCCACAACAGAGGATTTCTTTGAAAAAATACCCAACGAAAAGCGAAAAAGGCTTGGGGCTACCCATAAATGAATTAAAGCCTTTCTATCATAATTAATACTAGTATCAGCACAAATTTGTAATATGTATCAAGCCTTCAAGCACACATCAAATTTAAAATCTGTCGTTCTTTATGGCTTCTGTTTAGTTTGGGACATTTTGCCAAAAAATGAAAAATTCAAGAAGAGAGTAACGACCAAGCTAGGTAGTCATGATGAATCTCTTTGCTCAGTTTATGCGTTAGCGAGGATCAGCAATTCACGAGTCCGGCTGGTTGAGAACACTGTTTTTGGCCTCGCCGTGACGAACTTGAAACGGATCTTGAAAACGAGTCTGGACAGTTCTTGGCCCAGAGGAGACTCGCAATTTCATCTTTCTTGATTCGCGTGTGGCCGTTCCACGCAAAGTTTTTTCTAGCAGTATGGTAAAAAGACATCAGGACACTGGGACAAATGTATGTGTTGTGTTCTTCATCTATCAGCAGGCCCCCAAACTTGATAGGAGTTGCGGTCCAAGAGGGTTCCTGGGGTCTTGTGTGACGAAATCCGTGGATCTCTCCCGAAGAAAGACAAAACGACGACAAAAACAACGCAAACAAATACCCCTTATCATAAGGGGTATTTGTTTGCGTCTCTGATAAAGGGTATTTGTTTGCATCTCTGATGAAGGGTATTTGTTTGCGTTTCTATTATTTTCTCTCTAAAGATGAGGGAAGGGTACACTCCTCTCACAAAAGAAGACAACTCTGGAAAAGAACTCGTACATAGAGACGAGAGAAAACGCAGACAAGGAAGAGAGCAAAACCCGCCAGCCTCGGATATTAAAATAACAGAGAGGCAGGAGTGAGAGACGAGGGAGAGATTCGGAGGACAGTCTAAGTGTAAGAGAGAGACATCAGGGATGGAGCGTGTGGTTTGCGTTGTAGTGTGCTGCAGTGTGTTGCAGTGTGTTGCAGTGTGAGACACATCAGAGGAGGAGCGTGCGGGTTCTTTATTATAGATGAAAACTCACACGTGTCTCGATTATTATTACTTCAATATTTCTGCAGATGTGTGCATATACAAATAAAAGCGCGCACGCACGCGCGCACGCGCGCACGCGCGCACGCGCGCACGCACGCACGCACGCACGCACGCACGCACGCACGCACGCACGCACGCACGCACGCACGCACGCACGCACGCAC
>Ga0105053_10009288_pt1 | contig 12547 bp, 12 predicted proteins | sample BON01_FD_78093 | JGI IMG/M metagenome (GOLD analysis project Ga0105053, IMG submission 78093) | Freshwater microbial communities from Lake Bonney liftoff mats and glacier meltwater in Antarctica - BON-01 | ecosystem: Environmental > Aquatic > Freshwater > Ice > Glacier meltwater | place: Lake...
CCGCGCAGCCGCGTGCTGTATGCCGGGTTGGCGCTGGCCGTGGTGGCAGCCGGGTTGCTGTGGCGCGCGGACTTCATGCCGTTGCCGCCTTGGCTTTCGAACAACGGAGGCGATGCACTCTGGGCGCTGATGGTCTTCGTTGGGTTCGGCTTCCTGCTACCCCGTGCATCCACGCTGAATCTCGCCCTGCTGGCTGTGGCCTTTTCGTGGGGTGTCGAGCTCTCGCAGCTTTACCACGCACCGTGGATCGACGCGATCCGCGCGACCCTACCCGGGCGGCTGGTGCTGGGCTCCACTTTCAACTGGCCTGACCTGATCGCCTACGGCGTGGGTGTTGCATTCGGTGCGTGGTTGGAGTGGCGGTGGCGGGATTGAACGGCGATCCGCCGCACATTGCGATGTGCGAGGACACCGATGGCAACCAGTTCATGTTGAGCCGCCGCCTATAAAGAATAATCCGGTGTCTGTGAACGTAGTTTGGTAGACCTCGTTTGCCCGGCGACACATCTGGGGCATCTTCCGTCATGACGGCTTCGATTTTCACGGACTGGCCGTTGATGTCGGTGGGATCAGCTCGCACGCGGGCGCGATGCTGAAACTGTATGAAGGCGCGGCGGCGACTTGCAACCTAGGATCAGCTCGCACGCGGGCGCGATGCTGAAACGGTTGTCTCGAAGCGCTCCTGATCCACATCCACGGGATCAGCTCGCACGCGGGCGCGATGCTGAAACTCGAGTATTCAACACAAACGACCAGCGGCTATGGATCAGCTCGCACGCGGGCGCGATGCTGAAACGAAGTTGCAGCCCGACACCACCCCCTACACAGGATCAGCTCGCACGCGGGCTCGATGCTGAAACCTTTATTGACAAGGTGGAGGAGGAGCTCCTGATCGCATCAGCTCGCACGCGGGCGCGATGCTGAAACATCTCACTTCCACCACTGATGGAAGTGAGAATTGCATCAGCTCGCACGCGGGCGCGATGCTGAAACATGCGACCGCCGCCTTTATTCCTCCTGTTATCGGCATCAGCTCGCACGCGGGCGCGATGCTGAAACATGCGACCGCCGCCTTTATTCCTCCTGTTATCGGCATCAGCTCGCACGCGGGCGCGATGCTGAAACATAACTTGCACAATCTCTTCTTCCAAAATTCCGCATCAGCTCGCACGCGGGCGCGATGCTGAAACGGTCCTTACTGGGATGATCTGGACGGTGACCATGCATCAGCTCGCACGCGGGCGCGATGCTGAAACAAGGTTTACCGTGGACACTTTTCGGTGTCGGGCCAGGGCCAAGGCATTTCGGCCACAATTTGACCTCGGTTTGGCAAGTTCGGCGTCTTCGGCGTCTTCGGCGTCTTCGGCGTCTTCGGCGTCTTCGGCGTCTTCCTATTTCGCTTTCTTTTTTTGCGGCAGTTCCCGTTTTTCAGGGCGTTGCTCGGGATTGCTGGCATCTTCTTTTTCTTCGGACTTTTGTGTTCATTGTCCTTTGTCAGTTGCTCTTCGCGATCTCTGGAAAGGATGCGGTCGATTCCTGCTTCTTCGGGCGTGGGGAAGGCTCCTCTATAATTGCAGCCAGAGTATCGGTTGGTGGCTGGGTCGTAGATGATGACACCAGCCTTACGAGCCTCGTGATACACCGAGAAAGATTCGTTGAAACCTATTTTTGTGTGATCGCGAATATACCGTGCGACCGCACTTTCACAGGGGTTGAATTTCGTGCAGTATGCTTTCTTCTCATCAGGATAATGGTGCAGTGGCGGCATTTTCTGCAGACATTTTTGACAGCGGCAGACGGGTCGGGTGTTTTGATTCCGGCTAGATTTGGTGGATGTATTTTTCAAGGTTCTGTGGGGTTGGTTGGTGTTTTTGTACTTTGGGCACTTATGGCTCCGGGGTTTTTCAATAGTCACTAGGTGTTTCGGGATCTAGCGGTTCACATCTCTGAGAGAGCCGAGCTTCGCGACTCGCGATGGACTGCCCTTCGGCGGCTTCTCGGTCACAACGGGAAGCGGCGCTCTCCCGTTCTTTGCGTTGTCGGTAGTCCCCTGAAAAACCGTACACTCCATTTTTGAAGTGTACGATTTCTTAGGATTTGGGAGGAACAGGATTAACAGGTATCAGGAGGCGTCAATCCGCTGCAAAAAGTAGCTTTTTTTCGTGGTTCCTTCACCAAAGGCGGTAGTACCTCCTGTGCTTCGTCGGAGTATGAACCCGTCAATTTTCAGCTCTTCAGAAGCCGCTCGTCTGAACAACCCTCCAAGGATCTTTCCGACTATCATCACCGGCTTTTCCCGGCTGAAGCTGGCACTGGGGATGTCTATCCCAGCGTCGTCTGCTATCCCGACGATCTGGGTGGCAGTCAGTCCGCACCCGAAGTGCTCTGGTTGAGCCGCGAGGCAAATGTCGCGCAGCCATTGGAGCTTTGGATTCGATGTCCGATCTTGTTCCATCCGGTGACCGTCCATGAGCGGAGGAAGCTTGAAGAGATGTTGCACAATCCAATCAAGGGAGCGGGTCCACTCACGGAAGTCATGCTGGGATTCCTGGGTCTTCGGTTTGCCCCGGGCAACCCATTCTTTGACCACCTCGAAAACCGCCGATAGGTATAGTGCCCGGCGTCCTTTGACATGAGCTAAAAGGTCACCTTCCCGATAGTCCTTGAAGCGATAGCCGTTCGGCTGTTTACGAATCCGAGTAATGATCGAACGGTTCGCAAGATCCCGGGTCAGCTCCGCTCCGTTGGTCGAGAGCTGCCACAGGAAGGGAGTGACATCGATGCTCTGGCATGCACGGAACCCTCGGCAGTTTGCCTGTCCATGTCCGCGTAAGGCTGCCTCCAGTAGTGGGGTGTCGATGACACCCCTGATGTTATCGAGTGCGATAAACGTTCTTCCGAGAATGAGAGCGTTTGCGACCGACTCGTCCAGGCTACCAACTCCTCCTTTACGAGACGTGATTACGGAGGGAGTTTCACCATAGAGAGTGGCGATGATTTTTTGCCTGTAGGTTTTGCCAGACTGCGATTGATCGGCCTCTGCAACATCCAGGGGGAAATCGCCCTCGATGAAGCCCCCCATTTTCAGCGCCGGGCTAATGAAGCTCGCTATGGCGCGAGACTTATCGGCTTGGCTGGCGAAGTGGAAGTCACCGAGCAAATTCAACAACAGCTCGACTGCGATGAAATACCCTCCCGGAACCGTCTCAAGCTCGAGATCCGAGGTGATGTAGGTCCCACCGCCAAAGTGGTGATATCCCTTGCGGAGGATTTCGGCTCCACCGTCTTCTGTCTCGACGATGATAGGCGAGGCGATGAGCTGCCGCAGCGGCGGAAGCTCCTCCCTGGCAGCAATGGTTGCCAGCAGAATCTTGGCTACTGATACGGGCATCGTCCGGGTTCGCCAGACCGTCCTTTTGCCCGACTTCGGGTCGGAGCGATCGATAAGGATGGCCTGCCTTTCGGCAACCCGCTTCCCCACTGTCTCGACAAGCTCGACCAACCGTTCAGGGCTGATGATCATGATCGTAGCGTGAGCGCGTCGGTCTATCACCACCTCGCACACGGTCTCGCCGCGCATGAAGACCTTGCCGGTAGAAGCTAGATGACTGAAGACGGCGACTGCCGCCCTTCGGTTTCCTATGCCTCCCGAAGGGAGCGGAAGAACATCGTCCGGGATGTCCGGTGTCGGGACGTAGCCGTGCTGCTTGGCAAAATGGATGAGGGTTCCGAAAGTCACTTCCTTCCCCTTCTTCCACCCCTTAGCCAATTCGTCATACTCCCCGGGCTTCTCTTCGGGAGACCATTCCTTAAGCAGATCGATTGCGTCACTGATTGGAAGGCAGGAGAAGACAGCCCACGAGATCATAGTCCAGTCACTGTAGGATGGACGGGTTAGGATGAATGAGAGGATAAACCTAATCTCATCAGCGCTGCGGGTCTTGTCATGTTTCCCCCTCGCCTTCTTAGTAGCGCTTGGGTCTCCCGCCATGGTTCCAGCTGCCTTCAGGGGCATGAGCACTACCGCTCCATCGGGATTAATCCAAAGATCGGGATCGTACGATACAAACATCAGCCGCGCCGGATCCTTGGTCGACGGATCAATTTTCAGGCCCAGTTCGCCGAACTGTATCTCCGCCGCGAGGAAGGAACACAGATGGGAACTGACTTCGGACTCGATGGGAACAACAGCCTTCACGCCTTCTCCAGATGGTGAAACCCAAGCTGCGATTACGTGGGGACTGGATTTACAGACCTCCAGAATTTCACTGGTCGTGAGTGTCGGGTGATCCTTCCCGTCGAGATCGATTTGCAGTAATCCCGAGTGCTTCTGCCGGTCATCTCCAGGGGCACCCTTACGCTGTCCGGCGATCACTCCCGACATCGTGACGGTAGGGAGACTCTTCTTCTTAATGTCATAGGTCTCCTTGTCACCCCCGGTAAGGATATCCCTCAGACCCTCTACCTGCGCACGCCACTTGCCACCTCTGGTCTCTGCCAGAAGCTCGCCGAGGCTCATGACCACGGTTGACTCCTTCGCATAGCCATCCCAGTAATAGCTGAATTCCCGCAGAGCGAGCTTGTCGAAGTCGATTGATTCTGGCATATTTCCTGTGTCACGTCCCCCAAGATTTGGCGCTTCAGGCTTCGTTCCCGTTCCACCGGGTGCGGAGCCGACATTGTTTTCCGGATCAATGCTCATGGCTGACCGTCCTCCCATGCGGCGGCGATTGCGGCTTCGGAGAACCTGATGCACTTCGCCCCAACCCGGATCGAGGGAATGCTTCCGTCCGCTGCCTTGAGATAGACCAGGCGGGTTGAGATTTTGTATTTTTTGGCGATGAACTCTGCAGTGACGAATTGTCCCGTAGGTTCCTGACTGTTTGTTGCTGTTGTATTTAACATGGCAAAAAACAGCCTTCCCATAAATCGCCTCATTTCACTCATTTCGGGCCAAAGGAATATGGGGTATTCTTTTGGGGAGGGGACGCGATCAAGAGAGACAGAAACGTGTCAGGAACTTCTCAATGCCTTTTGAAATAAACGATTGAGCCGATTGTAATGTTCCGAATTCTTCGCCCAGATTTTCTGGAAAGCCGTCTGCGTTTTTTTTGAGGAGCCCTAGGTGGATGACTATCCGTGTTCAGTTCGGAGCACCCTAAGCCCTTCACGCAAGCGGCTGCCAACTTCTTCTCTGCGCGTCCGGAACCGTTTTTCATCATCCTTTAGGTTGACGGAGTGCTCGACACATTGCGGCCATTTAGTCCCCTCCCAATCACCGTCACAAAGATATTCAGCTCGCTCGATGGCAACTTTCTTCCAACTCGCAAACCGCTCCCTTTGAATTCCGGATTCCTCGTTTGTTGGAAACGGAGGAAGGAGAATGGCATTAATGAACCAGCGACTGCGTAGGGAGCAGTGATACAGCTTCCCTCCCAGTGTGATTTCTTGCTCAATATTGAAATCGACAGGTTTATCCCCAGGGGCGGGAGCCCTTTTGTCCTTTTTGACCATCGCTTCGAATTCCTCAGACCAATACGTCAACTTGCTTCTTTCGGCCTTCGTACAATTCCTGAACAAATTCCTGTGCTGGTAAATTGGTAAGCATATTGAAAGAGCGAAAGATGCGGCACTGGTGGGCTTGATTTTCGATGATCTGCCACTTTCAGGCTTCAGCCTGAAGGGCAAGGCTGAGCCGATGCTGAGAAACTCCTCATAATCAGTTGTTTGAACATTCAGATAAGGGAATGCTGAAATCCGGCTTGGCCACCCGAGGGAATTTCGGGCGACTGTCAAAAGAGATGTTTGAGAGTGCTCCTTGAGATGCTGGTATAGGCGATTGCCGACCAGTGTATTGGTCAAGTGGCTCACAACTCTAGTTGCGATTTCATCGAGAGACGATTTTTTGGGAATGAACAGTTTCGGTCCGTTTCTTAATCTTTCCAGTTCTTCAAGCTCTTTCCTCAAACGTGCGGTCTCATCGGCAGGGAGAAGGCGAGTATGTTCGAAGTCTGGAAAGTATTCGATGCGACCGGCTGTTACCCGCAAACTGTCCGGGTAATCGCGAGGAATTGTGAAATCCTTCCTCCGGTCAACGGATTCAACGATCGATCTGATCTCTTCGCGATGAGACTGCAGGACTCTCTCAAGCCTATCGAGTGAGCCATTGAAAGCCACATGAATCGGGGGAGATGATTGGCGAGCTTTAATTTCCGTAAGCGGTGTAGTGCTAGAAAATAAATCCACAGGCGGATCATTTTCTCTTTTAGCGATGGTTTCCAAAGCGTCACCGATCCGGGTGGAGATCCTGACTAGTGCATTGATTGCTGCTTCGTCGCCTATCGTCGCCTCTGTAATCAAATCCAGTATCCCGGTGAGCGCAGTGATCTCGGATTCCACCGCGTTGGGAGAATTGGAGACATCCATTGAATCCATCTGTTCGTCGACAAGCACATGTACAGCCGCTTTCATTTCGGCAAGTAGTGCTTTCACATTGAATTCAGAAGGGGCGGGCTTTGAACGATTTCGTTTTTCGGATTTTGTGGAAGTCAGTTGCTCCCCAGGACACCCATCGATGAGCTTTTCTCTTTTATTCGATGCATTAGTTTCCGCATCCTTCCGCTTCTGTCTTTCATAGGCCGACGGCCCCACCGGGTCTTTTGGGGGTGAATTCTTTCTTGAGATCCAGCGCTTTCCTGGCACTTGGTGATTTGATGCCGAGTCATTCATGCGACACTCAGGTTCGGGATTTCCTCTCCACCCGGGCCAATGGATAGGATCGCCAGGGCGTCCTTTTTTGTCAGGCGGGAAACGTAGTGCTTCCGGAGAAGATCATGGCCGCCGCTGTGGCCGAACTTGAACGTGAGATCCTCCAATGAGGTGCCAATGACTACCTGGACTGAAGCACAGGTGTGGCGACAGGCATTGGCCGGCCATTTGCCCCGGGTCGGGGTGGGGGGCTTTTTGAGCCTCCTTGCGGCAACGTCCCAGCCGGCCCGGCGACGGACGGCTTTTGATACCTCCGCCCAGTTCGCGGGAACGATGAGAGCATCGTTGAGTTCACCGTTCCGGTGGGCTTCGAGCCAAGCGTCAAGAGGAGGTGCGAGGGGGACGAGGCGACGTGAGTGTTTCTTTGCCACCGCTGCTCCAATTTCTACGGCATCCTCTTTCACATCACCCCACGTCAGTTTTCCGAGTTCTCCCATGCGGACTCCTCCGAAGACGGCGATGGCGTAGGCGGCTGCTGCGGCAGGGGATTCCGCTTCTGCTGCGGAGAGCAAAGCGCGAACATCATCCGGGGAGAGGATTTCGATATCGTCGTCGTTGTTGATACGGGGGACTTCAAGGGCTTCCACGGTTTCGTTTTGGCACCAGCCGCGCGGAGCTTTCGAAGCCCAACGCCAGAAGGCTTTCAGATTTCGAATATGCATGCGGCGGGCTGTGGCTGCTTTCTCCGCAATCAGATTGTTCAAGTCCTTGGTGTCGATCTCGGACAGAGTTTGGGGATGCAGGGGAAGGAGCAGTCCCTCCAGCGTATATTTGTAGCTGCTTAGGGTCGAGGGACGGAGATTGTCCCGGCTCACCAGATACTCTTCAACCGCCTCGCTGAACCTGCAGCTCGCGTTCTTGGCGTCCCATTGCTGACGGTATGCGTTCGCCGCATCGATCAGGCTAGCACCGGTAGGGGCAAGGATCTGCTCCGCGCGTAGGGCTGACTCCGCCAAAGATGGCTTGATCGTAAGTGAGTTGGTTCCCAGTTCCTTGTGTTTGCTTTCGAGTTCCTGAGCGTAGTCCCTGGCCTTGTCACGGGTCTTGAAGAAGGCACGTTCGCGCTTCCCCGAGGGAGAGAGTGAAGCAGGAACTTCGACCTTCCAGCCGTAGATTGTGTTCTTAAACGAAAATGAGGGCTTCCTTGGCATTGGGAGAAAATGCGGTAGGCACTACTCCTGCCTGAATTGCCCGAAGGAGGCGAGGGGATTTTCGAAGAATCCTCCGGGCAGTGAACTACTTCTTCGCACCCATCGGCGGCGTCGGCACCCGGGGGATGGTAGGGCACTTTCCACTTCCCATACTGCTGCCTGTCGTCCTGCCCGAGGGATCACGGCGTGTCCCGGTCACCGAACCAGAGGAACCGTTCGTTGCCTGGCTGCCTGCGGATCGGCCTGAGGCGTCTCAGGAAGTCCGTGAGGCCTCCGCTTGTGCCGTTGGTCCGGAAGGTCGCGCTGCCTGCCGTGCGTCCGCTGGCGTCACGGTAGGTTGTTTGGGAGGAGCCGGAGGAGGAACCGTTCGTGGACGCAACTCCGGTCACGCGCCCCGAGGCGTCGCGATATGTGGTCGGGTTATGGCCGCCTGAACTGGTCTGACTGGTGGAGGTTCCGATGGTGCCTCCGGAGGCGTCGCGGATGACCGAGCGCGCCGTGCCGCCGCTGCTTTTCTGATGATCGATGTTCTGTGTCACTCGCCCGGAGGTGTCACGCACCACCTCGCGGCAGGTTTCGGAGTGAGCGGCAATGTTAAGCACCAGTGCTGCCGCCAACACAGGGAAAATCGCTTTCGTGCCGACTTCGGCGTATACCAGAGAAGGTATTCTATCGGATTCCTTATAGGCAACTGGAATCGATCCCTTCCAAAAACCTGCCCCGCACATGCTCAACCCCTTTGTCAGAACCCGGCCATTACTGATCCCAGCCCACATGCAAATTTCCACCATGGCATCCCGCTTCAACAATACGCCGGCCCAACACACGCCTCATCCCTTCGATCCGGACGGTCGGGTTGTCGTTGTGACACACGGTAAGCACCGTTGAGGTGGGACGACCCACATGACGTGGACTAGACAATTTTACCGACGACTTGCTCCGTGAGCGGGTCGTATATCACGCGGAAGACATCAGCCTTCTCGCGAACGCTTAGTCGTCCGCTGCCTCTCCCATAGCCGCGAAACTAAACTAGACAGGACTTGATAAACCCCGCCGTCTCACTGGCAGTTGATTTCGCTGCGCCCCATCGGCTGCCAGTGCGGTGGAGGCTTTCGTTCCTAAGCTGGTTTTATACAGCCCAAACTTTAGATTATTATTCGCTGTCGCCCGAAATCGGCAAGTTCATGATTCGACTATACAAGTAACATGATCGAATTCTAGATTCGACGTGAGATATTCGATAGCTTTTTAGCTTAGCCCATGACCGATATAAATTACTCCAATGATTGTAATCTAAGGGGCATCCCATGAATTCAAGTGCTTTTCTGCTGTCAACCAATCCATCGGAGTCTGGAATCAAATCCTGAAAACGCCGGAATGTTTCGTCAGGGCTCTCGTCAATCGTGCCGTTGTGAAAAAAACCGCTGTCTGACAGAAGCTTGCTGGTCACCAGACTCAAAAACTTGTCCCCGAATTGTGCGATTTGGTATGCGACCGTGATCGGGATGTCAAAGTCGTGCTCCGGTGCATCATCGATTAAATTTCCAACCCAAGTTCGAAATTGGGGATCATGCCCTAGCATGGCGTCCAGAAGCGATGCGCTGACAAATGCGCCCGATTCCATTAGGCTCGCGGGTGCAAGAATATCATTCGATATCCGTTCGATGAGTTTTTCAGCCCAGTCAATCTTTCCCATCGCGCGAAGAAGAAGTTCTGCCGACTCATACAGCACATACACCTCCGCTCCGTCGCGTTGATCCGAAATATCCTTATTGGCAATGACGGCCGTCCCCTGTCCACCGGCGATCTTGATGATGGCCTCGGCATCGAGTGCGGTGAGTGTGCTCAGGTCACGCACCGTTATCCAGACTTTGGTGCCAAGGCGAACCATCCGTAACTGGCCATACATTGGTTTTCCCCGGGAATACTGGCGTGCTTCATGTATGTCGAGGTGAGTATCTTTATTGGATCCTGCCTGATTATCCGAATATATATCCGGAATTACAACCAAACTCAAAAAGTTTGTAACCTTTTCATCAAATGAGATTTTCCTTAGGAATCCTATGAATGCCTCCAGCCTGATCAGCGCAATATCCGAAAATCCGTTATTAACGGAGATAATTTCGTCAGGGGTGAGGTATCCGGAAGCTCCCCGGACAGGAATGGTTTCAATGCGTTCACTACTACCATCGACAAAATTTATCGGAACGCCTGTGATTTCACTGGGATTCACACCAGTTATATGCCAGGCGTCATAAAGGTCGAGCCATGCTTTTCCATATTTTCTAAAAGCAGATACTACATATCCATTATGAAGTGTGTAATCCTTGACTACGAAGGAGCTGCTAATGCGGTATAGCTCATGATCTTTTAGCACACCTGATCTATAGTCTTCCTGTGTTTGATACCAGAATTTCCAGTTTTGATCCCAGATGTAATTCTGTTTGTCCGGGCTGTCTTTCATCCAGGTCGGAATCGGGTATAGTTCAATGGATCTGATTTCAGACTTTTTGAATCCTTTGGTTGTTTTGATGCGGGGAGGCATTTCGTTCGTTTTTATCATGGTTGTTGTTTTGTATATGGTTGGAGGAGATAGAGCAGGGGGTCGGGTTACAGTGGTTCCTTTTTGTGGTTCATAGAGAGCTCGCTTGCCTTGCCTACGCCCGCCTCAATGAATGCATCGAGCGACTCCCTATCAATCAACCTGCGCCCGCGACTCGATCCGGGCGCGCAGACACTGGAGGAACGAATAAATCCCCCCCGGATGTGGTTCTGGAGAACTCTCGTGCCGAGACCTGAATACATCGTGGCTTGAGTCAGCGTGAGCCAGCGCGGTGTGATGATTTGTTTTCCCATACGCGAACGCTAGCATGGGGTTTTACGCGTCTATTCGTTTAGGGACGAGCAGGAGACCTTGAATTCGCGCAACGTCATTAAACTACTCAATTTTCCGCCATTTCACATGAATTTGACTATCAAACACCAAGAATTGATCTTGACGCATTTTTTTAGGCTGAGCAATGAGGCAAGATTTTGGTATGCTCGGTGTGGAGTTATTGACAGGTTTCGACCGTGGAGAGAGTGGTCAGCCTCAGCGATATGGCCAAGTGCGTAGGACTGGATCCGTGAGGATTGAGACGCGCTCCGAAGGGGGTATTCAATCAAACGGCTGCTCAGTCCGGAGTGAAAGTTCCATCGCCCCCAGAAACATCCGTGCTCATCGTCGTCCACGATCGCGAGGAATTCATCGAAGAACACTGCCTCCGGGTGCGGCTGGTAGGTGTGCCAGTTCAGATCCGCCCGCTGCCAGTAGATCTTCCAACGGTTCGACTTGCGTAAGTAGGTAGCCTTGGCTGCGGGTTCCTCGATCATTTCGCTCTCGTCCTTCCGGAAGATGCGGATCGAGAAGATCACCACGCTCAGACCTTCGATCCGTTAGGTGAGGTCGAGCTTGTCACGGATTTCCACCGGGGGGGGGGGCGCGCTTGGTCATGAAGTCTGACATCACGGCTTCGATGCGGGCGGTTTCAAATTCTGTGAAGGGCATGGTCACACCGATTGTGTCACGCATCTTTCCAGATTTCAACTTTCAAGGTTCCGAGGAGAAGGTTTGCCGGTTGTCTCCCAGCCGTCTTCTCGTTACATAGAACCCATGTGCAACACTTACCGCATCGAACTAAAGATCAAAGCCATCAAAGGCATTGCTGGACGGGTTTCTGATGCCGTGGGGCAACTGTCCTCGTCGCTGGTGCGCAAATCGGATCCGAGCATCGTGGCGCTCTCTGAGGGTCGCTTGGAAGTCATGCGCTGGGGATTCCTCCGCTCCTTCAATCCATCGATCAATAACGCCCGTTCCGACAAGCTGGAATCCGGCATGTGGGTGAGCTCCTACCATGAGCGGCGCTGCGTGATCCCGATGTCTGTGTTTTACGAGTGGGGGCCGGGTGTCGGCGGCAGGAAGCAGGCTCATGAGTTCCATGACCCGGGGACGACTACCTGTGGGTGGCCGGGATCTGGGAAGAGCATACGGAGTTCGGCTCCTGCTACTCTATGGTGACAACCGCCGCCTCTCAGCTCATGTCACCGATCCACGACTGGATGCCAGCCCTGCTGCGCCCCGAGGAAATGCAGGAGTTCTTGGTTGGCGGCGGGCGTTGGGACTTCCAGCCTTGTGCCGTGGCGCTGGCGGTCATGCCATGCGAGAGTCCGTTGGCGAAACGCCGGAATGGAACTGACCCGCACCAGAAACTCTTTTGATCACAGGTGCATGGGCGCGCATCAATCGGAACTCAGGACTCGACTGTCTGATCTGAGAGACAGTGCTCCAGGGAGCGCCAAGGTTTCGCGCGTCCTGAAGAATCGTTCGATGAGGCCGTGGTAACGACCCGGTCTATCAGGAAATTATTGCTGCCCGTATTGACGTTAAAACGCGAGAAATGACCGAAAATAGCGAAATTGGGTAATTTTAAAGAATTGACAGTCAGTTACTTACGAAAACCTTAACGGATTCAGGTTCTAGTGGGGGCAACCCCGTTCAGGTTCGAGTCCTGTCGCGAGCACCATTTTTTGCCTTCGCAGGGAGTTGCTTTTTGTCGTCCGGAGCCTTGGAAGGTGTCCAAAGCCTTGGA
>Ga0105053_10009296_pt1 | contig 12544 bp, 7 predicted proteins | sample BON01_FD_78093 | JGI IMG/M metagenome (GOLD analysis project Ga0105053, IMG submission 78093) | Freshwater microbial communities from Lake Bonney liftoff mats and glacier meltwater in Antarctica - BON-01 | ecosystem: Environmental > Aquatic > Freshwater > Ice > Glacier meltwater | place: Lake...
GCCGCCGTCGAAGCCGCGCGTGAGTCTTGTGGTCGGCGCCGCCCCGCCCGCCCGCCGCGCCTCTCTCTCTGCCTTCCGCTCCCATTCCGCCCCCGCCCCCCCCCCCCGCGCCCCCCCCCCCTCCCCCCCCCCCCCCCGCCCCCCCCCCGGCCCCCCCCCCCCCCCGCCCCGCCCCCCTTTCTCGTCCCAAAACCCACAACGGCACCAACACCAAAACCGAAACCCACAACAAAAAAACAGCCGCCCCCGGCTGGGCCGACCGATTCGGCCCGCGCGACGCCCGGAAAGGGTGCGACATCCTGGTGCAGGCGCTCGAGCGCGAGGGCGTCGACACGGTGTTCGCCTACCCGGGCGGCGCCAGCATGGAGATCCACCAGGCGCTGACGCGCAGCGACACGGTGCGCAACGTGCTGTGCCGGCACGAGCAGGGGGAGATCTTCGCGGCCGAGGGGTACGCCAAGGCCACCGGGCGCGTGGGCGTGTGGTGAGTAATGCGAGTTTTGGGGAGAGAGGTTTTGTTTTCTCCCGCGCTCGTGTCGTCGTCGTCGTTGGGGGGACAGTCCTTCCCTTTTTTTTTGGCCTTGCGTCTTGCGTGCTCGACCCGTTGCGCGTTGCGCCCGTCGTCTCCGCCGCCATCCTTGCCGCCTCGCGCCCCCTTTCCCCTCGCGCCGACCACAAACACGCACCATTTGAAAAAACGACACGCTCCCAACCCCCCTCCCTCCCTCGAAACCAATAAACCAAAAAACGCCCACCACCAAATCACAGCATCGCCACCAGCGGCCCGGGCGCCACCAACCTCGTGACCGGCCTCGCCGACGCCATGATGGACTCGGTCGCCCTGGTCGCCATCACGGGCCAGGTCCCGCGCAAGCTCATCGGCACAGACGGTTTCCAAGAGACGCCCATCGTCGAGGTGACGCGCGCCATCACCAAGCATAACTACTTGGTCTTGGACATCGCCGACCTGCCGCGCGTCATGAAGGAGGCCTTTTACCTGGCGCGCACGGGGCGCCCCGGGCCCGTGCTGGTCGACGTGCCGAAAGATATCCAGCAGCAGCTGGCGGTGCCGGACTGGGACGCGCCCATGGCGATTACCGGATACATGAGCCGCCTCCCTCCGCCGCCGACGGCCCGCGCCCTCGAGGCGGTGCTTGAGGCGCTGCTGACGTGCGACCGCCCCGTGCTCTACGTGGGCGGCGGGGCCCTCGACGCGAGCGCCGAGCTGCGCGAGTTTGTGGCGCACACGCGCGCGCCCGTGGCCTCGACCCTCATGGGCCTGGGCGCCTACGACACCACGCAGCCCGAGTCCTTGCAGATGCTGGGCATGCACGGCACTGTGTACGCCAACTACGCGGTCGACCGCGCCGACCTGCTCATGGCCCTGGGCGTGCGGTTCGACGACCGGGTGACAGGCCGCTTGGAGGCGTTTGCCACGCGCGCGCGCATCGTGCACGTGGACGTCGACCCCGCGGAGATCCACAAGAACAAGCACGCGCACGTGCCCGTGTGCGCCGACGTGCGCGCCGCCCTGGCCGGGCTGAACGCGCTGCTGCGCGCGTCGCCCGAGAAAGCCGACGCCATCCGCGCTCGCGGCCAGGCGTGGCGCGACGACCTGGACGCCAAGCGCGCCGAGTACCCGATGTCGTTCCCCGACCGGCCCGACGTGATCGCGCCGCAGCTGGCGGTGCAGGTGCTCTACGAGGAGTCCAAGGGCGAGGCGATCATCAGCACGGGCGTCGGGCAGCACCAAATGTTCGCGGCGCAGTGGCACCCGTTCGCCGAGCCGCGGCGCTGGCTGACGAGCGGCGGGCTCGGCAGCATGGGATTCGGCCTGCCGTCGGCCATCGGCGCCGCCGTCGCCTTTGACGGCCAGGAAGGGAGGGAGCACCGCGTCGTCGTCGACATCGACGGCGACGGCTCCTTTCTGATGAACTGCCAGGAGCTCGCCACCATCGCCATCGAGCGCCTGGACGTCAAGATCCTGCTGCTCAACAACCAGCACCTGGGCATGGTCGTGCAGTGGGAGGACCGGTTCTACAAGGCCAACCGCGCGCACACCTACCTGGGCCTGCGGGACGGGCGCGAGTGGCACCAAACAGGGGACGAGAGCCACATCTACCCGGACTTTGTCACCATGGCCAAGGCCTTTGGGGTGCCGGCCCGCCGCGTGATCCAAAAGGGCGACCTGCGCGGAGCGGTCCGCGAGATGCTCGACACCCCCGGTCCTTTCTTGCTCGAGGTGATGGTGCCGCACGTGGAGCACGTGCTGCCGATGATCCCGGGCGGGGGGTCGTTCGGGGACACGATCGTGAAGGGCGGCGGCATGGACTTCCACGGGGGCAAGGCGTGAAAAGGTTTTTCTTCATGCTTGGAGATTATTCTTGGCGTTGTTTTTGTCGTGTTTTCTCCTTTCCCGTCGGCGTCTTGTGGGTGTTCGTTCGTTCACCAAGCCACGTAAGAGTCTCCCTCGGGCCAATCGCCGCACGCGGGGCGCACGCCAGTATTTAAAAAACCGCACGTAACAGGAAGTCATACGCAAGTGAACCAAGACACACGTTTTCCTCCTTCTTGTAAATCGATCAAAACGTCGTATCGCCACCGCCCGCGAGCGTGTTCTTCTCGCTCCTCTCGCTGTCTTTCCAAAAGATCTCGAACCACGCCCGATCCAAGCTTCACTCTCCCGGCGACGGGCACAGGCCCATGCGCCGCATGCGCAGCACGTGCGCGCGCAGCGCCATCCGGAGCGCCTTCTCCTGCGACCGCGACGCCAGGAATCCCGCCAGCAGGAGCGCCAGCCCTCCCGCGCCCGCGGCCACCAGCGCGAGCGCGGCGGCGGCGCACGACCAGGGCGACAGCGTCACGAGCCAGAGCACCAGGTCGGGCGCGCAAAAGGGCAGGGCGGCGGCCGTGTACAGGGCGCCGATCAGCACCAGGCCGCCGATCAGCGTGTTGCCGGAGGCGAGGCCGCCGTGCTCGTCGGCGCCGTCCGCCAGGACGACGGCCGCTCCGACGAGCGCCGCGCGCGAGACGCCCGGCGGCTGGCACCCCGCCGCGTTGTGGGTGGCGGGTGTGGAGGAGTTGAGGTCGGCGACAAGGCCAACGGACGGTACTGCCGCCGCCGCCGGCTGCGCGGACGGCCCGCCGTCGCCGCCGCCGCCGCCGCCGCCGCCGCCGCCGCCGCCGCCGCCGCCGCCGCTGCTCCGCACGCGCCGGAGCAGCGACGCCACGCCCGACGCCTTGGGCGTCCCTCCCGCCGCCGCCGCCTCCGAGGGAGGGGGCACGCGCCCCTCGCCCCCCCCGCCGCTCCCGCCCCCCGCCCTTCCATTCATCGGCAGCGGCGCCGCAGGCCTCAAGAGGAGCGCCGCCCGCACCGCCAGGTGGTCCGAGTAGGAAAAGGCGAACTCCGGCGCGCGGCCAAGGTCGAGCGCGGCGGCGGTGGTTTGGAGAGTCGTCCAGACGTAGTCGATGCGCTCGGGCACCTGGCGCCTGGGGCGGTAGGTGCACAGGGGGGACGCGCACGTGTAGCCCTCGGCGGCAGGGGCGCCCGGGCCGCCGGCCTGGTCCAAGGTAGCGCCGCCGCCGCCGCCGCCGCCGCCGTCGCCGCCGCCGCCGCCGCCGCCGCCGCCGCTCGAGCCGCGCCCGCCGCCCTCCGCCTCCGCGTCCGCCTCTGCGGCGCGCCGCCAGCCGGCGGTCTCGGCCCAGGCGTCGGCCAGGCAGGGCAGGCGCGCGCGCAGCAGAGCGATCTCCAGGGTGTCGGGCTCGCTGTTGAAGTCGCCGCCGAGCACGACGAGCGGGGCCGGCGCGAGGGGAGGGGCGGCGGCGGTGGCGCGCGCGCCCGCCAAGGACGCCGCCGGCGCCGCCGCGCTCGCGGCCCCGAGGCCGCCCCCCAGGCCCGAGACCGCCTGGACGAAATCGCACAGCTCGAGCACCTGCGCCACGCGCGTGCCCGCGTCGGCGTCCGTGGGCACGCGCACGCCGCTGTCCCCTGCCGCCAGGGCCGCCGCCTCGCCCGCAGCCTCGGCCGCCCTGAGCGCGCGGCGGCGGCGCGCGCGCTCAACCGCCGCCGTCTCGTCGCCCGCTCCGCCGCCGGGCGCGGCCGACGACGGCGGCGGCAGAGGCGGCGGCGGCGCCGCCAGCTTCTCTCCCTCGGGGAGCAGCGGCAGCCCCCGGAACGTGTGCCGGTAGTTGCTGCACAGGTGCGTGTTGAACACGTGCAGCGGCCCTGGCAACCCGGGCGCCGCCAGCCGCGCCCACCCGACGCCCTTGGCCGCAAAAAAGTCGCCCGAGAAGACGGCGCAGGGGTCGCCGCGCGCGGCAAACACGTGCAGCGCCGCCGCCTCGACCGGCCAGCGCGACAGGGTCAGCAGGCCCGCGCCGAACGCCCCGCTGCAGAAGTGCACCGAGTGGGCCAGGCCGCCGCGGCGGGCGGCGGCCGCCAGGCGCGCGGCGTCCGAGGCGACCCACACCTCTTGCAGCAGGACGACGCCGACGGGCCGGTCGCGCCAAAAGCCCGACGCAAACGGAAACAGAGACGGGCGGCGGCGGGGCGAGCAGGCGGCGGGCGAGAGAGGCGGCGCCGGCGGCGGCGGGCTCGGGCGGCGGCGGTGGCGCAGCGGGTCGGCCAGCCAGTCGCAGAGGGCGTCGATGCGGGCCTCGCGCTGCTTGGACACGCCGAGGAGGCCCCACACGTTGAGCGTCACGACGACGAGTGTGTCGGATTCGTTTTTTGCTTTGGTGTCGGATTCGTTTTTTGCTTTGGTGTCAGCGGCAGCGGGAGCGGACGGCGGCGACAGCGCGCCGCCGCCAACGGGAGCGGCAGCAGGAGGCGCCATATGCCGAGGGGCCGCGCGTCGGCTGAGGAGGGTTGGTCGCGGTGGTGCGTAACGCTGCTGCGGCCGGGGCGCGCTTGCCGGGTGAGAGAGAGCGACGGAGGAGAGAGCAATCACGCGTGTTTTGGATTTCCGGGAGAGACGTTTGGGATTGCCGTGTCGTGCTCTCTTTCGATTGGCGAGACACAGAAACACAGAGAGCGAAAGGGCGTGTGCTGGATTTGTGGAGCGAGAGCTCGGGTGGTTGTGTGGCGGTGCCGAGGGGACGGGGCAGGCACTTGTAGGGGGCGCGCAGAAGAGCGAGAGGTGAGCCGAAAGAGCGGCGACGGCGACGGCGAGGACGACCGAAACGCCAGCGAGCGTCGCCCCAGCTGCCGCCCGACAATCCACCGTCGGCAAGACGAGCAATCCTCGTCAAACTCTCTGCTTTTCCACGACGCATGCGCGTCATCATCCTTGCACGACACGCCTCAAGAGCAGTCGAAGTGTCCCTCTGTCACAGAGCCCCTGTGTACGCACAGCGAGACCCTCTCTTGTGGGGGAGGGACGTGAGCTGAACTACCCGCCAACGCCACATGGCGGATAGCCCCGAGTCGGTGCTGCTGGGCCAGCTGCGCGCGGCGGGCATCCACGACGCGGTGATCGAGGAGTCGGAGGGCGCCTCCCCGCGCGTCAGAGTGGACATCTCGGAGCAGCTGCGGTTGGCCGAGGCGCGCGACGGCGAGACCGCCGCCATGGCGGACGCCATCGAGGCCGCGGCCATGGGCAACCTCGGGCGATGTGGGCCGCCGCCGGCGGGAGCGGCCAGACGTACAACGACGCGCATGTGGCGGCGGTGGAAGCGGCGGTGGCGGCCCGCGAGGCGGCGGCGGCTGCGGCCCGCGCGGCAGTTGCAGCCCCCCGCCGCGGCGGCAGCGGCAGCGGCAGCGGCAGGGGCCCGTCCCCAGCGCGCCAACGCCGGCATCAAGCAGGGCGGCCGTCCGAGCGAGGCGCAGACGCAGGACGCCGAGATGGCTTCGGCGGGCGCCGAGGTGGACGCGGACGAAAAGGGCGCGGAGGGGGCGCAGCAACGGGCGGCGCAACATCGCGTGGCAGCCATCCTTGCCCGCCACCGTTCGTTCGGTGTGTTGCGACGGCGGCAGGCGGCGGCGGCGGCGGCCGGGCCCCGTGCCGCCGTCCCGTCGGAGGACCGCCCGAGCGAGGACGCGGCGGCGGCGGCGTGGCGTTGCCGATGCGACGGGGCAGGGATTTGGAGGGGTCGCAGAAGAGATAGAGGAGCGGCGAAAAGAGCGGCGACGGCGGCGGCGGCCCTCTCCGGCCGAAAACGGAAACGCCGGCGAGCGTCGCCCCAGCTGCCGCCGCCCGATCATCGGATCACGCGTCGGCCGTAGGCAACCGATCCTATACCGATCCTCGACAAACTTCGCTCTCTTGCTTTTCCACAACTCCGCACGCGCGTTGCCATCCTTGCACAACACGCCTCCAGATCAGTTCAACAGTATCCATATCCCTTGCGTGTGTAAGCACGGGCGAGACGCACGCGCGCGTGCGCGAGACTCACACTCCCCCGCTCTTGGTGGTCGGAGGAGGGGAGTTGAGCTTGAGCTACCCGCCGACCGGATGTCCGAGTCGGTGCTCCAGCAGGGCTGGGTGCCCGTGGGCCAGACGCAGCTGGCCGAGTACGCCGCCACTCTCAGGGCGCAAGAGGGGCCCGGCCCGCGCGACTACACCACCTGGCAGGCCGTCGCGGCCCGCCCCTCCATCCGCGACCTGCTCCCGCGCCTGGTGGTCGAGCACGCCCGCCTGCTGCACGCGGCCGACACGCTGCCCCTTGGGGGACTGTGCCAGGGCGCGCTGCTCAAGGAGGCGCTCCGGCGCTACGAGACCCTCTGGCTGCCGCTGCTCGCGCACTGCGCGGCGCGCGCGGCGCTCGGCGGCGGCGGCGAGGGCGGCGGCGGCGCCGAGGGCGGCGAGCGCGCGTGGCGGGCGCTGGTGCCGCCGCTGGACGTGGCGTTCGTGTGGCACCTGCACCGTCTGCGGCCGAGCGCGTACGCCAAGGACGTGGCGGCGGCGACGCGCGCGGCGCTGTACGCGGCGGCGGCGGCGGCGGCGGCGGCAGGAGGGGGAGCAGCAGCAGGAGCTGGAGGAGCAGCGTCGGCCGCCGCCGCCGCCCCTCCCGACGGCAACGGCCACGGCCACGCCGAGGCGGCCAAGGCCGACTCGTCCCTCATCACTCCGGCCGAAGTGATCGCGCGCGCGTGCACGGGCGCCACCCCGGGCGGCATCATGTTCGCACCCGACCCCTTGCAGGCGTTCCGCTTCTCGGACGGCGGCGGCGGCGGCTGCAAGACGACCGGCGACGGCGGTGCAGCAACCGGCGGCGACGCTGAGGCCGACGACGACCAGCGGCGCGGCGCGGCGACGGCGCGCGCGTGGGCCGCCCTGCACGGCGCCTCGGGCGAGCCCTTCTGGCCCCCGCAGCCCCGCCCCGACGGCCGCACGGGCGCCTACTCCTCCGCCTTCTCCGCCGACCTCGGCGCGGCCGCCGTGCGCCAGCCCATGCTGATGCGTCAGCTGCTGCGCCCCGCATGGCGCCGCGGCGGCTTTGTGCGCTCGGCCGTGTCGCGCTACGCGCGCTGGCTGCTGCTGCTCAAGCGCAACCCCGTGGCCGTGTCGCGCCCCGTGGCGCCGCTGGACGTCGCGCTCGCGTGGCGCGCGCACGCGAGCTGCCTGGCGCTCTACGCGGAGGACTGCGCGGCGATCCTGGGCGCCGGAAAGCCGCTGCCCGTGGACTGCGGCGCGGGCGAGGGCGCGGGCGACGCGGGCGACGCCGCCACGCTCGACCGCGGGGAGCCGGGCGTGTGGCGGCTGGCGTGGGGCGAGTGCAAGGGCGCCTGGGACGCGATGTACGGGTCCGGCGGCGACGGCGGCGGCGGCGGCGGGTGGGGCAGCGGAGCCGGAATGGGAGGAGGTGGAGCAGCAGCAGAAGGGGGAGAGGCGTCGGCGTCGGCGTCGGCGTCGCTGCCCGCGCCCTTTGTCGTGCCCGGCGCGGCCTTTGCCTCGATGGACGCCGCGCTGCCTGGCGGGCTCGAGGCGCGCGCGCAGGCGCACGCCGCGGCGTGGCGCGACGAGGGCGCCGAGTGGCGCGCGGGCTTACACGCGCTCTACCTCGACTGGCTGGCCGCGGGCACGGGGGCCGGCGCGGCGGCCGTGGCGCGCGCGGCGGCGGCAGCGGCGTCGCCCTCTGGTCCGGCGGCGGCCGCCGGCTCGCCCGCGCCCCGGCCGCCCCCCAAGCGCAAGGCCGGCGGCGGCGGCGGCGGCCTGTTTGCCTGCTTCGCGTGCGGCGCCGGCGACGCCGACGACGATGGGGACGGGGGCCGCCTCCCCCCCCCTCTGCCCGCAGGCGACGCGCGCGCCGCGCTCGTGGCCGCCGGCTTTTGCCGGTGGCGGGGCTTGCCGCACGCGACCTCCCACCCCTACTGGCGCGAGGGCGGCGGCGGCACGGACCCGGTGCGCATGCTCGCGGACGGCGGCGGGTCGCCGCCTCCCGGGGTGGAAGGGCCCGAGCTGGACGACGACTTGAGTCGATGAGTCAGTGCTTTTGTTTAGTCGTGGTAAAAGCAATTGCGGTTCAGAAAATGACGTCTCTCTCTTTTGCGGGCGGACGTGCGCCAAAAAGACTAAACGTGAAAAAACAAATGACGCTGCGCCGCGAGACGGCGGCGACCCCTCTTTGCCTCTTCAGCCCTGCGGCCCCTGCTGCTGCAGCTCCTGCTGCTGCTCTTGCTGCTGCTGGCGCCGCGTGAAGTGCATGATGCGGCGGCGGCGCAGGGCGGACGCCTCCGCCGCCTCGGCCGTCTCAGGCACGGGCTCGGCGGGCGGCGGCGGCGCGGCGGCGGCGGGCGCGGCAGCAGCGGGAGCAGCGGCGGCGGCGGGAGCAGCGGGAGCAGCGGCGGCAAGAGCGGCGGGCGCCTGCGGAGGAGCTGCGCCGGCCGCTGCCGCCGGGACAGGCGCCTGCGTCAGCGCCGGTGCAGGCGGCGGCGTAGCGGCGACGGCGGCGGCGGCGGGCGCATACTCAAACGCCGCCCGCTGCTGCTGCAGCCGCTGCCACACCTGCCGCTGCAGCCGCTGCCGCTGCTGCTGCTGCTGGTCTTGCTGCTGCTGCTGCTGCTGCTGCTGCTGGTCTTGCTGCTGCTGCTGCTGCTGCTGGTCTTGCTGCTGCTGCTGCTGCTGCTGCTGCATTTGCTGCATTTGCTGCTGCTGCTGCTGCATTTGCTGCATTTGCTGCTGCTGCTGCTCGAGCCGCTGCCGCAGCACCTGCTGCTGGATCGCCGCCTCCCCCCAGGCCCCCGGGTCCCACCCGCCCCCGACGGCCGGCGCGTGGCCGGCGGGGTGGCTGGGAAAGGGGCCCAGGAGCGCGGCCGCGTCAAACATGGCGGCGGGCGGCGGGGGAGGGGGCGCCAGAAGCGCGGCGAGAACGGTGTCGGCGGTGGCGGCCGCAGAGGCGGCGGACCCGTCCCCGCCCGCGCCCGCGCCCGCGCCCGCGCCCGCGCCGACGCCCCCGCCCGTCAGGGTGGCCGCGAGCGCCTGCGCCTGCGCCTGCAGCACCTCGGCCATGCGCGCGTGGTGGCGCGCGGCGGCCAGGGCGGCGGCCGCGGCGGCGTTGGCGTCCGCCGCGGTCGCGTTGGCGGCGGCGGCTGCGGCGGCTGCGGCGACGGCCGCGGCCGTTGCTGACGCCGACGCGGGCGGCTGCGCGGGCGCCGGCGCGGCGCGGTCGCCGCCTGCTGCCGCTGCTGCTGCTGCTGCTGCTCCAGGCTGCTGCTGAGGCGCCGCACCTGCCGCAGCGGGCGCGGCAGCAGCACCTCGCCCCGCCAGTGCCGCCGCCGCCGCCGCGGCGAGCCCGGCGATCGCGGCGTCCAACGCGATCGGAGGAGCAGGAGCGGCGGCGGCGGCGGCGGCGGCGGCGGCCGCTGGCGCTGCCGGCGGCGCCGCCGCCGCCGGCGCTGCCGCCGGCGCTGCCGGCGCGTGAGGAAACACGGGCGCGCGGCACGTGGGGCACTTTTGCTGCCGCTCGAGCCACGACCGCAGGCAAGAGAGGTGGAAGACGTGGCCGCACGCGAGCCGCTTGGCGCGAGACCCCGCCGTCGACGCTGACGCAGCCGCCGCCGCGGCTGGCAGCGGGGCGGGCGCCCCCCGAGCCGCCCCCTCTGCTCCTCCCCCTCCTCCCCCTCCTCCTGCTCCCTGCGCCTGATCGTGCGCGCCCCCCCCGCCCCCGTCCGCCCCCGCCCCCACCCCTGCCGCCCCTACCCCTGTTGCCGCCGCCCCTACCCCCGCCGCCGCCACCATCTCCTCGCGGCAGATGATGCAGACGCCGTCGCACCGCGCGAGGTCCGCCGCGCCGGCGTCGGGCAGCGCGCCCATGCGCGCCGTCGCGCGGCGGTAGCGCAGAAAGCCCGCCACGCGCGCCCGGAGCGCGCGCACGGCCGCGTACAGGTCGCGCACCAGGTGCAAGGGCAGGCCGTAGTGCGCGAACACGATGGCGAAGAAGGCCACGCAGACCACCAGGTGCGACAGATCCGAGAGCAGGTCGAGGTAAAACGCGCACAGCGCCCGGCCCTCCCACCGCCCGTCGGCCAGCGCGTCGACGCCCGCCAGCGCGCGCTTGGCCAGGCACCCGGCCGCCGCCGTGGCCAGGATGGCGTAGTCGAACGCAAACAGCAGGGCGGCCGAGTGTCCGCCCGCGGCCAGGGCCGCCGCCGCCGACCGCCGAAGCACCGCCGCGTCCACCAGCAGCAGCAGCGCCAGCAAGGCGACCACGCGCGCGTGCGCCAGGGGGGCGGCGCGCGGCGCGGCCGACAGATAGTCCGCGCGGTCGGCCGCCAGCCAGTGGAGCACCTTGGCAAAAGCCAGGCCCGCGAACATGGCCAGAAAGGGGGCGCTGAACTCCTCGCGGAAGATGGTGAGCGCGAGGCACGTCTCCATGACGGCAGAGGCGAGCCTCTCTTTCACGCGCTCGGCCTCGGCGGCGCGCAGGCGACCCAGAAAGACGGCGACGACCAGGCGGTAGGCGATCAGGGCGGCGGCGAAGAGCCAGTTGCCGACGGCGGCGGCGGCGAGCTTGGAGGTGGCGAGGTAGAGGGCCGCGGGGAAGAAGCTGTTGGTTTTTTGTGTTTTTGTGTTTTTGTGTTTTTTGTTTTTGGCTTGGATTGGCGGGGCGACGTGAGGCGACGTAGCGGCGGCGAGGGGTGTCCTCGTCGGTGCGTTGCGCGCGGCTTGGACGGAAGTCACGACTCACTACCGGCGCGTGGCGAACGCGTGGTACACGACGGCCGTCGCAACCAGCGTGCTGATCGACGCGTAGTGGTAGACGGTCCACCCCATCGTGTTTTCGTGCTTGAAGCAGAGAGGTTTTTCCGTCCTATCCCCTTCGTCCCCACGCGCCGACGCGGACGACGCCCGCCGCCGGCGGGGCGAGCTCGCTCGCGTTCGAGCGGCAGCGGCGCTGCCGGCGCAGAACGACGCCCGCCTGGGCTCGCGCGACGACCCGCCTCTCGCGCGCGCGATCGCTCGACCTGCGTCACACACGGATGGCCTCGGCGCGCGGGTTGCGTGCGCGCGCGCTCGCGTGCGTTGAATGGAGGGGAAGGGTCGTTGTGTTTCGAGAAGAGTTTTCTCTGCGATCGTTTGGTTTTTGAGGCTGGGTAAGGCGTCGCAAGTGGTGCAAAGTCGAGCAGAGCGATGGCCTGGAGTCGCCGTCGTCGATCAATGTGGTGTAGGCGGCAACGAGAAGAAGCAGCCAGCACCAGCGGCGGGAAGCAAGGCGCGAACCGAACGTCGCCGCCGAGAACGGGACAAGCACGTCCCTCTCGCGCGAGACATGATGTCACGCTCCCCCCATGCTCGCCGCCGTCGCACACGCGCGCGAACCGACCACCACCACCAACCTCTCGGCCCCGCCTCTAGCACCAAGCCCCGTCGTCGCACACAAGAGCGCCTCAAACGAACCGCTGTTCTGTATCTCTCCTACGGTCGTGATCGCGCGCGCGCGCCCCACGTCCGCCCGAGCCGCCGTTGGCTGCGCAACGCCAAGGCGCATCTTGGGGTCTTGACCCTATCCTCACGCCTCGGTCCGCGCGCGGCAGCGAGAGCGCCAAGCACAACCAAGCAGCAAGCGAGGAGGCGCCTAGAATAAATGGCGGGCGGGTGGGCCAAGGTGCGGGCGGCGGTGGGCCTGGCGCCGCCGCCCGAGCCCGAGCTGCCTCAGACGCTGCCGCAGCAGCTGCTCCAGCAGATCGACGAGGCGACGACCCTCACGTGGCGGCAGCGCGCCATCGGGTTCGGGTGCTCGTTCGGCGGCGGCCTGCTGCTCGCCTTCATGGTGAGCTCGCCTTTTTGCGGGAGGGGAGGGGGTCGTCTCTTTTCGTGACGGCGCGTGCGCCGACAGCCGTTTTTTGCTTTTTTTCTGCCGAACCCCGCTTCCTTTCATCCTCCTCACCCCGCGTGAAACCTCCGTCCACCCACGCAACACACGCCCCGCAACAAGCACGAAACCTCCGCCCATCGCCCTCAACAAACACAAAAAAAAAAAAAAAAAAAAAAAAAACCCCCCCCCCAACCCCCCCCCAACAACCCACCCCACCCTCTGTCTCCCACACCCCCTCCCCCCCCCCCACCCCCCCCCCCCCCCCCCCCCCCCGCCCCCCCCCCCACAC
>Ga0105053_10009297_pt1 | contig 12544 bp, 6 predicted proteins | sample BON01_FD_78093 | JGI IMG/M metagenome (GOLD analysis project Ga0105053, IMG submission 78093) | Freshwater microbial communities from Lake Bonney liftoff mats and glacier meltwater in Antarctica - BON-01 | ecosystem: Environmental > Aquatic > Freshwater > Ice > Glacier meltwater | place: Lake...
TGAATAAGTAGAATATTGAATCTGCCATCGCGTATTTCACACAGGGCGGTCACGGTCCCCGCTACAATATGAGGCGATTGCATGTTTTGCTCCGTCGTGAGTGGACTCCGAATCCGTTATCAATGCGATTCTCTCCTATTTCAAATGGTGTAGTTTTGAAATCGAAATTATCGTCCATTCAATTCTCTCCCTCGTCACACCGCGATCCATCATCTATTCCTTCCACCCTGAATCTGTTACTACATGAAAGAAACGATGTCAACAATGTATTGCTGAATCCATATTTCTTGTCTATTACTGTGAAAAAGGAACTTGACGATGATGAGTGGGATTCGCTGCAGTCTTTAGTGGAGGAAACTCTTGGTAAAGATCTAGCCGATTCCAATGAAGACGACGTTGGCGATGAACCTAGCAGCGAGGACTCCACAGTGAAGCTCATAAAGGAGATCATCGACGAGAGAGTTCGGCCTAATTTAAATTTAGATGGAGGAGATTGTGAGTTCGTTGACTACAAAGATGGAATCGTGTTTTTGAAAATGGTGGGGGCTTGCACATCGTGTCCGAGTTCCACCAGTACCATGAGGTTCGGTATTCGCAATCTTTTGATGCATTTAGTAGAAGACGTTAAAGATGTTAAACAAGTTTTTGATGAGGAAGATCAAGTAGTTGGAAAAGGGGAGCACTGGATAGGGTGATTCATAAATGCACCTCGAAATACAATTTTGATATGGCGTTCTCTAGGGTATATGACGCCAAGCTGAAGCCCAGTCAGATTATTGTCATTGGTACTGTTTTGCTATTCTGCGAGTCATTCTGTTCTAGTCGTTCTATTTTATTAAATATCACTAACAATTACTTAATAGATCACATTGACGTTTGAGTTGTTCACGAGGCTTGCTATAGAAGTACTTGTGGCAAAAACATATTTTATGCCAGCGTTCCTTCATGTAAACAATTACTTTACAACCGTATTAAGCCAATTCGATGAGGAAGAAGAAAGGGTAATTAATTAGAATTCATGATAATTACTTCTTTTTCTTCTTGCTTCCTGGTGAAGACTTCAATAGCTCTCTTCCTTTCCATCCTCTGTATAGTTTTTGTATTCCTGAAGCTGCCTTATGGGCTTCTTTTTCTTTTGCATATTGTTCACTGAGATACTGTTGCCATTCGTTCTCTTCGAGCGCAATTCTCTCGTTTTCCAAATCCACATTTTGAAAATGCTTCTCTAGAAACAGCAAACGCTCCGATTCCTTGTCGTGTTTCATTTTCATAATTTCTATTTCTTCCAATTTGGAAGTCATCGACGAATCATAATGCGTTATCACGCTTTCTAATTCATTCCTTTGTCGGTTTAATTTCTTTCGCATAGTCTCTTCAGATAAATCATTTGCCGCTCGAATGTTTTTTAAATTTTCATCCAGTTTAAAAATAGTTTCCATTATTGCCGTCGTATTTTCTTCGTGTATTTGAAGCGCATTGCTAGCAAGATTTTTAAATTCCGTCTCTCGGTTTTGTTCTTCTTGCATCGTGAGATCTTCAGCAGTCGCAATTTCCATGTTCAATCTCTTGATCATCAAATCCATTTCTGCAATCTCTCGTTTTCGATTCCGTTTAACAATATTCAACTCGGTTTGCAGTGTTTCTCTATCTGAGCTCAATGCTTGCTCGCGAGATCCTACTTGAAGAAGCATTTCCTGCTTTGCCGATTCATCTTCCAAAGTTGTGATCAATGCTTCGTATGCAACATCTTTTGCTTTATCTATTTGGCAGCACAATAAATGCCATCCTTCTCTTTCATGAGGTATTTCGAATCCGTCTTGTTCGGACTGGTGGATGAACGATTCCAACATGCTTCGCGCCCCATTATCCTGTTCGATGGCTCTACAAACAGATTTTGTATTCTGCTTTAGTTTTTGCTCAATAACATTGACTTTATGTTTGAAATCGCGATTTCTTTCCACCGATGCTGCTTCCTCCAGCTGGAATTGGTGTTGGAGTACCTTCACAACATTACCATGTCCTTCAATCTCCAAGCAGTCCAACAAAGCCAGGTCGGCTGATTCAGGAACCATGCACAAGATAGACACACATTCCAACGCTTCACCAAGAACTCCGACCACTCTCTGTGCCTCCACGTGAGACAATTTGTGCATCAGACTAGTTTGCGCGACAAAACGGATAAAAACAATATGGATAGCCCCCCACAATATAGCAACGGATAGATGATGATAAGTCGACTTCACTGTACTAGCGACGAGCGGAAACGATTTGAGAAGGAATGCGAGTCAATAGAAAGTCGCATTCATCTTTTGAAGCTTGAATCACGGAAAGTGGATAAAGTACTTAAAAGGGCTAGAACACCTAAAAACAACAATCAGCAAGAAGAATCAATTGAAAGAAAGAGGCAATACCAAAATAGGACAAGATTGCGATTGCAAGATCAACGAGAAAAGAATTTCTTTAGCAAAGAGATGAGCCGAATTACTAAATTTAAAAATGTGGAAAATATCGCGCACAAAAGGCTGGAGAATGCAAAATTGCTGAAATCGCAGCGGTTTGAGAGGCAAGCCCAGGTGCAAGAAAACCAGCGGAGAAAAATCGAGGAAGCGAATGGGAAAATGAAAGCCATTCAAGTTCAAAAGCAACAAGCGAAACTTAAGATATTGGCCTTTGAGGAGAGACGAATCGCACAGGTGAGACAGGATCTTGAATTCAGATTGAAAAAGGAAGAAGCAGAAAAAACGAAGACCAGAAAGAAATTAAAGTCACTTGAGGAACTAGAAAGACAATGTGTATTGGAATTGCAAGGTAAGAAAGAAGCACAGCAAGCGGTTCTGCATTCCTTATTGCACCCACAAAATAAATAACTGGACTTGTTAGTAGATTCAATTGTTGAGCTTCAGAATACAAATTTCTCATTTTAAATAATTACTAGTTAGGTTCAAATTCCATTATAGAATTTTATTAAGAATGTATTGAATTTTTCAAAAGGCATGAAGAATTTCATTTAAGAAGAGGAAAATTGGTTCATTTTACATGTTGTTATAACAATGTGCATTTATTTTGTAGGATCTCTAAAAGTAAAGAAGTAAACTTTATCAAATTGGATTCTTAAGAACATTGAAGTAATTAGTTAACGTATGGTTTCTTCTTTCTGGTTGTTTTCGACTCAATGATGCTGCTGCTGGTGTCACTATCCGATGATGATGATGATGATGACGACGAGCTACTACTCTGTGAATACTCTGCGATGAGACTCGACTTAACAACACTCTTTTGAACTATTGGAACTGTATTGAATACATTCTTGTGAACTATCGGTGATGTATTAAATATACTCTTTTCAATGGTCGGTGTTGTATTGAATACACTCTTTTCAATGAATGGTACTGCATTGAATTCCATGATTTTTGGTACTCTTGCATTTCGAGGAACAGCTTCAATTGGCGCGTTGAATTTCATTTGAAAATTCTTCGAATTTTGTTGAGAACTGTGACCAAACAAAGTCACTCGTAGATTTAGAATACCTCCAATAGCCCCATTTCGGTCCTTCAATTTAACAGCAACCAAAGTCTCACTTCCGACATGTTTCATCGCATCCAGTAGCACCACTTCCCCTGTTGCGATTGGCTTGACAGAAAACAAGTTGATGATTCTAGAAGGGATTAATTGCACTTTGATTGTAGGGAGTTCAGAAGGCAATCGGTCTGTTGGGAGGTGTAGCTCGCATTTATTGTCGACAGTCCAGATAGGATTCTTGGCTTCTTTGGAGTAAGAAGTTTCAAATGAGGTATTGCCAGGACTTAATGTCAACTTAACCCGAGGACCATATTTGCCTTGGTTGATGGAATGATACACCGAAAGATCAGCGCCATTGATCACTTCCACTTTTGCACCTTGTAAATTGAGAGTGTGGTTTTCAATGCGGGTGCCTAAAAACTCTTTGTCTTGTTGGTATTCCTTGTGAGGAGCAATACTGGAAGATTTTCGATTCCTCAAACTTTGCTGTATCCGTTTTGCAGCATCATCTTCCCCAAGCGACTTGTATTTATTCTTTTTCAATTGATGCGATTCAACTTTCTGCTTGATAAGATCGGCTTTACTGAGTTGAGACCGATTAGAAATAGCTCTTGCTCTAGCAGCTTTAGCTCTCATGAGTGATTGTATCTTTACTATCAAAGCAATCCGGTTCGATTCTGGCACCCAGGATATCAAAAACTCTAGTCTACCGCCACTATCGATATCCAGTCGAATACATTTGTCTTTCACCATCAAATTTCGTAGCATAACATCACCAAGAGCAGGTCCAAATTCACAGCTTCCAATCAATTTATCCATCAGGAAATTTTTATCCATGATTTTGAATTTGAGTTTTGCGTCAAAACAATTTCCCCCAATCTTACCGGGAAACTGAAATACCATTTTCGAATTGTCTTTCCAAACAGGTGCCTTGTTTCCGTTGCTGCAGCACTTGGTCTTGTATTCTATATGTTCTGGTTCTTGCAACACCTTAACATACGGGTCTTGTTTGCCAAGTAGTTGAACTGATTTCAAATCCCATGCACGGTGGATCTCAATGGTGAGAACGCCTGTAGGAATTGTTTGTCTTTTCCTGGCCATAATTCTCCGCGCTCGAAATCTTCTGATCATTCCTTGTACTCGAATCACAATTGCTGTCGTTCGAGCCATCTCCAATCGCTTTCGAGTTTGTCTCCCCCGAATTCGAGATTGAATCACAACAGAGGCTCGGTTTTGGGAAGCATTCTGTTTAGTTGCTCTACCTAAAGCGGCTTCAGCTTGTGCATCTAGTTCACTCATCTCCTTCAATTCAAACTTGGTCTTCAGGTAGTCTCGACGCCCCAACTGTCCCCTGCGAACTTTCTGGATGGTTTTTGCAGCTCGAAGTGATTCTCGTTTTTCTTGCGTGTCCTTTATTGCACGTTTCTTCCGATGGTGTGACTGAATACGAAGAGCAGCATGACTCTCTGTTTCAGGTTGCCGAATTTGCATCAAACAAACAAGGAGCTCGCCACCAGTATGCTTACCATGAACCACCGGATTCCATGTTTCACAGGCATGTCGAACTCCTTCAATCTCTTCCGAAAAGTACAAAGGCGCTTCGACAAGGGAAAGCTCGACGCTGCCAACAAGGGTGTCTTTGATCATGCCTCGACTAAAAAGATCCAGTTTCAAATTTTGTTGCCCTGCAAGTTCATCTGCTGGAATCATCAATCGTTCAGACACCAAGTTGCTCCACACCGGATTGTGGGAATTGGATATCTTTTTCGAAACCATCATTTGAATGTTTGAAATTTTAGCATAGGAAACAGATTGCGAAAGTTGTCGGCCTTTTAAAACTTGAATCCAGAATGATTTCACTTTTGGTATTTCAAAATGCTCTTCTTCAGATGGTTGTTCTGTGAATTCAATGTGCATATCAATCTCTACCATTCCTGCATTTTGTCCTTTGGAATCTTTAAGATGGAGTTTGTAAACGGTGGGAATTGATGTTATGTCATTCCACAAGGATATTTTCACTTCACCAATCAGACGATCTGACATAACTGTTTCCTGGTCAAACACTTGGATTAAAATCTCCTCCAATTGTTCCATTTCACAATGTTCCATTTCAAGTTTCAAGTGACTATTGTGTTTCACTTCGTCCCAAATTGGATTTTGACCTCCACTAGAATGGCATTTGGTTCTGATTGACTTTCCGGTTTGAATTTGAGTCAGTTTTAAATATGGATCTTGTTTCCCGATAGTCTGTACATTCTTCAGTGATAATGCCCGCAGTGCTTTTGCATGGAGACATATTGTAGAAGTTGGTGGAGCAACACTTATTGATTGATCTGGAAGTATAACCGCTGGAGCAACAATTAAAGGCTTTTTTGCTTCAGGCGAGTCTTTCACTACAACACGCAAGAGTAGCTCCAATGTTCCACCACCCGGTTTCCCATCAGCAGTCAAAAGATCGAGGCAGAAATGCTGACTATCATGGTGTTTGATTTGATCAGATGTGACTACGGCTTGACCAATCATTCGGTCTTTCATGACAGTTTCATGGTCCATTACGTGGATTTTGAACTCGAGGTTGTCTTGAATATTTCCAAGAAAATCCAGCGATAAAAAAGTATCTTCTAAACCTTCGTTCCATTCAAAGTCTGTGCCGCCATGAGAAAATACCTCAGATTTTGAAAAGGCTTCGCCATGAATGAATTTTACATATGGATCTTGTTTGCTCATCATTTGAACCGACTTCAAATCTTTAACTCTTACTAATCTGCCCTGTAGCTCTAGAGTATGTTGACTGGAAATTTTACAACCCGTAGATTCTTGTTTTGGAATATCTTGTGAAATAACAGCATCTTTTGGAATAACAGCATCTTTTGAAATAACAACATCTTGAATAGCTTTTGAAACAGGATCACTTGAATTCCAGCTTTTGGAACACTGTATCTGGAGAATACCGGCATCTTCTTGTTCATAATCGAACAAACGCAATGAAGACATTTGATTCGAATCACTTAGAGAACCCAACGCCACTCGGCACTCTCCGATGAGTCTATCTGCCTTGAGAGTTTCCGCATCGAACACTTGGAACAGCATCATATCTTCATCTAAAGGATTTTCGATGGATAGGATTAATTCACTTGCATGCTTCTCCTTGGTCCAAACAGGATCAGATCCTCCCGATGAATGACACTTTGTCTGCTCCGTTTTCGAATACCTCACATGAGTGATTTTAGCATACGGATCTTGTTTACCAATTATTTGAACATTTTTAAGTCCTTTTGCTCCTAGCATTAGCGTCCGAAGCACCATCACATGCCCATCAACACTTGTCGGAACTCGCTGAAAGTTCGGAGAGGACGCAGTTCTGCTCATAACATCTCCAGTTTCTTCCATGATCGAAAATTTTATCTTTAGAAATCCTTCTTGCTGGCCATCAGGTGTTTGAAGCGGCAAGTCATAAACGTTGCTATTTTTGAACTCCATCGCATTGATGGTAACCTGACCAATAACTCTATCAGATAAAAGATTCTCGTAGTCCATGACTTGAATCAGCAGGTTTAATGGATTCGCAAGTGACATCACCATTTCATTGTTCTCTGTCCATTTCACGTCCGTTCCTCCATTTGAAATATGACCAGTCTTCACTGATTTACCTGAAATGATATCTGTAATCTTAACATACGGATCCTGCTTTCCAAAAAACTGAACAGACTTTAATCCACTTGCTTCTAACGCCACGCTTCTCATAATTACCGGTTTCATAGTTTCTATATGCAAAGACTTTTCTAACAGTTCTTTACTCTGAACAAATCTGAATGTGAAAACAACAGATCCGCATTTTCGAGTTTCGCTATCTTCAAGATCGAGACACATTTCAAATTTTTCTCGTTTAAACATTTCTGGAGATAAGCGAAGGTTATGAAACCCTATAACTCTGTCGCGTTTCGTTGTTTCTTCATCGAATACTTGAACTAAGAGGAAAGGCCATTCTCCATTGGGAGGGGCTCCTGGATAAGGCAGTTTGACAAATCCATTGTTCCCTGTCCAATTTGGAGTTGTGCCTCCATCAATATGTGTCTTGGTTTTATCTTGATCACCCCATGGATTCATAGTGAATTTTACGTATGGATCTTGCTTACCAATCCATTGAACATTGCGCAAATCAATGCATTTTGAAACCTTCATTTCTACCAAGCCTTCTGATTTCATACTTGCTGGGACGTCTTCTTGTTGAATGAACATTGACGGTGATTTAAAATTACTTTGGGGCGCATAAGATATCGATGATTCCTGTTGTGGAAATAATGACGGTGGTGTATCCATGTGAACCATTTGATGCGAGTTAAAAGTATCAGCAAAGTCATTTGGCGAAGACGAAAATGAAGCATATAATGATATCATGCCACTGTCATGGCCATGGTGATCTTTCAACTGCACAGTGAGAAGCTGCGTCTGTTTTTCCGTGCTTACTACCGATGCAATATCTACAGTACCTATTAAGCTTTTAATGTCTTGTGTATTGCTGTCTTGTTTTGCTATTCGAACCTGGAGAAACGGGACAATGCCATGAGGAGGCGCTCCCGGATACCGAAAGTCAAAGGAATTACAATCAAACAAAGATCTTGAACCAGAACTCTTTTTCAAAGTTGTTGATTCTGTTTCATTCCACGGATACAAAGTTAAGTGAAGTTGGGGTGATGATTTGAGAAGATGGTGAACATCCTTCAGTTGCATGGCTTCAACCAATTTCAATCTGAAAACTCCTTGACGCGACAATTGGAGTCTACTTGCTGTTGGATTCGAAAATTTAGTTTGAATTGGTTCATGGGGGAGAAGCTGCAATCGCACACGAACGTACCCAACGTCGTTGCTCAACTGTAATTGAATTTGAGTAGCTTCATTTCGCTCGTGGTTCCGATATGTGTTTAGCTCGTGACTTAACAAATGTTCTGTTGCTGCAAGTAGAATTGATTTACCAGAATGATCAATTCCATGAAGCTCTAAGCGAAGTGCCGGGATCAGACCATTGCAATTTGATTCGTCATAGGCAAAACTAAATATTTCCTCAGGAGCTCCGTTCGTTTTGTGCAAATGAAACTCACCCGTGGGAAGCAGAATAACACGAAGTACAGAGGCATTAATATGTAGAGGGATGCTTTTTAAATAAACTTGAGCCAGTTGAACCTGACATGTGCCGCGTTTAAACTTCGACCCAGAATTTCGAAGTGGAGTTTCCTCCATGCAAGGTCGGGATCTCAACGCTGATTCATGTATGGAGACTAACTGGTGATTCCACTCATTTTGATAATCTAATTGTAATTCTCTCAATCTTGCCTCTCTTTTCTGCTCCTCCTGGATCACCTTCCTCTGCTGGTACTCTCTCGCTCGCAGGTACCTGTCTTCAGCTTCCATTAATGCTTGCTGATGTCTTTGATACTCGTACTCTACGGCATTTCGTTTTTCTTCTGCCACTCTCTCACGTGATCTCTGTGCCATTCGATCGTCTCTTGATTGTTTCTTCTTATTGACACTTGAAGGAGCCGGTTTCTTTTTTCCAACGTGGATTCCTCGTTGCTGTTTTTTCAATTCGTACTCCTTGAGACGCAGTGATTCTTGAAGCCTTTCTTTTTGCTGTGATTCTTCCAATAATTGACTTTTCAACGTAGACGCGTATTCCCGAAGCTCTTCAATAATTGGTTGGTCCGGAATAGCGACATCCGACTTTTGTATGCTATTGGTTTTCGGTTTAGAACGTTTCCCTGTCCATCCCTTAAGAAGAGCTTCTTCTTGCTCGCGTAGTAAATCTACATCCTTGCGAAGTTTGCGAACAGCGTCCATAATTACTCGTCTTATGGATGAAACGGTTGAGACTCCAACGGCTATTTTTTTTTTAAATACCACATGTATTTGAGGAATTAGACACTAATTCAAAATTCTTGAGCTTCTTTGACTCAACACAGTCTTACACATTCGTTTGCAGTTGGTTTTCGAAAAGCGTCTATAGCGAGGCGAACAGAATACAGATCGGTGCTTGAAAATGGTTTAAAACTGAACAAGTTTTTGACAAAACCTTTTGATCTTGACACCATTATTTTTTAGCCAATGGTCTCTTAAAAATGAATAATACGGCTATAGATTTGATAGTTCACCGGTGAAGTTCAATGTAGCAGAGACATGCACATTATTTTCTGGGTCTAGCATGGTCGTTTTGAAAGTGCCTTTCATTAACCCTTTTTTGCATAAGTCCAATCCGAGGATAGTGATTGGTACTCGATGGAACACACAATGCGAACTCGGAACAACGAGGGTTGGTTAATAAATTGAGAGGAATAAACTTATTGATTAAACTGTTTCTTCAGATCCAAGAATGAAACGAATTGCATCTTCCATAGTTCCTTTGGCTTCAAGAAGTTGAAGGTTTTTGGTGATATCAGTAAATCCCATGTCAGCTAAATACGTCAGTTCCTTCGCCCATCTTTGATATAAAGAATCATCCTCCCACCCTTCAGAGGTTTCTTCGTCAGGGGTCTTTTCTTGAGAAGAGGGTTCCGAGTGAGAGGCCTCTCCTCGAGGGGAAGGCTCCAATTGAGGAGCTGGCTCGTCGGTAACAGTGATGTCAACCCACAATCTGTGACCAAATCGTTGTTGATTCGGGGCAGGTGTCATGAGTCTCCAGTAACCAACAGTTCTTCCTGTCGACAATGGAGCCACCAAGTACAACGTGATGTCTGCAGTCTCCCCAGCTTGAAGGGGCGGCATCAACTGGCCCAGCATAGGACCTCCCATTCTATCACCTCCAACACAGCACAACATCACACCATTAGGCCAAGCATCACATCCTGAATTTTTAATCTTCCAGGTTTTAGTGACTCGAACACCTGTTTGAACCAGTGACCCATCAGGAAGCGATATATCGCAGATGAATTTTCCTTGAGGCCGTACAGGTGGAGGATGAGATACAGTCGCTGATTCGGTCTTGATGGGTGGTTGGGCAAGTTGGGCAGTGACATTGGAAGCCATTGCTAAAGCTGCAGCAGACAGCGCCGCCACCTGCTCCTTTGGTGGCGATTCTATTGGATTTGATTGCTTTAGAGAGCTTGGTCTTGGTTCCACATTGTTCAGTGCGACACATTTGGTGCACAAATCGAAATTGCAACATCTACAGCCGTGAAAGTTCTCCCCTACATCTCCTTTGAACGAGCACACATCGCAAGTGAATCTCTGATGATCTTGAACGCGGAACATCTTCAAAGGATGGCCTTTCGAACAACATCTTTTCATCTCTATCGGATCTTCAGAAGAGTGTGATTTAGTGTCTGCCCGACGATCAGCTCCTCTCCAACAAGGCTTCGCATGCCGAGGGACATCAGTGACATTCACTTTCGAAGAAACCACAGAGCGATCTCGAAGCACCACAACAATCTCTCTGGGTGCTTTCTTCGGATGTGTGATCTTCAAAAACGGACCATATTCTTCTTCAAATACCCCTGTGGATTCACAAACGGAACAAAGATCAAAGTTTTGAACTGTGGCACTTTTCCATCTAGTGCCTGCAATATACGAACCAGCAAGAGCTCCTTGCTCTCTGGAAATTTCCTTCTGTTCCTCTGTAACACACCCATCACAAAGGATGTGGGTATGAACCACAGGTGATGGTCGCTGTTCTGTTGATGGCGGAGAAGTTTCCTCGTTGTTCATCAACTGACTCATCAGAAAATGTGCCAGCTGATGCATGATTGCAAGTAATTCAGGAGCATCCTTGAAGAGAGTACCCAAAACTAGAAGAATGTCACCCAAGAACTGGATACCAATCTCCCTAACCGAGCCTCTTGTCTGTTTTTCCTTTCTGGCAAATGCAACAACAGCATCAGCAACAACTTGAGTCCCGAGTGCTGTTTGCAGTGCACGAACTACATGAGTCTTTTTCAGAATATGCCAAATGTTTTCACTGTTGACAACGTCTTCTTCAAATTCGTCAGCGTGGGATTCAAAATCTTCATGGCAAAAATTGCAAGCTGGAAGAATGACTTCCTTCACAATCTCGTTCACAATGTTACTCGCAAATGGCTCTAGCATTGATTCAATAACTCGAGCAATTTGCTCGGCAGGTAAATTAGAGGAAGCTTCAGAACCTTCCAGATGATCTCGATCAATGAAATCTTTAGTCTCGGCAAATGGCTTGCTTGATCCTTGCTGGCTCGACTCGCCATAGTCACACTTGGAAAATTCATCATTTTCACACTTGGAACCTTCCATTTCATCACTGAAACCATTTGGCCTGATGAAGTTCGATTCTCGCTCGCTAGACTCTTCGTCGTCGAGCTTGGAACCTTCCTCGTCAACACACTTGGAGCCTTCATCATCATCGTACTTCAAATCCTGAGTGATACCACTTACGACAAACTTCGACTGTTCAAAGACCTCTTCGTTCGAAATCCCCCCTTCAACATCAGTATCACTCAAGTCAGCTGCTGAATTCCCGCATATGCTATTGCCTTCCTCATCTGCATCCTCGCGCTCTACCAGCATGAACTCTGATGTCACTGACGATGTTTCGTCCTTGTCCTGCATCATACTTTGTATCTTTCTCCTGCCAAGCCAAGGATGAAAGGGATTTGATGATTTTGATTCCACGACTCCCGTTGGTACCAAATAGCTACCGAAAACTATAGGGAATACAAAAAGAACGTTCCGTGAAGGCACTACCGGTTTATTAGCGTTTCGAATAAGGTTCCGAGTAGTTCCAGAAATTCCAAGATTTGAAGTGATTTCAAAAAATTTTGTTGTTGTTTTAAAAAAAGTAGTTTTAAAAAAAATCGATTTTTGTTGTTGTTTAAAAAAAAAAAAAAAAAAAAAAAAAAAATGCTTTTATCCCCAATACTAGTAGTTTTAAAAAAATAAAAATAAAAAATTTAAAAAATTCTGACGGTTAGGTGAGGTTACACGAGTGATTGTGGTCTCCTATACTGTCCGTTTTGAAGGTAGAGAAATCATTGCACAGACGTTAATCGTAGACGTTATCATTACA
>Ga0105053_10009304_pt1 | contig 12533 bp, 7 predicted proteins | sample BON01_FD_78093 | JGI IMG/M metagenome (GOLD analysis project Ga0105053, IMG submission 78093) | Freshwater microbial communities from Lake Bonney liftoff mats and glacier meltwater in Antarctica - BON-01 | ecosystem: Environmental > Aquatic > Freshwater > Ice > Glacier meltwater | place: Lake...
AGCCTACCATTTTGATGGAAGAGACATCGGTGGTCAAAGCAGTATTTTTTAAAATTTCTTCCTTTTCCAGAAGCGCAATGGTACGGTGTATCTTCAACTTAAACTCGGTTCCCTGATAGTTGGCAATAGATGTTGATTTGGTCATGGATATTTCCCTCGGACCAGCCTTGGTTTTTTTCCAAGGTTCATGGTCTATGGCTGCAGGGGTGTGCCAGTTATCAAATTCCATTTTTTTTCCTGGTTCAAAGAATAAGGAGTACCTGTTTCCTTCAGGCCCAAGCCATAGGCGACTTTCTCCTCCATAGGCATTCATGTGCTTGTCTATAGGGCCTTCAAATGCTTCATAGTTTATCCAGCCAAAGCTTTCGCCATTGTCACCTTCTGCTGTTGAGGTGAAAACTTTACCCTGGTATTTGGGGGATACCAGGACTTTGGCCTGCTTGTCTTCCGTACTAAGCTCGACAAGTTGCGGATCAAATTTTTCTAAAAACTTTTTATCCTGCAAAAAATTATTTGGACTGTCCTCCGTGACCTGATTATCTTTCTGGCTCTCTGAGCAGGAATTAGTAAAGATTAAATTGCTGAGAAGGGCAAAAACAATGATGTATTTGTTCATTTTGGTATAATTCTTATGCGTTTTAATCACAATTATTACATTAAATCTGTAACCCTACAATTGAATCAATAAAATCAATAGTTACTCCTCGAATCTTCTGCGAGTTATAGAAAATACTTTTATATGACAGACTTTTTGGTTTATGGCGGAAGAAATCAATCAAGGAAATACCTATTTATTTGTCTATTGTAACCCCCATAAGCTGAACTCACAATTCCCCAAACACCTCATCCAGGTCCAAAACAAAACCAGCAAGGGTTTGAGAGCTTACTTTATCACCCAGGGTAAATAAGCGGGAGGGGCGGTATTTACCAGCCTCCAGTGTATAGATCAGCAAGGTGCGCTCATCGGGATGAACCACCCAGTATTCCTTCACACCGGATGCCTCGTACACCTCGTATTTCAGTTGCAGCTCCTTTTTATTGTTTCCGGGAGAGAGGATCTCTACGATCACATCCGGAGCACCCATACAGCCCAGCTCGTCCAGCTTTTCTGGATCACAGACCACACAGAGGTCAGGCTGCACTACTGTATCGATGTCCTCATGCCTTCTGGAGGAAACTGGAAGCCGTACGTCAAAGGGGGCCACGTACACTTTGCAGGTCTTTCCTTTTAAGAATTCATACAATTTATTTGAAAGTACCATAGAAATCTCCTGGTGCACTCTTCTGGGAGCTGCCGCTGCCTGCCTGAATACGCTTCCCCGGATCAGCTCTACCATTTCGTCCAGCTGCCAGGAAAGGTAATCCGCATAGGAATAGTTTCCATAACCGAGAATGGGTTCTTTGACTTTATCTTGTGGCTTTTCCATATTTTTGGGTACGAATTAAGTGCTATTTCTAAAGATAAAAAGAAATGGGCAAATCCACCAGTGTGAAAAAACGATCCAATGTATGAGATCCTAAAAGTTTAAGTTATTAAAGGTTTATTTTTCAAGCCGTGATTTTTTATTTCCCTGTTTACTGGCAGAAAAGTGAATGATTTTGAAGTAATTTCACGCATAAAAGAAGTTTTCTTGGTCTATTCATATTTCGTTTAAAACGCTGAATTGGGGTAGGAATAACAGATTAATGATGCTTTAGAAAGAATTAAAACTTCATTTATCCGGTTAATACACCATTCGTTTCCAGCTTGATTTTTAATAGAATGAGAATTCCATAACTTTGCCTTGCGGAATAGCTAAAACTGAAATTTCATTTCCGAACAATAGGCAGCTGAAAATGGAACAAAAGAACAATAGGCACTTTTTTATCATGAGGTTATTCATAGCCATCATGCTACCTATTGTACTGTCCCTATCCATGCTACCCTGTTGTCCCCCCATGGATACCTGCCCGGATGAAGTTAGCCATGCTTGTGCTGATGGCCCTGCACAGGGAACTTTACCCAGCTCGGGATTATGCTCTCCTTTCTATACCTGCGGACATTGCCCAGGTTTTATACTTCAGGAAGTCGATTTTCCTCCCTTGCCTTTTCGGAAAATAAGCCGAACGAATTTTAGTAATATAACGGAATTCAAACCTTTTTCTCTGGTTAAATTATTTTTCAAACCACCAAAGGCTTAACCTTCCTGTTTACACTGAGGTAATTTTAAATTACCAATTATAATTTTTCAATCAATCAACTATTAATCAATTACCGTGAAACACATTGTCACAGTACTGTTATTGCTATGCCTTTATGGCACTGCTTTGGCACAGAGTACATTTACAGCCACGATCAAGGATGAGGAATCGAAGGAAGCCTTATTTGGCGTGTCGGTTTTTATTCCACAATTAGAAAAAGGGGCAGCCAGCGATGTTCAAGGAAAAGTTGCCATTAATGAAATCCCAGATGGAACTTATGCTATTTTAATAACGCACTTAGGATATGAATCAATAAAATTGGAAAAGTCCTTCCCCATGAATCAGCAAGAAGAGCTGACTCTACTGATGTCTCACGCCCATGAGGAAATGGAAGAGATAGTTATCTTATCCACCAGGAGCAGCAGGACCATAGAAGATATTCCTACAAGGGTGGAAGTTATTGCAGGCGAGGAACTTGCAGAAAAAGGAAACATGAAACCCGGTGATATCCGAATGCTTTTGAACGAAAGTACGGGGATCCAGACCCAGCAGACTTCTGCAACCAGTTATAACTCGAGCATTAGGATTCAAGGGCTGGATGGAAAATATACGCAATTACTTAGAGATGGCCTTCCATTGTATTCCGGTTATTCAGGTGGCTTAAGCCTGATGCAGATTGCACCCCTAGACCTCAAGCAAGTAGAAGTAATCAAAGGTGCTTCTTCTACACTCTATGGTGGAGGAGCAATAGCAGGATTGGTAAACCTAATTTCTAAAACCCCTGGAGAAGACCGTGAGCTGAATTTTATGGTTAACGGGACCTCGGCTCTTGGGTTGGATGTTAGTGGTTTCTATTCGGAGAGGTACGGTAAAATTGGGGCCACCGTATTTGCTTCATACAACAAAGGGACAGCCTATGATCCTGCAGGCATAGGGCTAACAGCTATTCCTGAATTTGAACGTTATACCATCAACCCCCGAATGTTTTGGTACCTTGATGAAGAAACGGAAATTAACCTTGGCTTTAACTTCACGACTGAAGATAGACTAGGAGGCAATATGGATTATGTAGAGGGCAATACGGACTCTGGTTATTTTGAATCCAACGAAACTGACCGCTTGTCTACACAGTTTGATGCTACCCATCGTTTCTCCGACCATTCCCGCATTCAGGTGAAAAACAGTATTGGTTTTTTCGACAGGTCCATAGCTATACCAAGCTATGTCTTCAGTGGAAAGCAGGTTTCCTCCTTTTCAGAGCTGAATTATGTCACCTTCGGCGAAAAGATGGAATGGATTGTAGGGCTTAACCTTTGGACCGAAAACTTTGATCAAAGACAGGGGGACCCGGACAATGACCTGGGTTTTTCCAATACTACTACCGGAGCCTTTGTTCAAAATACCTGGAACATGGCAACGCAATGGACCCTGGAAACTGGCTTGCGAGGGGATTACCAAAGTCAATATGGGTCTTATCTGCTGCCGCGCTTTTCATTGTTGTTTGAACCCAATGAAAAGATTACTATTAGGACAGGAGGGGGACTGGGTTATAAAACACCCACCCAATTTACCGAAGATACAGAAAGGCTGCACTTCCGGAATATTCTACCCATAGACTTTTCAGAAACCAGCGCCGAACGTTCTACAGGGATTAATTTGGATGTCAATTACAAATGGCCGGTGACAGGTGATTTAAGCTTAAGTACAAATGCACTCTTGTTTTATACACAGATCAATGATCCGATGCTATTGCAGTCAAACAATAACGGCATGTATGCATTCAAGCAACCCAACGGTTATATCTATACCCAAGGTTTGGAAGCCAATATGAAGTGGAGTTACCGTGATTTCAAACTGTTCCTAGGCTATACCTATGCAGATGTAAACGAACATTATGACAATGAAGAAACCGAATACCCTTTGGTGGCCAAACACAGGCTGAACAATGTATTGATGTATGAAAAACATGGAAATTTTTGGATCGGACTTGAGGCTTACTATTTCAGTCCCCAAAAGCTTTCTGATGGCAGTACCGGGAAATCCTATTGGATCATGGGCATCATGTCTGAGAAGAAAATAGGAAAGTATTTTTCCCTTTTTCTGAATTTTGAAAACATGTTGGATACCCGTCAGACCAGGTTTGATACGATTTACACAGGCAAACTTAGCGATCCCCAGTTCAGGGATATTTATGCACCCGTGGATGGTTTTGTAATCAATGGAGGTTTTAAACTCAGTCTTTAGCACCGAATCCTGTTTGAACTGTGTTAATAAGTCATGGCATTTCATGTTCATGGTAATAACTTCAATTCGAGTTAAGATCGTTTTAAAATAAACTGATTGTCATTACGAACCCATTTTAGGGGGACTTTGAGGGGGGAATGGAGGTTCTGTCCTGATTTGTTAGGGATTTCGATTCTTTCTTCTTTCTCTGCTCAAAGTCTTTAACAAGCTTGTTAATCAGGATTTCGAGGCAACGAAAAACTATCATAGGCTTGCAAGCTTCGGTCAGGATTTTGTCAGCATTGTTGCAGAAAAAAAAGCAACAATACCGCCAAAATCAGGTGCCTAGTTTCCACTGTCCACGGGTTTTCACCCGTGGTTATTATTGTTGAAGCCCTTTAGGCTTCTACAGTTCTCTTTAGGATGTCTTGACATTTCTATTTAGTGCTCCACTAGCAATAATTAGGGGGCAAGATTTGCATAAAACAATTTATGGCTTTTTAAGATCCAGGCTAAATCTTTGCCCATAATAATTGAAAAATACACAGTGCCGCAGGTGAACAATGGGACTCTCGCGTAAACATTCCCTTGCCTTCGACAAACTCAGGCACCGGTAGTTCGACAGATTCAGGCACCGGTGTTTCGACAAGCTCAGGTACCGGTACGAAAACCCAAAAATCTCAGACTCCGGTAATAGATTATTGAAGTATGTACCTTAATTAACAATTAACAATTATTCATTACTCCCCAACTCCCAACAGTGGTTCGTTTTCAGGTAATTCTGGTGGACAGATAAGATGCTTTACCATAGCCTTTTGTAGCGTTTTCACGGTCGGTTACGTCTTGAATAAAAGCAGCTGAAAAATTTGGAGAATCAAAACATTAACTATAGGCTTAGATATATTTTTAATCTTTTCTTTTTTACGCGGAGATGGTTGACAATTAAAATTTGATTAAGATGAAGAAAGTAGTGGTTTTTAAAAGAAAGTGGATGGTTTTAGTGGGCATGGTTTTTCTCTTACCGATTCTTGGGGGATGACAGGATGAGGGATTACCGGAGGGTGAGATCCGATTAAGTGAAATCCCGGATATCCCTGACTATAAATCTCTTTCCCTTGAAGGTGCCCAGTGGAAATTTATCGGTTTTGTAGATGGGAGACGGGACAGGTTAAGATTAGCAGAACCCACCAAAGAAAACAGTTATAGAATCACATTTCTCAAAAATGGTGAATTTTCAGGAACTACCTATATGAACGGGATGGCTGGAAAATATGAAGCTTCTGAAATCGACGGGAGATTGAAGATTCTAGAATTTGGATTGACATCGTATGCGGGAGAAATATATGACAGCCCGATGTACACCGAATCATTTAAGAATGCCAGCAATTTTCATATTTCTTCCAAAGGTTTAATAATCTATCAAGATGTACAAAACTACCTGCTGTTCAGTCCTTTTTAGAATTATTGTTGCAGAGACCAATAAATTCAAATGTTAACCCCAACTATCATGAAAAGAACAATTACTTCGTTGTTTATTTGTCTTTTTTGCCTTTCGGGGATGGCGCAGATCAGCACCGATGAGCCTCCGGTTAGCTTTAACTTGCCTGAAGATGTGTTTAAAGACCAGAAGGTGGAACCAATGACCATGCCGACTGGATATGGAGCGGATACACGAGGAGGACGAAAATGATGAGCAGGAGGGCATTCCGCCAAGGTTCGGCTGCACTACTGTATCGATGTCCTCATGCCTTCTGGAGGAAACCGGAAGCCGTACGTCAAAGGGAGCCACGTACACTTTGCAGGTCTTTCCTTTTAAGAATTCATACAATTTATTTGAAAGTGCCATAGAAATCTCTTGGTGCACTCTTCTGGGGGCTGCCGCTGCCTGTCGGAATACGCTTCCCCGGATCAGCTCTACCATTTCGTCCAGCTGCCAGGAAAGGTAATCCGCATAGGTATGGTTTCCATAACCGGAGATGGGTTCTTTAACCCGGATTTGAAGACATGGAAAAATGTAACGTAATGAAGCTAACGTGAGAGATTTTGTCAGCATTGTTGCAGAAAAAAGGCAACAATACCGCCAAAATCATTTAATGTGCATTCACTGAACCACGGGCTACACCCGTGGCTGTGATATTACGCCCTTTCTGGGCTGGTGAAATAGAACCAATGCCCCCTATTCTACTATGATTACCCTAAGTCTTTAAAGAGTTAGATGGAATTATGCAATAGGATTCGTAATGCCTGTACCGACTTCAATCGGGAAGTGGCGTAATCACAAGAAAATCAGGCTGTTTGGAGACTGAATCATAGCAGTGATATGGTGAACCTGTCTATCCGTCAGGTAGAGTCGAAAACAGCAATGATTGACTGATTTTGAAGTGATTTATCACGTAATAGGTTGCCCATTGCATGGGTCAGGTTAAATTTGGAAAAGCCCACAGTTTATAGACTGTGGGCTTTTTACTTATTAAAAATGGTTTCCCCGTTGTCCTTAATCTTTCGCTTTCTTCTTAATCACCAGATCCATTACACCTTCAGGTGAATTCGCCTTGCCTGTTACTTTTTCTCCTTTTTGCTCCAGAACTGTTTTCACGACATTTCCTTCCACATAAATATCGAATGATAATTTCCCATCCTTTAAAGCTACATTTTTCCCTGAAATGGACTGGCCATTTTTAAAAGTAACCTTTACCGTGGTTACCTTTTCTTTGTCTGCTATTAACAATGTCCCTTCATAGTAGGGGTAAGGGGCATCATAGCATTCATAAACCCAGCTGCCTTCATACTTTGAAGGGGCATCCAGGGCTTTCGCTGGTACGTTAAAAAAGGATACAGCGAATAAGAGTAGCAATACTGCACTTAAATTTTTCATGGTAGGATATTTTTTGGTTAAACACAATGAAACAAAGGTAAAGAATGTATAGATAACAATTGAAATAAAGGGATTTAGCCCACTATTTAGGGGTGAATGACTGTGTTTAGGACAATAAGTGATCGAACTCAGGGGTGAATTTGCGCGATACGGGGATTATTGACATACTACCTTCCAGATGCAGGCTGACTTTTCCTGAAGATTTTTTGGCCAATTTCACTTTTTGTACGTTGACCAGGTAGGATCTGTGGCATCTCTTTATGGGCCAGTCTTTAAGTTGCTCGGCTATGCATTTCAATGAATTCCGCAACATTTCTTTTTTGACTGTTCCATTGTCTTTATAAAAAATGATAGAATAATTATCAGCTGCTTCGATATACAGGATATCTGATGATTTTAGTGAAAACCGACTTTTGCCATACTCATCCTTTAAGCTTATTGTTTTATTGGTCAAAATGGAGATGGCATGCCTTCTTTGGTCTTCTTGTTGTTTCTTGAAAATCCAGATAAAACATAGGGCCAGCGTATAGGGAATCAAAAGTCCTAGAAAAGTATATTTCAAGCTAATAAAATATTCCGGAAAGAACTTCGAACTGATGTTGCCATATAGTCCATAGAAAATAAGTGATAGGACAGTGAGTTCCGCCAAGGTCCATAAAATAAAATGGACCACCATACCATTGCTTTTTATCAGTAAAGACTTAATCAACAGTTGCGAAAGTGCCAAAACAGCACCTCCAATAATCCCAAAACCTGACAAGCGTAAAAACTGGCTCAGTCCACGATCAGCTTCCCATTGGTCGATCCTAAATGGGGTGTAAAGGTTGGTGAAAAGGATTGTAAAAATGGTACAAAAGGCAATTAGTACTAGCTTTTCCCAGGTGTTGCTGAGCAATTTAAATTCGGAATACAAGAAATTATTGTTCTTAAACATCACCCTAAATTAAGAAAAGGATACATTAAAACGAGGGTTTAAATACTATGATTTTTTTCTGTAAGGAAGTGGTGTCTCATTTGGATTGAGATGCATCTATTATAACTACGGAGGAATGAGACAAATACCAGACAAAAAAAAGCCCCAAGTTGAAGCATTCAACTTGGGGCTTAAACTGTTGGCCAACCAGGGCTCGAACCTGGACTCTTCTGGACCAAAACCAGACGTGTTGCCAGTTACACCATCGGCCAATCATAAGATTAAAAAAGACTTGCTCTTTTTTAGTGTCACAAATGTAACAGGTCTTTTTTTTTAATGCAAATCCCATTTCGAAGAATTTTCTCCTAAAAGCTTTAAAACCCTAATTGTCAGAAACAAATTTTACCTATTTGTTGAAATAAAAATTGGTTTTATTTTCACAATGGAGATTTTGACCTGCCGAAACCACGATTTCTTGCTATTTTTAAATAGAACGGTCTTTTTAATTATCTAAGTAATTTGCCTTACAAACCTGTCAAGGTCACCTTGGCATAATTGTCATTTGAAAGTTATTGATTCATGCTCAATTTGCCTTGGATTTTAAAAAAAGCCAATTGTTATTTCCATAATTATTTCTTTCATGTCGATCAAATCACCTTTATTTAGTACACTTCTTTTCTTGATTACTACTTCCAGTATTTTTGCACAACAGCAGTTTACTGGCACCATCATAGACAGCCAAACCAAGGAGCCTTTGTTTGGTGCTTATGTTTTTTTGAAAAACCAAGATGGTGAAACGCTGAAATCAACTTACACTGATTTTGACGGTAAATTTAAAATTGACAGGCCTATAGTGAAAGACTTTCTAATAGAACTCTCATTCATTGGTTATCAGGTATTTCAAAAGAAGATCATAGCTCCTGAAGGAAGTGATTTGGGTGTTTTTGAGATTGTAAGTGATGGCCAAGAACTTGAAGCCTTTGAATTGTCAGCAGATGCACTTACTGGAGAGGTCAGGGGAGATACGGTGGCATTCAATGCGAATGCTTTTAAAACCAGACCACAGGCTGATGCGGACGAACTCGTCCGGAAAATGCCCGGTGTGGTAATTCAGAATGGAGTCATTGAAGTCCAGGGAGAAGAAGTAAAGGAAGTATTGGTAGATGGAAGGCCTTTCTTTGGAGACAATCCTGCGGCCGCATTAAAGAACCTGCCTGCTCAAGTTGTATTAAGAATTGAATTTTTGGACCAGAAAAGTGATGAATCCCGGTTGACGGGATTTGATGATGGAGAAACCATTAAAACGATTAATATCATTACGAAACCGGATATGCGTGCGGGTAAGTTTGGTAAGTTTTATGGAGGCTACGGGACAGACAATAATTATATTGGTGGAGGAAACATGAACCTTTTTAATGGGGCCAGAAGGCTTTCAATTTTGGGATTGAGTAACAATATCAACCAACAGAATTTCGGAGGAGATGAATTGGGAAGTCTGGAAAGCAGCAGTGGAGGTTCAAATGATGGCCTTACGGTAGGTGAGTTGCCTGGCATTACCAACACCAATGCTTTGGGTGCTAATTTCTCTGATGAATACCTTGATGAGAAATTAAAAGTCACCGGTAATTACCTATTCAATGACAGGGACAATGTGCTCAATAGAAGTTCATCGAGGGAATACATCCTTCCAAATGATAGCCTGCAGCTCTATAACGAAGACCGAAATAGTCAGACCAGAACACAAAGTCACAGGTTTAGTGCAAGGATAGATTATAAAATCAATGAAAAACATGCATTGATCTTAAGGCCCAGAATAGGTCTTGATTTCAGGAATTCTGTCAATCTTCGGGATGCTAGCAATCTTTTTAACGAAAATACAATAATCAGCCAGAACCAAAACAAAACTGTATCTACCCGAGAGTCGATGAGTTTTAGAAATTCGCTGAACTACAGGTATAAATTTGATAAAGAGGGCCGAGCACTGTCTACCTACATCTATACCAGTACCTACGGTAGTGAAAGCGGGTCAGATTTAGTAGCAGTTAATATCAACGTACAAAATTCAAATGTTGATTCCCTGGTGCAGTTCAGGCAAAATATTTACAATAGTTTTTATTATAGTTCGGGGATTAGTTTTTACGAGCCCTTGAGTGAGAAGTCCCGTCTCCGTTTTGGATATCGGGTGTCAAATAATGGCTCAGATACAAACCAGGATGTAGAAATTCAGGAAGCTGAAACTGGCCTAACCAGAATTGACAGTGCTTTGACCAATCAGTTCGAAAACAAATATACCACGCACAGAGGAGGAGCAGGATATAGTTACCAATCAGAAAAACTTTCAATTTATAGCAATTTCCAATACGAGGCTGCGGCTATAGATAGTGACAGGATATTTCCTGGTTTTGAAAACACCAAAAGGTCATTTACAAATTTCTTACCCAGAGCGGTGATCAATTACCAATCGGGGGAGTTCAGTAATATCAGAATAGATTACAATACAGATACAGATGCACCGTCTATCCGGCAATTGCAGGATGTTATTAGCAATGCCAATCCCTTGCAGATATCTAATGGTAACCCTAACCTGAAGCAGGAATACAGCCACAGACTTTTTACGAGGTACAGAAAAATTAATCCCGAGACCAATCGTTCTCTGATGTTTTTCATCTATGGCAATGTCAGAATGGATTACCTCGGAAACGAGACATTCATTGCTTCTCAGGATACCCTGATCCAAAAAGATGTATTGTTGCGTCAGGGAGGGCAATATACTAGACCAGTAAATCTTGACAATTATTACGTGTTTCGTCTTTATGGAAGTTATGGCTTCCCGCTTAAATTCATGAAAAGTAACCTTAGCATTAATTCCAGCTTTACAACCCGTAACAGACCTGGTATAATCAATGGGCAATTAAATACGAACAAAAATACTTCTTACCGACAAGGCATCAACTTGAGTAGTAATATCAGTGAAAGTATTGATTTTAACTTGTCCTCAAGAGGGAGTTTCAATTGGGTAAGAAGTAGCTTACAGGAAAGTCTAAGAAATAATTATTATACCCACAATACCAGAGCTGACCTGTTTTGGAATTTTGTTGGGGGCGTATTTGTAGGCACCAGTGTAAACCACCAGCTGTATACTGGGCTAGGAGAGGATTTTGATAGAAGTATACTTTTAACCAACATGGATATCGGTTATAGGATTCCACCAAGCAATAAAACGGAATTAAAACTGACCGTTTTTGATTTGTTCAATCAGAATGCGAGTATCGATAGAAATGTAACTGATGTCTACATAGAAGATGTGAGGACACAGGTCTTGAAGCAGTTCTTTATGCTTACGGTTACTTACAACCTTAGAAGATTTGGTGGCTATGACATGGCGTTATAATCTGAAACAATCAATTGCCCTTGGGATCACTCCCTTTAGAAGAGGCAGAGAATTTTTTTACATAAAATAGGTTTATTACTGGAGGGTATAACCTTGTTTTATTGACAAACCATCTTTATGGTTTGTCAATAAAACAACTCAATTCTGAGCAGTCTACTACTTTCTTATGATTTCAACTTTATAAATTTGCACAAAATCTTCTTCTATTATCATCCAGGATGGCGAAACATGGATTCATTTCTGAAATTTCATAGGACCTGCCAGAGGTGCGAAATGGACTGGTTTCCTCAAGATTGATGATCCGTTCAGCAGAATCTTTCTCAGGATCAAATTTTGCTATCAGTTGAAATTGATCGTAATATTCGTCTTGCGTTTTGTTGTATTCTCCCCAAGCCACTAGTCCTTTTTGAAAAAATATTTCATCGTGATCCAGTAATTCTGAGTCGGCAGCTGCAGGTCCTGCAAAGAAAGTAACTTCATTCTGAAAAGGTTGCTGTTTGACGAGGTTTCCTTCCACATCAAACTCGAAAAATCCTCTGTGGGATACGAGTGAGATAGGGTCATGCTCTTTAATTTTCGCTGTACTCCATAAATACCTTCCGTAATTGTCTTTTTCTGGGTTTTCTTTAGGTTTTTTATTTGTTTTTGTATAACCCTACATGTGCAAATTACAATGTGTTTTGTTTTTTTTCATTTATAGTTCAGAAAGTTAAGTTATCAAAAGAAAATTAATCTTTAATAAATTTGATATATCAGTAAGTCACATTGTATATTTGGAAAAAGATAAAAAGGTCTTTTAATATTAATTACTTATTTGTTCATTTATTATTCATTTAAACCTATTTAATATATGCTCTCAAAATCACAAGCACGGGCATTTTTCTTTGGAGGTACAGCAGTCACTTTTCTAATCTTTATTGGATTGACCATTTATTCACTGGCCCCTGGAA
>Ga0105053_10009305_pt1 | contig 12532 bp, 9 predicted proteins | sample BON01_FD_78093 | JGI IMG/M metagenome (GOLD analysis project Ga0105053, IMG submission 78093) | Freshwater microbial communities from Lake Bonney liftoff mats and glacier meltwater in Antarctica - BON-01 | ecosystem: Environmental > Aquatic > Freshwater > Ice > Glacier meltwater | place: Lake...
GTATGATGTCGTACATCATATCTAGCCCTTTCAGCGCCTGAACTATCAACAACTTGATAAGAACCGTGACTGTGATCTTAATGGTATGGGGCTAGAGTTTGTGGTCAAAAAGAAAAAACCCACTGTGTGATGGAGCCATCGTGTGGCTGGATTTGTAATCCTGTCTGGAAAATATTTATTCTGTTTTTTGGTGCGATTTTACGTACGTGCGACCAAATCCCAAAATAGATTTTGCAAAAACAGTTTGTTTTGGATATTTTTTTTTTTCGAATGGGTACAAATCGCACCCATGCCGTCGCAAAAAACTTTGTTTCCGGGGCGTGTAGTAATGTGAGTAGAATTATACCCATCCGAAGCCAAAAAAGGTTCGAACAACAAACAAACGAGTTTACGTTATAACTGAGCATCGATTGTCTTCCAGTCGTGTTTTTTAATGTTTTGTAGCACTTGGTTTTGCACCATACAGTCCACTATTTGGTGGACCCAAGGCTCTCGTCGGGCCCGTAGATACTCGTATCGTGATCATTGCCAGGGTCAGACCCACCGCCTACACCGCCTACACCGCCTACACCGCCTCCACCGCCTCCACCGCCTTCGCCACCGCTGCCGCCTCCGCCGCCGCTTCTGCCACCGCCACCGCTTCTGCCACCATCGCCGCTACTACCACCGGCGGTTCCTTCGCTGACTACTGTGTATACCACAGGTGACTCTTGGCATTGCAGTGCAAACTTGTTTTGCGTATCATGTACAATACATGACGCTTGCGTGACTTGCTGTTGCCAATCCTCCCCCCCTTAGGGAAGGGGGAGGGTTGCCTCCTTTATATATGTATGCTCACATAAAGTTAAAAAGATGGCATGTGAGCACAAATATATAAAAAAAGATTATGACACTTAGATTAGATATCCAAAAAAATACACCTATTTATACTAGGATTTACATGAGCCCACTTGAGAAATGAGCTGATGAAAATTTGCAATTTTTGTTGTCTTGTTACTGCAAGTTACTACATATCCACATATACACAAAGATACACACACACAAAATTACACACAAACACACATACACAGACATACTATCTCTATTTCACACACAAACAGCACACACACTCGAGGACATGTTTAGACACACACACACATGAGTCACAAAATACACTGAGGAGGGTTGGATAAGACAAGAATTGAATGAGTTGAGAGGTCGAGCCAAAGAGGCAGTAGAAAGCGAGGGTTTCTGAAGATCTATTTATATAGATGTATTTGTGTTGTATGATTGAGGTAGTAATTGGTGATGGTCTCCAAAATGGATCATGGGTCACGAACCATCAGGAAACTAATCCGTTTTTTAAAAAAGACGCGTTAGTTCTGAAAAAAATCTTTATTCGGTCAAAAGCAAGAAGCAAGAACCAAGGAGTAGAGAAAGAGACAACATCGGGGAGAACACCTGTGACGTGGAGCGCAGTGAACTGGTACCCCCAGAGCGCTGACGTCACACGAGTGGTTTCCTCCCGCGAGCACCGCTTGCGCGGACGCTGGGGGCAGAAGAGTCGTTGTATATATATATTTATGTGCACATTTGAGAGGAATTGATAATATAAGCAGCAGAAGAAAAGAAATTGTACAAACACACTGGCTGTCTACATACTTGTAATGAGCACACGCTTGTACAGTCTACTTTGCTACAGCCATACACATTATATACTGGCGCACTGACATACACCACTACCCTACACGAACCTACAAACACTTAACCCTGCACAAGCCTACAAACGCCTACACAATCCTACAAACGCATAATACAACCCCGACATGCCTACAACACATACATACTCTACACCTACAAAACACTACATACCTACACTACCCCTACATATATACACTACCGTTACAACCTACACTACTCCTACAACCCCTACAACACAACGCACCCTATGATCTACACTGCGTACTGGCCCTGCCACTGCACACATGCTCAATGAGCATGTGGTTGGCCAGTGAGGCTGCTATTTGCTAGTGATAGAATACTATGTGCTGCGACATCTATTGGCGATCATATTATGTCTGAAATGTTACCAGCCTCCTGCAGAAGGAAAAAGTATTGAATTCCCCCGAAAACATGCAATTCTGGCAGATTGCACAACCATTACTTGCATAAATATCCCAAGAATATATTGTCTGTTTTCAACATATTGTCTGTTCTATTAATGCCTATAACTGCTTTTGAAATGCTTAGACTGCCACAATCTTGAAACACCTATGTTTCTGTGGGTATCGCCTCTGGTTTTACTCCTGTATACTATGGAAACCGCTTTGTTTTTCAGAATATGGCACTCTTTTTAATTTGCTTTTTGGTAAGCCTCCATGATAGCGGAGATTCGTCAACATGAATGTTGACATTCATTATGTAATGTTGGTCTCTCTTGATGCTTTAAAATACAGTGCATGTATTTATTATACAACCTTAAATGCTATAGTCATAGGATTATAGTAGGTTTACAAATCAAAGTACGAATACGAATTCTGTAAAATTCACTCGACGTTCTTGGATATCCGCAAACTAGGACCAAGATTTTTTTGAAATTCTCAGGTTTGCGACTAGCATTCAGGCAGGCTTCCTTAAGTCACAGAATATCCATAAAACAAAAAATGACGTATTGTATTCCTTTCCCGCTCGTCAATTTTGAAGGTGAACAAAATGTGTATTATGATTTGTCCACGTGTGACTTTCGACAGAATTGTCACTCAAGAATCTATACACTATCTCTTGTACTCAGTATGCATTTTGGTGCTCGGCATTCTGGTGCAGATAGATTGCTCTGCTCCATCTTTTTGTTCGCATGCCTGAGATGTATCTTGCATGCTGAATAATGATGCGGTGCCATTTGCAGTACATGCTTGGTTGTGTGCGCTAAAGAATTTTTTGCTTGACTGCGCAGTTTGTTCTCACCTAATTCGTACTTGTGTGATGGTTGGGGAAAATACTCAGGTATTTTGAACTGTCACCAAGGGGCTTCACGTATGGGGGGACATTTTCCGTTCTATCATTGCATACTTTCTGTCGTGCAGCCTTGTCGTGTTTGTCAAATACTGCATCTATAGACTGTGTCTGTAATCTGCTACTTTGTTTTCTGTACTCAAGAAGAATTTTCTTGATTCTTGAAATTAGCATTTTGCTTTGTGCAAATGTGTCTTCGTGTGATTAAGACATAAGTCATATTGTGACCAGAGACCTATAGTCGATTTTTCGAGTATATGTATGCTTATTTTATCTCGATAAGTTTTCGTTCTGAAGATCTTCGTATCTTATGAACTTGTCTACACAGCGCTGTTATATACTTAAATTTGCCAAGCGGATTAGATTGTATGCCAGACACTTGTTGCCTCTCGCTGATCAGACTTGGTCGAGTAGCCTTATGCGTGAACACGGTGAGCTGGGCAAAAGCAATGTTACCTTAAACTCCGAAGACAGGAGCTGGTAGAACCCTCTAAAGTCTTATCCGAGCCCGAATGTGTGGAACGGGACGATTTAGTGGCAGGCAAAGCTTGTTTCCTAAGGATTCGGGGTAAATTTGCCGCAGCAGGTTACCAAACCTTCGACTCCATACCAAGGTGGGGCAGATCCATTTGTACCATCTGGTTCGCATGCCCCAAAGTAAAGGGAATCCCGGAAAGCAACGTGCTGCAACTTTCTGCTTGGTTGGCCCACCTGAGAACCATGCAAAAGCACCTGGCCAGTCTCAAAATACTGAAGGCCAAACCAACTGGTCTCCCGTCAATCGAGACGGCCACTATGCGGTTAAAGGCAAAATCTTCTAAAGACATTCAGCAGAAGACCCAAAGACTGGTACAGATCACGGAGACGTCAAGGCTAGACATCCCTCTGCACCACAACCTAAACACAGAAATGGACCGCATTCTATCGAATTGCGATCTTATCTGGGTCAACAGGAGTAAAGATGCAGTGCCGCTCCAGGACCATGTACTAGCGCGTATGGTGGCAACAGGCCTGACACGGGCGGTGAGACTGGGAGATGAGTTAGTGTCGGGTGGAGGCAGAAGGACCAGTGAGGGTGCTCCTACTCTCCTAGCAAACGAACTAGCGGGCATAGATGCACTCCTTATGATGGGCAATGAGCTCGAGACAGTATCGACTGGTATCACCCGGGCAGGGCGACTAGTTTCCCGGGAATTCTACAAAGGCTAATCAAAAAGTGCAATAGAGAATCGGAGGCTAAAGATCAGCATAGACAATGGTGGGAGCAACTACTTGTACACCAACCTCCGGAGCTCAAACAAGCAATTGATGGCCTACGGGTGGAGATCTCGAAAGAATTAAGGATTGCTGGGACAAGGTGGACTGGCTCAGTCAACTGGATCAGGCGCAGAGGAACGTGTTGGCCTTCGAGCACAAGGATATCAAGTTTCGCATCCCAAGAAGCAAGAAGTCCAGACTGCAGAGCCCCAGAGACTGCCCACATCAACATGGAGGAAGTCGGCCGGAGCCTGATTAGATGCGTTGATGGAGTCAGGACCCTCCTTCCGCCAGATTTCACAAGACTGGCACCTGTGCTGGAGGCAAATCAGACGCTGGCCGAGTTGGCCGACCTGCTGGACGCACAGGGGCGCGCTGTCAGCCAAGATGACGCAGGTGCGGTAGGACGAGACTTCATACACATTCCGAGACTCATGGGCCCCGTGGCAACGCTTAAGCATCTCAAATCAAGCGCCAACTTGAAAGGCCACCGTCTTCTCTCCCCTCTGGAGGTGCTGGAGGCGACTTACAGAGACTGGAAAGCACACCTAGCGGCCTTTGCAAAGCCGAAACTCCTGCCCCCAGAGAAAGATTGGCTGGCCAAGTTCGACAGTTCCCAGGTCAACCTCCCTAAAAGAGCAGACAGGGCAGCCAGAAATCTCGGTCATCAGGCCATCATCCACTGTGAAGCGTGGATAAACCTGGTACGAAGAAGGAACTCGCAGCCGGGTGAGGAAGGTGGTTGGCAGTGGCAAAAGGATTCAAAAAGCTGGAGGCTCCTCCAGCGGGTAGCGGACCTAGTGAGACTTTCAATAATCTCGCACACTGTATTTGCCCCACCGGCATTGCAGGATGGCAGCGGTCAGAGGCCCTGCTCAAGTCTGAAGGAGGTCAGACAGTGGTCCGAGGCGAACGAGATCGACGAACATGCCGAGTGGAAACGGGGCAATGAGGGACTAGAATTTAGATGCCAGCTCAACACCCGCTGGATCCTTGCAAGAGACCCCCCCCACAGTATTCCTGAGGCCCTCTCACAGCGCTCACATAAAAGCGGCAGAGATAGAGAGGCTTCCCAGCGCCATATAGAGGAACTTAAACGCAGCTGCAAAAACACTAAGGCCAGCAAGGTGAAGGTTTCGCAAGTGCAGGTTTCGTGAGGTCTGCTAATGAGGTCGGCGCTGCCCGAGGAACTCACGGCCAGATCAGAGGGCAAGGTCGCTCAAGGCACAGTGTTTACAGTCCCGCTGATCCGGGACTGCATCATAAACATGATACACGACATGGAGAATGACATCGAGCTGCCATTGAAGAAAGGTGCTGACAAAGTCACTGCCCCAGAGGGCCCGTGGAAGTGGTTTACGTCTTCTGACCTGGGGTTCCCACTGGTAGATGACGACTACTGCAGGCCGATGCATCCGTTGGTTGAAGCATATGTCAAAGGCTGCCCGAAAGACTCGGAGCTGCTAGACGATAACGAAGAAGCCAGTTATCTCTGCAATGACTCATCTCATGGCCTTCCAGAACAGATGAAATGCATGATCTCGAAGTGGGGCCAACAGGCATAGGCTGAATCGATGGGGGACACGCAGGTCCAGCCAACAATGAGGGAAAGATGCTCGGTACCTCATGCTGCCAGGAATCCTGACACCATTCAAGATTGCAGTCTGAAGATCCTGCAGTAATGATCCTTTACCCTCCACGCGTTGGGGTAGACATGTTTTTGACGGAGCCAGGCAGTCTGGACACGTCGTGGGGAGGCATTAAAGCGTCAGCTTTCCACGGAGTGGCCACTCTGATCACTGAGCAGGGCCCCTACGAAGTGGAAGGCGCCAGGTGGCATCTCCTTTCAAGAATCTTTAGCTCGGCTGAAGAATTCAAAGAGGATTTCGAAGTAGAAGTACTTGCGCAAGAATACCTAGACGGGGACAATGTACATCGCTTCTTGTTGTGGCAGTTCCTTCGACAAGCTCAGAAAGTCTTTGGCGCGGAAACTTATTGTGGCGACACTGCCGTTATGGCGCCGCCCTTCTTCAACAGTGTCTTCAGGGGTGCGAGTCAGCCGTGGGGTACAAAAAAGGACGTTCTGTCAATCATCAATTGGACGAGCCTTAAAGAGGAAAACAAGGCACGGCTCAAGCCCCAACTCGCATACACGGGGGGGTGGATCCTCCTAGCCCTCTCTGCAGGTGTGAAGGCTCCGCAAGGTCCCCCAGTGCCAGGAGCCAGCAAGCTACTGACCACATGGGGCAAGGTGTACAGGACGAAGCACTGGTGGAAGAAGGGCACTGATCAATTGGCGGCTTACGACACTACGGCATCGATATACGCAGATCCATCAATGAATAACAATGGCGACAGCAATTCACGGAGCTTGGAATGAATTCGCATCAACAGGACAAGACAATTCAGAAATGCATCGCAGCGAGCGTTTGAGGCACACACGCAGTAGCTAGCTCATCCGAGAAGCAAGTTAACGATGCTTGACAGAGGTGGCCACGAAACGCCAGGACACAGATTGAAAACGACTATTTACGTATATACGATATATTCTATGGTACATATCACACATATAAATACGCATACACATACACATACTCTCCTCTCTCTCCTTCTTCTTGACTCAGAGCTCGGCGCATGAAATGATGCGAAAGGCCTTGTGCCTGCATCGAACTCCATGGGGTGTCTCCTAGAGTGCAATCTTACATCATAAGTCTGTACGATTATGTAATAAAAACAGTCTCTCTCTCTATGGGTCAGCGGCAGCGACGTAGTCCAAGAAGAAATGGTGGATGAATCGAGAGCCCTCCTGACGTCCAAAAGCACGAAGGATTAACCAGCACAATATTCAGTCGGCCATGAAGACGAATATTGGGCGGGTACCGAAACAGGGTTGTTTCGTATCTCAGAATTCAAGGGTATCATCTATGCCACGGACAGTTCCCAGAGCGCTGAAGGTATGTGTGCGGGTTTTAGCAGGCACGTCATTGGAAGAGGTGGCAGGACGACAGCGACGAGGGGGAATCCTCCAAAAGATCAGAACATGCAGTGGCTGCATTGGCCCTGGAGAACTCCGTAGCCGCTGACCAGAACATCGACATTGTTATACTTATAGACTCCAGATGCCTCTTGGACTCAATCCAACCATGGATTGGCAAAGAAAGTAATCCTATGATTCATAAATTCACAGATGGTGATATCCTTCGAGACATCATCGAGCTACTAAGGAAAAGAGTTGCCAAAGGGCTCTTCACGTTGTTCATCAAAATTCGCGCGCACACGGTCGAATTCTTCAATGAGATGGCGGACAGGTGGGCTGACCAAGGAGCTCTAGCGACCGAAAACGTAAGATGGAACTGTCCAAGACTTAGGCTGATTTTCTCATGGATGGAAGACGAGAAATCACACCGAGGTATCATGAGTAAAGGGTTGAAGGCTAGAGCGAACTTAATGATGGCCAAGCTCGAACTTCGCAAGCACAATAAGGCCTCGGCCACCCTTCTTGAACATGGAGGCAAGGGAGGGAATTCTTAGGTCTGCACTGGGCGGATAAAGATGCGGTGATGAAGGCGAAACGCAGGCTATTACAGCGTGTCAGCCTTCAATTTCCATGTGCCGCCACCTTTAAGAGGTGGGGCATGAGGGATAGCGACGAATGCCACTTATGCAAAAAACTATACCTAGACTGCGTAGCACACGCGGAAAATTTGGGGCATATACAGTGTTGCTGTCCGGCTCTCCAGAGACCGCGCATAGCGGTGCATCACGGCATCTGGCGGGAACTGCACGCAACTATTAGCAGGTGGTCCAACAAAAATGACGAGTCCAGATGGTTTTTCCCACTGGCAATAAGTGAATCTGACCACTGCGAATGGACCTTCAGGCGCATTGTAGATCACATTGGCCTCTTTACGGAGTGGAGTGACCAAGTGGCCCGGGAAGCATTTAAACAAGAAATCATCGATTTCCATCTCAGAAGGGGGTTGTGGGCACACAACGAGGAGAAGGAGTACCGCTCTCTAGTCACGAAATTCCTGTTATGCAGGCCCAATGGGATAGGCTTCAACGCGAAGGATAGGGACTGCAGGTTCATTCACGCGCCCTATACATGCTCAACAGAGCACCCCAGAGGTTCCTGAAAACTGGGTTGAGAAGAAAGAAATCGCCAAAGACTCACGCTACGAGAATCAGAGATTATTGCTAGAGGAGTATAGTTCTCGCAAGCGAGGCAGTCTAAGGTAGAAATGCACACAGGCCAACTTTACAGTGGGCGTGCGCGGATCGAGAAGACCGAAGATTTCGATAGCAGGCTCGCAGGCCTGGGGATCCAAGGGGAAAAAATCAGAGAAAGATCATTAAGCGCACGGTCAGAAAAACGCTCAAATTAACAGACGCCATGCTTGCCATATTTTTCCGGGCTGTCAATACAAATCCAAAATGGGCGAAGCATGTGGTTTCCAAGGTACTGGCAAACACCAGTACGGAACGATATAGTCTTTTCAAGAAATTCACTGGACCGACCAGCGGCTTTGACATCTAAGACCAGAAACTAAACGACACTGTCCTGTGTCCCGCGGGGGGCAGCAGGACAGTGAGGAAGTGTACGCCGGGCCAAGGCGTACGCTTCTCGCGAAAGAGAGAGAGAGCGAGAGAGCATGCGCGCTATGCAGACGCCATCTCTTCAAGTCTATAAATGAATAAAAAGAAAGGAAAGCAGGAAGAGCGAGAGTCAGGGCGAGAGACTGAAACAGAGCGCACGTGAGAGAGCCTGAGAGAGAGAAAGGCTGAGAGAGAAAGAGTGTGAAAAATTGTACACGTGTAGGGGACCCAATCATACTGGCACCAGAATATGCTTGGAGAGACATGAGCGACGTTTAGTACGACATATATATGTTACACAGTGCCCATGCCATGCAATCGTTGAGGATTCGAACCCCTTATCAGCCCAACTGAACGATCAAAAAATGGGAGGGTTTTTACACAGAAATGTCAAACGCACATCCCGGCTGTGAAGTCGTATTCTCCAAACAAACAATGCCATCAGCAATTTATTCGTTTCGAGAAAACAGGGCTGCAACTCCCTGGGAGAAGTGTGTGCACAAACAGGCACGTGTGTACAAACAGGCACAAATTAACATGTCAAAACATTGCATTCTAATTCACCATCTTGGCATCGCAATACTGGCACGTCATGCTCAGGTTTCTGTGACAGCAACTGATTGCTGCGTTTTTGCGAGAGAGAAGCCAAGCGAAGGCTTCACGGCCTTCGGTAGTTTTTGGTGGGCTCCGCCGTGTACATGATACCTTTCTCTAGATTACCACTTAGAATTTACACGAAGTACAATCATTACAGACATCTACGAACCTGCGCGCGCCAGGAAGTCTAAGGTTTTGGTGACGGAGCCAAGGAAATCTGCGGGCGTGTTGTACCTACTCCACTGCTTCCGGTTGTATTCTCTCTTTGATTCAGAGAAATTCATGCTTAGACTCGCAAATGTGTGAGTCAGGCGCAGCGCACTACCTGTTTCTCAAGCCCGGCGCGCGCCCTGAAAACTGCCATCGCACGAGGTATGGGCCTCTTCTTGGCAACAAGATTAGGCCGATGCTAAACGAGAGAATGGCGTGCGACGAGCCCCTTTTTCTACAGAGCCAAGGGCTCTTCAAAGAAAGGCCTTAACGGGAAGAAACAATAATTGGCAAGCCCACTGTCTCAACAGAAGCAGCCGGGGGGCTGACCGAAGACTGAGTACAATAGGAGGGCTAGACAATATCCTCGTTCAATTCATACGCACCCACCCACGCATTATACAAGCACACTTATGCTGAATAAACCCATTCTGGGCCTAAATAAATTCTTTTATTATTCAAAGAATTAAAAAGATTTTTTTTTCCATTTTTCAAAACTTAAAACAACAAAAAGAGAGGAACCAGTTGACATAGACGTACGTATTCCAAGAAGTGAGTCAAGTAGGACATAGCCCTGCTATGTATCCAAATTCGAGCCATATAGCAAAGCGTGTCAAAGACCCCAGGTAGTTATCACCCCCTCGTCATATGGGCTCAATCGCTACCTAAGTAATCGAGTTCTCTCGAGTCATTAGAAAGAAAAGGATCTTTGCATCCCGATCTTCGCTCAGGAGCACAAAAGTGCTTCCTTTAGGCTTTGTTCCTAATAAACAAATTTACTCTCAAACCTCCTCCCCCATGATGTCCACCTAAGCACTCACGAACCGCCAAACGGTGCATCTTAATAAAGCCTCCCTCCTATTTTAATTAGTGATTTAAAAAAGAAGCCCCCAGGGCTTAAAAGGTGACTTCAAGGTATATCATGTGAAATTGTGATTCACCTGTTCATTGATGGTGCTGACGTCATTGGTTGGTGTCATGTTTGTGTGCAAGAAGACACTTTGTTCATTAGTGGCCCCAATATCATCAATCAGTGTCACAGCAGAGTCAAATAATGTTTATTTGTTTGTTTGGTGAAAACAAACCCGAATAGTTATACCCCTGAGAGCTTCCACCTGCGGCGCTTGGCTACCCAAGACGGTCTTGCCGTCAGCACTGAAACTGTCTGGAGACGCTCCAAGTCCAAACTTGAGTAACCAATCTACAAGTTGACTTGCTGGCTCGCATCACCAGATTCACGCAGCTTGAAGCCCAACACAAGTCGCATCCTCAGCCACGCCCCCTGACTCCACTTAAAAACCACTCTCGACACTCTAGCATTAGAATGGGTTGGAGCCTATTTTCTGAGGCTATACCAGTGTGGGTACTCTGAGAGGGTAGTACAATGATTTGGTGAGTGGTAAACACGGACTGCCTGCCAACTAAACAATCTAGACACGGAGACATAACCGCGCACATACAGGCTATAGAGCAACCTGAGTACTAGCGAAAGTACTGAAACAGAACCTCAAGAGAAGCCGGAACCTACCTATCCCCAGATATCAAGTTACCTACAGCCGAGGCTTAGCCCGAGGGCCGGCCATAACTGTGCTGGAAAGAATCAAGGAGGTAGAGAAGGGACCACTTTGAAAGGTAGACTGACTCTGTACGCCAAGATCCAAGGAAGGCGTACAAAGTGTAAGTGCACCAGAACACACGTACACATGCACATACAGACAAAGGTAGAAATGCAGACAAACACTCACAAATACACACGCGAATAGCCCGCCAACTATCAGGTACTACAAGCCCCCCACCCCCCCAGTCACATTGATGCTACTGTCACTCCTGCCGTGACATGCGGCGTAAGTATCACATCACCACACGATAGTAACAGAGGGGAATAGGGGTGCATTGTCAAAACTACAGACATATAAAGACACGTGCACACAGCATGCACCTCTTTAATAAAAGGCATCCGGCAAAAATTTAAATTCATATCACACGCCCATATATACATAAACAAGAGATCTATCAAGTTCTACCTGCCCGGCATGCATTTCGAATGCAGCGTGCATCTCTTTATTTAAAGGCGTCCAGCCAAAATTTAAAAATACATCGAAGTAGTTGGCGTGCACCTCTTTGTAGACATGAAACAATTAAAACTTGAAGGAGGTGGTGCAGGGCTGTCCTTGGCTGCGTCTCCGGTGGTAGGGTCTTTCTGGTGCCCGCCTGTATGGGGGAGTGGGCAGGTGTTGGAGGGAATGGGAGGGTGGAGGTGGTTGGGTGATGTTTTTGGTGGGATCAAGTCTAATACCAAAAAGCATGCATACAGACAGAAGCACCTGTAACACATTTGCAAAATGTGTTCTGGAACATAACGAGCACACACGTATGTTCTCACCACAGAACATGTATCGTGTACATGTATAGCATGTGACTCGTCCATATATGCATGTGTGTGTTTGAGTATGTGCGCAATTTTTTGTGAAATAAGCACAGGGAAAAGAGGGCAATACTACGAACCGGATTTTTCGGAGAATACTCCAATCTGAAAAATTATCGCATCTTACACGCAAAACACACTGTAGGATGAACGAAATATCGAGGAAATTCCCAGAATTTGCAAGAAGTGTGAAGAAAGGTCTGGGAGGAGAGGGAGCAAGTCAGACACGGCGCAAGTGAAGTGGGTAATGGTTGCTGAAACCCAAGGGCAGTATAGATGCCAGGCAGTATGCAGCAGCATTTGTGACACAATGTACACTGTCACTGAATGACAGGGAAGGAAGTTGGGCTGGGCTGTGTCAGTGTGGCTCTTTTGTGATGTTCTGCGCCCCGAATGCCAAAATTTTGACCGAAGTATCCGAAAAATCCTTCACTCCGAAAAATCCGGTTCGTAGAA
>Ga0105053_10009306_pt1 | contig 12532 bp, 6 predicted proteins | sample BON01_FD_78093 | JGI IMG/M metagenome (GOLD analysis project Ga0105053, IMG submission 78093) | Freshwater microbial communities from Lake Bonney liftoff mats and glacier meltwater in Antarctica - BON-01 | ecosystem: Environmental > Aquatic > Freshwater > Ice > Glacier meltwater | place: Lake...
CTCTCTCTCTGCGGCGTGCGAAAGAAGTAGTCATCATCGCGACACTCGATCGTCGCTTCGATCAAGGAGCCCGCGCCCCCCCATGAGCCTGCACCTGCGCTCGCCGAGGATCGTCGGCAGCGGCGGCGCCGTCGCCGTCGGCGGCGAGGATGGCGTCAGCAGCAGCAACGATGCCCATCATCGCCCGGGGCGGCCTGCGCGCCGACCCTCGCACCGGCAGCAGCAGCAGCAGCAGCAGCGCGATCCTGCTCGCGGCGCAGACAAGGCGGACGACGAGGAGGCGGAGGAGGAGCGCCCTCCTGGCGCCGCCGCTGTCGGCCTTGCCCTCGGCCGCAGCGGCGGCCGCGACGACCCTGGCCGCCGCCGCCGCCACGACCGCGGCGGCCCCCACCACGGCGTCGGCCGCCGCGGTTGCCGCCGCCGCCGCCGCCAGCGCCGCCCACCACGCCGCCGCCGCCGCCGCGCACCACGCCGCGCGCCACGCCGCCGCCGTCGCGCAGGCGCACCACCTGTCCAACGGCGCCCCCTACTTAGTCACCTTCTGCGCGCTGTCGGTCGCGCTCGGCGCCACCACGCTGACGCTGGCGCGCACGCTCGCCGAGGTGGACGCCCTGGGAAAGCGCGACCGCGAGCGGCGCTCCGGGCGTGGAGGCGGCGCCGGCCTCAGCCCGCGGACGCGCGCCTTGGCCGCGCGCGGCATCGCCGCCGACGGCACAACCCTGCTGACGGCGGCGCAGGCGCTGCGCGCCACGGGCGGGTGGCTGTTCGGCGTCGACGTGCGCGGCGTCGGCGCCTTCTCCGACCCGGCCGTGCTGGCGGCGGCTGACTTTGCGGCGCGCGCGCACGCGCGACAGGTGCGCCGCACGGGGGAGCCCTACGTGTCGCACTGCGTCGAGACGGCCGCCATCGTCGAGCGCAACCTCCCGGCCTCTTGGCGCACGTGGGGTGGCAGCGCCGCGGGCGGCGACGGCACCGACGCGACCTCCTCGTCCCTTCCTCCCTCGACAGCAGCAGCGACAGCAGCAGTCGCAGCGCTCGCAACGAAGGCGGCGGCGGCGGCGGCGGCGGCGAGGCCCGGGAGCCCCCCGCCGGGCGCCGCCGCCGCCGCCGCGGACGGCGCCGCCGAGCGCGCGCGCTCCGCTGTGGTGGCGGCGCTTCTTCACGACGTCCTCGACGACACGCCCGCGGACGCGCGCGAGCTCGAGGCGCGGTTCGGGCCCAAGGTGGCCGACATGGTGACGCGCGTGAGCCAGCTGAGCCAGGTGCACCAGCTGCTGCGGCGCGAGCGGCGGCGGCGCGCGAGGCGGCAAGAGGCGGCGCCGGCAACGGCCGCCGCGGCTGCCGGGGCGGCCGCGACCGCGGGCGCCTTCTCCCCCTCGCCAGGCGGTGTGAGCGGCGGTGCCCTGGATGCCTCGGAGGGCAGCGACGCCGACGGCGACGGCGACGAGGCCTACTGGTCCGGCGCCTGGGCCCGCCTCCGCCGCGTCATGTTCGACGCCGTGGCCGCCGAGCCGCTCGTCGTGCTGGTAAAGCTGGCCGACAGGCTGCACAACGTGCGCACTTTGCACGCGCTGCGCGAGGACCGGCAGCGCGCAGTGGCCGAGGAGACGCTCGAGGTGTGGGGCGCGCTGGCGGGCTACCTCGGGTGGCACGGCCTGAAGGCGGAGATGGAGGACCTGTGCTTCGCGGCGCTCGAGCCGGAGCAGTACTGCCGGCTGCGGGCGGAGCTGGACGCGCTGTGGGCGCCGGGCGGCGGGGGCGGGGGCGGAGGCGCGCTGCTCGGGGGGGCGGGCGGCGCGGGCGGCGCGGGCGCGGCGGCGTCGCCGCCCTCCTCCTCCTCCTCGCCGCCCGCTTCGTCATCGGCGCTGGGCCTCGGCGCGTCGTCATGGGCGGCGCCTTGGGCGCGCAGGTTTGGCGACGCCGCCGCCGCCACCTCCTCGCCGCCCGCGCCCGCCGCGCGCCGGCAGCGCGTCGCCGAGGCCTCTGCCGCGCAGGACGCGTGGCGCCGGCGGCGCCGCGAGGAGCGCGACGCGCGGTCGCCGCCGTGGGCGGCGGCGCTCTGGCGGGGCGTGTTTGGCGCCGCCGCCGCCGAGCCGCCGCGCGCCTCCGGCCGCCCGGCGTCTCCCGCCGGCGCGAGCGCCGACCGCAGCTGGATGGACGTGTACGGCGACGACGCGGACGAGGCGGAGGAGCAGGAGCTGCTGCTGGAGGCGGAGGCCGAGGAGGAGGAGGCGGGGCGCGCGCGCACGGCCAAAACGGCCCTTGCGGCTGGCGGCGGCATCGGCGGCGGCAGCGCGCTGCTCCGAGGCGTCACCGACGCGGCCACGTCGCTCCAGTACATCCTCGGCACCTCGCCCCCGGCGCCCCTCGCCTCCTCCCCCTCGGCCCTGCACCCAAACGCCGCCTCCGCGCCCCGCCCCCTCGGCGGCGCGCCCGAGCCGCCGCCGCCGCCGCCGCCGTTCAACCCCACGCTGCAGCAGCGCCGCCTGCGCCGCGTGCTCGCTACCGTCGTCCCCTTCGACGCCGTGTTCATCGCCGGGTCTCCCTCGCAGCAGCGCGGCGACTGCCGCGGGCTCGAGGTGCTCGACGGCGCCGCGTCCCGCCTGTACACAGAGCTGCAGCTGGGGTCCTTCGGCGGCGGGCTGCAAGTGTCCGTCCAGGGGCGCCTCAAGTCTCTGCTGTCGGTGCAGCGCAAGATGCGCCGCAAGGGCTGCTCCCTCCGCGAGGTGTACGACGCGCGCGCCCTGCGCGTCATCGTGGACGACGAGCGCGGCCGCCGCGGGGCCGACGCCGTGCGCGTGTGCTACCGCCTGCTCGCGGCCGTGCACCGCGTTTGGAAGCCGGTAGCCGGCGGAACCGAATTTGACGACTATATTGCCAACCCGAAAAAGGGGTCGGGCTACCAGGCCCTGCACACTGCAGTTTACACGGCCGGCGGCTGCGGCGCGCCCATCGAGGTGCAGATCAAGACGGCGTCGATGCACGAGCACGCCGAGTTTGGCGGGGCCTCGCACTTCCTGTACAAGGAGGCGAGCGCGGCGGCGGCGGCGCTGGCGACGGCCGTGACGGCGGCGGCGCGGGCGGCGGACGGCGGCGCGGCCGAGGGGGCGGCGGCGGCCGGCGACGCGGCCGCCTCAGCTGCTGCCGCCGCCGCTCTCGCGCCCGAGGACCTAGGCATCGACGAGCGCTTCGGCTACCCGGGCCAGCCGGTCCTGCGCGTCTCCGACCGCTCGCTGCGGTACGGCGTGGTTCTGAGCGCCGAGGGAGGGGGCGGGGACGAGGAGCAGGAGGAGGAGGGCGCGGAGAGCGTCGGCAGCAACGACCGCGCCGCCGCCGACCCCCCGTCCTCGTCCCCGAGGGAGCAGCAGCAGCCCCCCCCCCCCTTGCGCCGCCGCCGCCGCAGCCGCGCCGCCTCCCTGACCGTGGCCATCCTCAACGGCGGCACCCGCTCCGACGCCCCCCTGCGCGCCCCCTCGTACGCCCTGTACGACGCGCTAGGGCGCTACAGCCGCGCGCGCGGGTGGGGGCGCGCGGGCCAGGGCGACGGCGCCGCGCGGCTCGAGGAGTATGCGCTGTGCCGCGACGGCCGTTACCGGCGGCGCGACCACCTGGGGTACGTGCACCCGACGACCACGGCGACGCTGCTCGAGGGGTACGCCGGGGTGGTGGCGGGGGGCGTGGCGGTGGAGCGGGCGCTCGAGCGGGCGGCGGCGGCGGCGGCGGCGGCGGGCGCGGGCGTGGCGCCGATCGGGCGGGCGCTGGCCGCCGCGGGCGCCGCGCGCGGCGGCGCGCCGCCGGCCGGCGGGGCGTCGGCCTCCTGGTCCGGGGGGCTCGCCTCGTCTATCTCGCGCGGGCGCCCTGCTTACTCGGGCCCATCGCGCGAGGCCGTGGCCGCGGCCGCCGCGGAGCTGGCCGCCGCCCTGGATGAGCCAGCGATGATCGACGGCACGGCCGAGGCGGCAGCCGCCGCCGCCGCCGCCGCCGCTGCCTCGCTGTCGGGCTCGCCGTCTCCCTCGCCCCTCCCTCCGGTCTACCCCGGCGCCTTTGCCGCGCCCTTCGCGCCACTGTCTTCCGAGGCACGCGACGGTGCTGCTGCTGCTGCCGCTTCTGCCACTGCCGCCCCTGCTGCGGCCGCCGCCGCCGCCTCGTCGTCGCCGTCCCGGTCGCCGTTGCTCGACGCTCTCGACGCCTTCCCCGCAGGCCCCGCGACGCCAACGGCGGCCTCAACGACGGCCTCGACGGCCACGACCGACGACGACGAGGTGGTGGACGACCTGCAGCGCCGCTGGCGCGAGGCCGCCGCCAAGGCGTCGAGCGCGAGCGAGTGGCGCGACCGAGCAGCCGCCGCGCTCGCGGCCTCGGCCTCAGCGTCGGCGTCGGCGTCGGCGTCGGTTGCGAAGGCGTCCCCCGCGGCGCCTGCCTCCTCTTCGACCGACGAACGGCAGCAGCGCGTCAGCGTGGTCGTGTGGCCCGGCGGCCTCATTACGGACGTGCCCCGCGGCACCACCGCGGGCGACATGCTCAAGGCCAAGGGCCTCATCACAATCAGCGGCGGCGGCGGCGGCGGCGGCTTGGCGGCCGCGGCGGCCACGGGCAGCGACGGCGACGACGACGACAGCAGCGGCGAAAACGAGGGCCGCGGCGACGGCGAGGGCCGCGGCGGCGGCGAGGGCGGCGAGGGGGGCGGGCCGCTCGTCAACGTGAACAACCGCCTGGTGAGCGAGGACACCCAGCTGCAGGACGGCGACCTGGTCATCCTCGCGCGCGAGAGGCTCAAGATTTGATGCGGGGGACGATCTTGGGTCTCTCGCGCCGCGGCGCCCGTTTGTCGTTCGCTTTGCTTCTCTCCTCCTTATCTTTTCTCAAGATTTGATGCGGGGGACGATCTTGGGTCTCTCGCGCCCGTCGTCGCCCGTCGTCGCCGTCCGTTTGCCGTTCTCTCCTCCTTTTATCTTTTGTTGCTCTGCTTCGCGTTCCTTCTTCTCTCTGTACTAACACCGTCTCATTGGTCGGGTCCTGACGATGCCGTCATCCACGGCTCCGTTGCCCCCTTGCTGTAAAATTAGCCCACTCACGTAACATTATTTTTTTTACCGCAACGCCCTCACGTCGTTTCCATCGCGTCTGCTCCCTCGTCGCCGCCCGCCTCTTCGCCGTTCCCGCATCTTGCCGCCGCCCCCGCCGCTCGTCCGCCCCCCACCAGGCCCGCCGCCTCCGCCACGGCCTCGTCCGCCCGCGCCGCGGCCTCCCCCCGACCCTTGGACCGCGCCGCCGCCGCCAGCCCCGCCACCTCCGCCTCCAGCGACGCGCACGCCGCCGCCACCGCCGCGGCGCCGCCGAGCGCGCGGGACCAGTCCCCCTCGATTGCCGCCAGCTGCGCCCCCGCCGCCAGCTGCTGCAGCTTGCGCCGCCGGTTGGCCGCCACCACCTCCGCCGACGCGCGCGACGCCTCGGCCGCGAGGGCGCGCGCCGCCGACCCGACGCCGTCGGCGTGCGCGCGCCAGGCGGCGGCGCCGTGCCGCGCGAGCAGCTCGAGGTTCAGGACGCGGCCCTGCTGGTGGCCCAGCTGCGCCTGGGCGTTGCGCAGGGCCGAGAGCCAGGCGTGTGGGTCGGCGCGCTGGGACTCGGGCGGGGGGTCGAGCCGGTAGCGCGAGGGGTCGAGGGGCGGCATGGCCCGGCCGGCGGCGACGCTATTTTTTTTTGGGTTTGGGGGGGCGCGTGCTTGAGCGTGAGCGACGAGCGAGCGAGAGCCGTGGCGCGGCGCGCGCGCCGTCGACGGCGTCTTGCCTCTCTGTAGTCATGAACAACGGCAATAACCAGCCCCCACTCCACTAACCGCTCGTAGTCGCGCAAGACCAGCGGGTGGTCCTTGACAAAGGGCGACTCCTCGGGCGCGCGCACGGCGGGCAGCTCGCGGAGGTAGTCCTGCACCGTCTTGCCTCCTCCCCCCTTCCGCGCCTCGTCCGCGATCAAGGCATCTACCTCGGCGCGCTGGTCAGTCAGCGGGTCGATGTAGGGCAGGGCGTCCACCAGCTCCGATGCACGGCCGCGGGCGGCGCTGGGGAGCGCCAATGGCGCGCCCGCCGTGGCCATGTCTGATTTTGCTCTTGCTCGCTCTCTTCTTTCGTTTCGCGAGCTAACTGGTAAACACACAGGGAGGGGTGGCAATGTGTTGTTTGTGCGTTTGTGCGACTCGAGCTCATTGAGGAAGCGTGTTGTCGTCCATCGAGGGCGCGCAGGGCCATCAGGTTGGCGGCGGACCGACGTCGCGCGCGCCGTCGAGAACGACGCGGCGCCGGCGAATGGCGCTTCATCAACATCCGTCCTCCCGCCACACACACGAGCCCCATCCATTTCTGCCGCAAATTCGACGCCGACAACGATATCGTTCGAGTACATGCGCTGCGCGGCGGGCAGAGGCAGCAGCAGCGACACAGCGCGACGGCGAGAACCAGGATGGGCATCCCCCCGCCGTGACTCGATCGCCACCACGGCGCGCCGAGCTCTGCCCCCCGGGGCCGCCCGCCAACTGCTGCTGCTGCGGCGGGCCATGGTGGCCAGCAAGCGCCCGGTGCCGCCGAACGGCGCGGCCGCCGCACAGCCCGGACAAGGCGCGGTCGCCGCCGCCTCCTCCGCCGCCACCACCGCCCCCGCCTCGGCCGCCACGGCCGCCGCCACGGCCGCCGCCGCGCGCGCCGCCGCCCGGGCCGGCCTGCCGCGCGTCGTCGTCATCACGGGCCCCACCGCCGTTGGCAAGACCGCCGTCGGGCTCGAGGTGGCCCTGCGCATGGGCGGCGAGGTGGTGTCGGCCGACTCGGTGCAGGTGTACAGGGGGCTGGACGTCGGGTCGGACAAAATCCCGCCGGGCGCCGCCCGCCGCGGCGTCCCCCACCACCTGCTCGACGTCCTCCCCTTTCTGTCGGACGACTTTTCCGCGGCCGACTTTCACGCGCGCGCGCGCGCGAGCCTCGCCGACATCGTGGCCCGGGGCCGGACGCCCGTGGTGGTGGGCGGCACGGGCCTCTACCTGCGGTGGCTCGTGTGGGGCCGGCCGTCAACGCCCGCGGGCGACGCGGACACAGAGGCGCGCGCGCTGGCCCTCGTGCGCGCGTCGCAGCGGCGCGCGGCGGCCGAGGCGGGCCTGTCGTCGGCCGACGATCTCGACGAGGCCGTGTCCTGGGCCGCCGCCGCGCGCGCCGTGGCCGAGGCGGGCGACCCTGCGGCCGCCGCGCGTGTAAGCCTCGAGCGCAACAACTGGTACCGGCTGCTGCGCGTGCTGCAGATCCTACTCGCGACCGGAGGGAAACCGCTCTCGGAGCAGGACCTCGACGCGCAGCGCCCCTGGGACTACGACTTCCGGTGCTTCTACCTGCACCGGCCGCGCGTGCCGCTGTACGAGCGCATTGCGGCGCGCGTGGAGGAGATGGTGTGCGGGGTGGGGCGGGGGGAAGGCGCAGAGGGGGAGGAGGAGGAGGGGGGCGGCGGGGGGGCGGCTAGCGTCGGCGGCGACAGCGGCGGCCTGCTGCAAGAGGCGGCGATGCTGCTGGACGCGGGCCTGCCGCCGGGCAGCAACATGGCCGCCAAGGCCATCGGCTACCGGCAGGCCATGGAGTGGCTGTGCGCCGGCGCCGAGCGCGCGCTCGCGAGGAGGAGGAGGAGCGGGGGCGGCGGTGCTGGCGGCGGCGGCGGGCGGGACGAGGACGAGGACGAGGCGGAGGAGGACGGGCCGGCGGCGCCAGCCGCCGCCAAGGCCGACGGCGCCGAAAGGAATCCGCGAGCGGAAGAAGGGGACGTCTTTTCGCTCGGCGACCTCAGGCAGCTCGTCCTGGACGTCGCGCAGGCGTCGCGCCACCTCGTCAAGGGGCAGTCGACCTGGTTCCGCGGCGACCCGGCCTTCACGTGGGTGGACGCCGCGCGGGGGGCCGAGGCTGCCGCGGAAGAGATCGTGGCGCTGGCGTCGGGCGCCGAGCCACCGCCGGCCGTCGTCGGAGGCGGGGGCGGCGGCGGCGAGGAGGCGGAGGGGGAGGAGGAGGCGGGCGGCGGCGCCGCGCGGCGGTCCGAGGCGGCGGCGCGGCGCCAGCTGTCGCGGGAGGAGCAGGACGCGGTCAGGCGGTACCGCCCCGCGCTGCCGCGGCTCGACTCGGCGGCGGCGGCGGCCGACGCGGGCGCGCGGGCCGCGCTCGCGCGGGCAAACGCGGCGGTCGGCGCGGGAGGCGCGGGGAATCAGGATCCCGGGCGCGCCGAGCGGTGGGCGGCGCTCGCGCGCGCGGCGCGCGGCCGGCCGGCGTGGACCAAGCAGGGGGCCGTGCAGCCGGCGGCGGATGGGGGCGGCGGGGAGGCGGGCGGCGGCGGCAAGGCGGCGTGCTTAGAGGGCGGCGGAACGGAGGAGCTCATAACGCGCGTTTGAAGCGAGATACGAAACCTGTTGTAGACGTGTTTTTTTCCCAGGCGGGCGCCTCTTCGGCGCTCGCTCGCTCGCTCGCACTTGGCTTGAAATTAAAGCATTTCCGCGGTTCTCATTCTCCTCCATCTGCCCGCCCCGACGACGCCCTCGCCGCCCCGGCCAGCAGCACCCGCCGCATGCCGTCCCGCAGCCGCGAGCACCCGCCCAACGCCAGCTCGACCGCCTCTCGCAGCTCGGCCTCGGAGCGGAAGGCGCCGCGCACCGCCACCTGCGTCACCCCGCCCGTCGCCGGCAGCGCCGCGCACAGCAGCAGGGCGTCGGCGCCCGACGACTCGGCGCCGTCCGGGTCGAGCACCAGGCGCCCGCGCACGAGCGCCACGCCGCAGCAGGCGGCCAGGTCGGCGGCCTCAATGCCTGCGTCGGCGAGCGCGAGCGAGGCGGCGACGACGGCGGCGGCGTCCTCGCCGCCGTCGGCCTCGAGCACCGAGACGCGCACGTCGACCGCGGCTTTCGGAAACGCGCCGCCGCGCACGGCCGCCTCGAGCGCGTCCTGCAGCCGCGCGGCCGCCAGCTTGGCGTCGCCCAGCCGCTCTCGCCGCCCGCGCGCGTCGGCGGCGGCGCCGCCCGTCACCGAGGAAGCCGACGCCGACGCCGCGACAAAGGGCGCCGCGTGCGCGCTGACGCGCAGGCAGCCGCGCTCGGCGAGCCCGGCCGCCCCGCGGTCCGCCCCGCCCGCCGGGCGCGGGCCGTACACGGCCGCCATCACCTTGGTGCGCGCGCCAAACTCGACATAGGCCGAGCCCGCCGCCGCGCCGACGACGCCTGTGTCGGCGACTTTTGGAGTGTTATTTTTTGATTTTTTTGTTGTTTTTCGGGGGGATAAAAGGGGGAGGTGGCGCATGTGAGCGATCGGCGCCCTCGTGCGCCAGAGGTGGGTGCGAGGAGAGAGGCGGACGACGACCAGAGAGGCTCACGCGACTACTCACAAAACTGGCGGAACGACTCGGCCGAGCGGCCGTCGAGCCGAGCGGCGCCGGCTCGGCGCGCGCCTCCGTCGGCCGGCGGCGGCAGCGGCACTGACGGCAGCGCCTTGTTGCCGCCGGCGCCGGCCACCATGTTGGTGTTGGTATGTGCGTCGCTGGCGGCGAGTGGCCGGTGATCGAAACAGAGGCTGGGGAAGCAAGGACGCTCAGGCGCTCAGGCACGCGCGGCGACACGACGAGAGAGATGACAGACTTGGAAGCGCCCGGGTTGTGCAGATCGAGTGGGCGTTTGTGATGCGTGTGTGTAGTCGATCGATGAGGGAATGCAATTGGTGGTCAGTACGGCTGGCCAAGATGTTTTGTGTGTATGGTGCCGGCGATTGCAAACCGTGAAGAGACGCCAGAGAGCCTTCTGCTGGTCCCCCCTCACTCTCACTCCTCAAGTGAGGAGTCCTCATAGGGGTGTCAAAACAAGGGGTTTCGGCCAAGTGCCATCCTGATGCCGGACGGCCCCCTGTCGTCCGGCATCGTCCGGCACTTCAAATGCCAATTACACATACAAGCCGACATGTAAACACGATTCTGCTCGCGAAATAAGACTCAACGGCGCACAGTACAGTTGCTTCCACGGAAAGCGAGAGCTTTCACCCCCTGGACAGCTCAAACTTCCGCAAAGGCAATACTAGCGACTCACGCAAGGTGGGGCGCGCGCGCGCGCGGCGACATGACCTGTGAGGCCTCCCGCACGTCTCCGTCGGCGGGCTGGGCAAGCCCAGCCGTTCAGCGCGCGGCGATTGTGGTTTTGTCCCCCCTTCCTCCCCCTTGCTCTTCGGTCGATCCCCTCCTCTCTCCCCTTCCCCCTACGCGTCGGCCGTCGCCGGCGTCCAGCCCGCCGACCAGACGGAGGGCAAGATACGGGCGCGTCATGTGCCAGTCGCCATCGGCGCCAGTCGTTCGCGAGTAGCGACGCTCGTCGGAGACGTTTTTTGAAAAAACACAGTTTTCCCTCCCCTCCTCGAATCGCCCTTTCCCGCGCGCGCCTGGCGCGCGCGCGGCCGAATTCGGCACCTGGACGCGGCCCACAGGTGGGTCCCGCGCTTCCCGTCGCGAGAGGTGCATCGTACGCGCGCGCGCGCGACGCCAAACGCCAACAAACTTATTCGCGCCCCGTCGCGCGGGGTCGCGCGACGGCGCGCGCGCGCCGCGACCGATGCGCGCGCCGACGCGCGGCGCGACGCGCGACGCGCGCGCCGCCCACATCACCGGCAGCAAGAGGTGGAGAAACCAACGTTTAGCGCCGCTGCGCCCTCGGCCGAGTCGTGGACTCAACCACTGGCGTGCGCGTGCGCGTGCGCGTGCGCGTGCGCGTGAGCTAATAATAGCCAACGGCGCTCAACAACGGCGCTCGACAACGCCGTCGCCGTCGCCGTTGCCGTCGCCCGCGCGGTTCGTCGGTTTCCCTTTCCGGCCGTTCGCGTGCTGGCCTCCCTTGCGCTGCCGGCCCTGCTCCCTTCTCCGCCGCCGCCCGCCCTTCCGTCGCTCTCTGTGCCGTGCGCCACACCAAGTCACACAACTCCATTGCCGCCCGTCCGTCTTGCCGCCGCCTTGCCGCCCGCCCCCCCCCCTCCCCCCCCCCTATCTCTTTCTCTCTTTCTCCAGCGCCCAAACAACATCCCCCCCCAAAAAACAAAAACAGCAAATCAAGCGCGCGCCCTGGCGTGGGCGCACGCGCCAGGCCGTCCCGGCCCCGGACACGGGCCCTCGCGCGCGTCGGCGGGCGCGCGCGTGGACATCAGGGGCGACCCCACCCCCCCCTGACGGCCGACGCCGCCGCTCGCCCCCGCTCGCTCTGTGTTTTTTTCTTTCTCTTGCTGTAATCGTTGGTTTTAAATCCCCCTCTTGTCTCCTATCCGGTCACGTAGTACTCCCCCTGCTTCAGCTTCGCGAGCTTCCTGTCTTTCATCTTGAGCCAGATGAACATCGACCGCCACAGGTCGACGCGCGGCGTGTCCTTGATCATGCCGTAGTCGCTCAGGCAGTTGCGGGCGAGCAGGCACGCGAGGTGGCCGAGACAACCTTTCTCCGCGGCGCGTGCAGGCACGCGAGGTGGCCTGGGTCGCCGCCGGCGGCCTCGAGGAGGAAGTGGCTGAGCGCTGCTCTGGCCGCGTTTTTGACCATGGGCTTGTTGCCGGCGTTCGGCCCCCCCGCCGCCGCCGCCGCCTTTGCTGCTGCTTCCTTGGCGACATCGAAAAAGTGGCTCCCGCCGCCGATGATCGTCGCCGCGCAAGGAGCAGCGCCAGGAAAGCGCCGCGCGTAAAAGCCCTTGAGCGCGTTGCTGGCCGCGGCGTAGGTTGTCTCGGCCAGCGTCAACCCCTCCAAGCCCGGCGGCGACGCATCGGCGTTCAGCGGCTGCTCGCGGGCGGCGCCGTCGGCGGGCCAGGTCGGCGGCCGGGCAGAGGCATCGGCGACGGCGTCGGCGTCGGCGAGCGCCCCGGCGGCGTCAGCGACGGGTGCAGCCTTGCACAGAGCGCGCTGGTCGGTGCCAGTGTCGCCCATCACCGCTGGGGACGAAGGGAGGGCGCAAGAGAGGGCGCGGGAGGATGAGCTGTCGTTGTTGGTTTTTTTTTTTTGAAGGAAAAGTTCGCTGCACGCGCGCGTCAAGGGGAGACTTGATGGTCGAAGGCACGCGTCATGCCTATCGCATGTGTGTGTCGTTTGATATGAATGGCTAGTTGCGGGTTTCATTTACATTTATTTGTCAACCAACAAAAATCGAGACCAGGTCCAATCTCGAATCGCGATCAATGGCTTCTGGTCCAGCGCGAGACCGCAAATCACGCCTCAACGGCTTCTGTGGACCGAGTCTGCCTCCCCCTGTAAACCTGGGATGTTTTGGTGCAGGTCCCGCGCGTCCTTTTGTTGGTGTTTCGCGTCGGCGGCGACGCGCGTCTGGGGCGAGGGCAGAGCCGGAGAGATGGGGGCGAGCGCGACGGCGGTTGTCGGGCGACAGGGGCGGCGGCGGCGGCGGGCGGAAAAGGGGGGGGGGGGGGGGGGGGGGCAGGGGGGGCCCCCACAGGCACGCGGGGGGGAAAAAAACCAAAGAAGCCCCGTCAAAGAGCCCTGGGCCGCAAAGCCCGGAGGGGAA
>Ga0105053_10009312_pt1 | contig 12526 bp, 6 predicted proteins | sample BON01_FD_78093 | JGI IMG/M metagenome (GOLD analysis project Ga0105053, IMG submission 78093) | Freshwater microbial communities from Lake Bonney liftoff mats and glacier meltwater in Antarctica - BON-01 | ecosystem: Environmental > Aquatic > Freshwater > Ice > Glacier meltwater | place: Lake...
GCGCTAAAACTACCGCTGCTGTAATTCGCTACAGTCAAAAACTCTTCGTTTGGCGAGAGTGCGAGGTAGCAGGGATGATCACCGAAGCTAGGCAATTCGCTTAATTTGGAAAGTGACTGATCCTCGATCGAGCGATCCAAGCTGACGACTTTTCCACCTGGAACAGTGTCTATTTCTTCTAAAGTAAATACCTTGTCTCCTGCTGAATTTGCCAATACAAAGGAAGGATTTTGAATACCAGAAAAAATTGTGCGAACTTCTAATTTATTATCCGAAGGAGTAAAATCAAGTTGATTAACCCCCTGGCTTGCTTCGTCTGTGTAGGTGCCTACCAAAAAAGAGTAAGTGATCGGTGTCTCAGTCATTTCAGTAGTTTGTTTTGTGGTGCAGGCAAAAGAGATAGCGAGAAGGCCTGCTAGGAAAAGTGGTTGTTTCATGACAGAAAGATATTGAATTATCTTAAATACTGGATTTGTTGTTTTATTGATAAATCTCTCATTTGGTTAATAAAAAGGAAGAGAATGAGAATATTTATTAATGAATAGTCAATAGTTATTTCAATTTTTAGAATTTTTACTAATTTGCTTAACCATTAAAATAGGAAGATGAATAATGTATAAAACCTATGATACCCAAGTAGCCAAGCGCTTCACGATTTACAACAGTTTATTTTTAGATCTTCCCTTCAATGACATCTACCGTACCGGAACTTTACTTCCGATTTTAGGTACAGCATGTCAAAATGGTTTCCAGAAAGGATTAACTCCGAAGGAAATTATTTCAGGGTTTTTCGATGAAATGATGCCTGACTCCACGGAAGTTCGGCAATCTGATTTGCTTTTTCAGATGATACAATACGTAGAGCGACAAGTCGTTTTATTTGACTCTATAGAGGATGCTGCATACGAAAAAATCCACGATCTGAAAGGAAAAGGAACGATTAAAGCATTGATTGACCGTACTGATAACGATAACAAGCGAGATGCGCTTATAGAGAAGTTGAAGACTTTTTCTGTTCGCCTTACGCTCACTGCTCACCCGACTCAGTTTTATCCCGGTAATGTCTTAGCAATCATCACCGATCTGGAGAATGCAATTCGCACAGATGACATCGGCAAGATAAATTCCCTGCTTCAGCAGTTAGGAAAAACAGGTTTCACCAAGCGAGAGAAACCAACCCCTTACGATGAAGCGGTGAGCTTGATTTGGTTCTTGGAAAATGTGTTTTATCATAGTATTTCTGATATTATGATTCGCTTATTGGGGTCTTTGAATATCCCCCTTCATGACTGGGAAAATTCAGGTTTACTGAAGATTGGTTTTTGGCCAGGCGGAGACAGAGATGGGAATCCATTTGTCACACATACGATTACCAAGCAAGTAGCTGAGCGTCTGAAGAAGTGGGTATTGAAATGCTACTACCGTGATGTGCGTAAGGTGAGAAGAAGGTTGACTTTCAAGCATGTAGAGGAAATCCTGATTAATATTGAACGTGGACTGTATGCTACTTTATTTGAAAATAATCCAGTCTATCAAAGTAAAGATCAATTGCTTGCAGATTTACTTTCTGCAAGAGAAGGCTTAATCAAGTACCACGAGGGACTTTTCTTGGAAGAATTGGATCAATTCATTCTGAAAGTAAAGATATTCGGTTTCCATTTCGCATGCATGGATATGCGTCAGGATAGCCGCAAACATGATGCATTGCTAGAGGATATTTTTCAGCTTCAGGGCAAAGATCTTCAGGGCACGGAGGATGAGCAGATCGCTCAGATCATGAGCCTTACCTCGCTTCCAGAAGTTGATTCTTTCCAAGATCCATTTAACCAGGAGATGTTGCAGTCATTTGGTGTAATAGATTCAATCCAGAAGGAAAGTGGAGAAGAAGTTCTAAACCGCTACATTATTTCAAATTGCCAGTCTAGAAAGCATTTTCTGGAAGTATTCAAATTGGCTCAGCTAACTCTTGGTGCAGATAAGGAAAATCTTCCGTTGGATATCGTACCGCTTTTCGAGACTATCGATGATTTGGCAGAAGCACCTGAGATCATGACAAGCATTTACAATCTTCCTGAGTACAAAAAGCATCTGGCATTCAGAGGGAATAAGCAGACGATCATGCTCGGGTTCTCTGATGGGACTAAGGATGGTGGATACCTACAGGCGAACTGGTCTATTCTAAGAGCAAAAGAGGAGATGACCAGAGTCTCCAGAGAGAATGGAATAGAAGTAGTCTTCTTCGACGGTAGAGGTGGACCTCCGGCACGTGGTGGAGGGAATATGCATAATTTCTACGCTTCTCTAGGTGAGAAAGTAGAGAATTCTGAGATCCAGGTAACGATCCAAGGTCAGACGATTTCTGCTAACTATGGTAAGCAGGCTTCTTGTACTTACAACTTTGAACAGCTTCTCAGTGCAGGACTGGAAAACCATCTATACGGTGGTGCGGACAAGAATCTAAATACCGACCAGCGAGCATTGATCGATGAGTTAGCTGGTGAAGCATATGAATCTTATAAAAAATTTAAAAGTCACCCTAAGTTCGTGCCTTATCTGGAGCATGTGACCCCGCTTAAATATTTTGGGATGACTAATATCGGTTCTAGACCCTTGAAAAGAGGCAAGGGTGAAGGTCTTAAATTTGAAGACCTTCGTGCTATTCCTTTCGTAGGTTCATGGGCTCAGATGAAGCAAAATATCCCAGGCTTTTACGGAGTGGGGGCTGCAATTGAGGTATTGGAAAAGAGAGGGAAATTGGGTGATTTGAAAGACTTATATAACAACAGTCTTTTCTTCAGAGCGCTTCTTGGCAATTCCATGCAGTCGCTTACGAAATGCTTTTATCCAGCGACAGCTTATTTAAAGCAGGATAAGAACTATGGTGAGTTCTGGGAGATCATGTACGATGAGTATTTGAGATCTATCGAGAAGCTTAAAGAAGTGTCTTCAATGGATGAATTGATGGGCGACAAAGATAACAAGGTGATTAAAAAGTCAATTGAAATCCGTGAGCGTATCGTCTTGCCATTGATTACTGTGCAGCAATATGCTATTCAGAAAATACTTGAGACTGGAAAGACTACAGAAGTACTTCAACGATTGATATTGAGAAGTATGTTTGGGATTATCAATGCCGCAAGAAACGCAGCATAATTCCCATTAGAAAGTTTATTTAAAAGCCCAACTGATTTGATTCAGTCGGGCTTTTTTGATTCCTAACCACGTAGGAAGTGGAGTTTTCTGCGGAGTGAGCTTCGAGGCTTTTTTTGATCTCGTATGTTTATAAGTTATCCCAGTTTCGCCAAGCTTTCCTCTAAAGCCTTTATCTTGCCTTCAGCGTCAGCTTGTTTTCTGCGCTCCATTTCGATGACCTGTACCGGCGCACCAGACACGAATCTTTCGTTGCTGAGCTTTTTCATCACTGAATTCAAGAAGCCTTTGGTGTAATCGATTTCCTTCTGGATATTCTCTTTTTCCTCTTCTATATTGATAGCATCTCCCATTGGGACAAAGCACTCGTCAGACTTCACTACAAAGCTGATCGCGTTCTCTACTTTGGTACCAAAGTTTAGCGACGATAGATTGGCCAGTTTATTCAGAACAGCTTCGAATCGACCATATAAGTCTTCATTTTTGGTGTTGATGGTCAAATCCAACATCTCTTTTGGTGACATGCCTTTGGATGCACGTAGGTTTCTCACCTGAGAAACTACCTCAAATACCTGATTTGCTTCTTCAATGATCTGTGCATCATATCCTTTTTCCCGAGGCCAAGAAGCTAAGATCAAGGACTCTTCCACTGATCTTTCTTTGATCTGATGCCAAAGTTCTTCCGAGATAAACGGCATGAACGGATGCAAAATCTTTAAGATATCTTCGAAAAGCGCAATAGTCTTATCGTAAGTTTCCTGATCTATAGGATGCTGATATTCTGGCTTGATCATCTCCAAATACCAAGAACAAAAGTCTCCCCACACCAACTTGTAAGTAGTCATCAAGGCATCCGAAATTCTGAATTTCTCAAAATGTTCATTGATCTCTATCAACGCCTGATTGAATCGATTTTCAAACCACTCAATACTAGAGGTATTGGCCGAACCGTCCAGGGTTGGATCGATTTCCCAACCTTTTACCAGACGGAAAGCATTCCAGATCTTATTTGCAAAGTTTCTTCCCTGCTCTACAAGTTTGTCATCGTAAGGCAAGTCATTTCCCGCAGGAGAGGAGAAAAGCATACCTGTACGCACGCCGTCAGCTCCGTTTTGAGCAATCAGTACCAGTGGATCTGGAGAATTTCCCAGAGACTTGGACATCTTTCTTCCCAACTTATCGCGGACGATACCTGTCAAATATACATTTCGGAAAGGCTTTTCGCCCATGTACTCATAGCCAGCAATGATCATACGCGCCACCCAGAAAAATAGAATCTCAGGTGCAGTCACCAAGTCATTGGTAGGGTAATAATATTTCAGTTCTTCATTTGGCTTGCCTGTGGTGAAAACCTCAGGATCAAACACCGAAATCGGCCAAAGCCAAGAGCTGAACCAAGTATCCAACACATCTTCATCTTGTTTTAAATCAGCTAAGGTAAAGTTGCCATCAAATTGCTCATTGGCGATCTTCAAAGCTTCCTCAGCAGTTTTTGCAACTACAAACTCTCCGTTTGGAAGGTGATAAGCCGGAATTCTATGTCCCCACCAGAGTTGACGAGAGATACACCAGTCCCGCACATTTTCCATCCAAGAGCGGTACATGTTCTTGAATTTCGGAGGATACAATTGGATCACATCATCCATTACTGCGCTTAGCGCTGGCTTGGTGATATCGTCCATTTTCAAGAACCACTGCAATGAAAGCCTTGGCTCGACTACTGCATCCGTTCTTTCTGAATGACCAACGTTGGATTTATACTCTTCGATTTTCTCTAATTGATCTATTTCCTTCAGTTTTTTGGCAACCATCTTTCTCGCCACAAAACGATCTTCACCTACTAAAATCTGTGCTTTTTCGTTGAGCGTACCATCATCATTTAAGATGTCAATCACCTCTAGCTTATGCTTTAGACCAAGTTCGTAGTCGTTGATGTCATGAGCTGGAGTCACTTTCAGACAACCCGTACCAAACTCCATATCTACATACTCATCCTCGATGATCGGGATGGCTTTGTTGATTAGAGGCACGATGGCTTTTTTGCCTTTCAGATGAGTGAATCGAGGGTCATTTGGATTGACACATATCGCCGCATCTGCCATGATGGTCTCAGGTCGAGTCGTCGCAATGGTCAGGAATTCATCTTCAGTTCCTTCTATCTGATACTTGATATAGTATAGTTTGGACTGGATTTCCTTCGTGATCACTTCGTCATCAGACAGGGCAGTCTTTCCTTTTGGATCCCAATTGACCATGCGGATGCCTCGGTAGATTTTTCCTTTTTTGTGCAAATCCACGAAAACAGAAACTACCGCATCGCTTAGATCCGCATCCATGGTGAAAGCTGTCCGATCCCAATCACAAGAAGCACCAAGCTTTTTCAATTGCTCCAGGATAATTCCTCCGTATTTTTCTTTCCATTCCCACGCATGCGCAAGGAATTTTTCACGGGTGAGTGACTTCTTGTCTATGCCTTGTTCTTTCAGCAGATTTACCACTTTGGTTTCCGTAGCGATCGAAGCATGATCAGTTCCAGGAACCCACAGTGCATTTTTGCCCTGCATTCTCGCACGGCGGATTAATACATCCTGAATGGTATTGTTCAGCATATGACCCATGTGTAAGACCCCAGTGACGTTTGGTGGAGGCATGGTGATCACATAAGGTTCCTTGTTTGGATCTACTTTCGATGAAAAAAGTTTGTGCTCCATCCAGTAGGCGTACCACTTGGCTTCGGTAGCTACAGGATCGTATTTGCTGGCAATAGACATATTCGGATTATTAATTGTGCTGCAAAAATAGGGAAAAAGCCAATTTTGGAGGCATAAACCCTCAATCAATTACATAGCAACTCTTGTGGAGTCTATCTTCCAAATTCTTTTAGTTTTCGATCTCTATCGTTTTTCGCTAAAAATGGAAGAATCCGGCACAGGTGAGTTTGATTGAAAGAGACTAGGTGTTTGCAAGAAAACGCTGAGTAGAATAATGCCATTTATGTAAATTTGGAAATCGGACGTATCATAGGTGGAAATGCTAGTTGATTTGGGAAATAAGCTGTTCAAAATAGCTTGAAACCGAGAAGTCTATTTTCACCTTTAGGTTTGAGATGAGTATTTAAACCCAAACCAGAAGTCATGTATTATGAGCAGGGCTAAAGGAATTAGAAAAAGTATGATATGCTAGATTTTCACAAATAGGAATGCAAGTGGTAACTCGTGCTCTTCATTGCGGCTCATCCACCCAAGAAGTAAAAGATTTTGGAAATTGAAATATCTTATAATTTAAAAGGCAGTTAAGTGTAATTAGAAGTAGAGGATTCCATGAAGAATTTTCTTTTTTCTCAGACGCCGATTTTAATTCTTAGAATCAATATTTCAAACCTAAGGTGAGTATCCGGATTCACTTTGTCACCAGATTAATTAATACCCATTTGTCAAATTCTTATGGTCTTACTTCTGGCCTTTTGCTATCTTAATTTCAAAGCAAATCAAAATGAGAAAAATAGTAATAGTATTTCTGATTATAGCCTCGACTGTATCCTCTTGGGCTCAGACCAAAGTCAGCACGATATCGCTGGGAGAGCAGCCACAAGCCAGTTTGGATACAAAAGGGGTGATCCGGGTTGTATTCGGTCAAGCAGACAAGGTATTCTGCGCAACTTCCAAAGATGGGGGACTTACGTTTTTGAATCCTGTGTTGGTAGCAGAAGTACCGGGAATGCATCTGGGAATGTCGAGAGGGCCGCAAATTGCAAGTTCTGATACGCATTCGGTCATTACTGCAATGGACAAGACAGGAAACATCCATTGGTTTGAACTGAGCAGCGAATCTGCTAGCTGGAAATCCCAGGGAATCGTAAATGACCAAAGTGGATCGGCTCCGGAAGGATTGATGAGCATCGCAGCGGACAAAAAAGATAGTTTCTATGCAGTTTGGCTTGATACCAGAATAGGCAAAAGAAACCAGATCTTTTTCTCTTCGCTTTCAAAAGGAGGATCAAAATGGTCCAAAAACCAGTTGGCCTATCAATCTCCCGACGAGCATGTCTGTGAATGCTGCAAGCCAAGTATCGCGGTGAATGGAACTGAGGTTGCGGTCATGTTTAGAAATTGGCTGGAAGGTTCGAGGGATTTATACCTAACCAAATCATCAGACAGTGGAAAATCCTTCGGAACTGCTCAAAAGCTAGGGCTGGGAACCTGGAAATTGGAAGGCTGTCCCATGGATGGCGGCGGAATCGTGATTGATGATGCCAAGGGAGTTCACACCACTTGGAGAAGAGAAGGAGTCGTGTATTACAGCAAGCCGGGAGCTGCTGAGGTTAGGATCGGTGAAGGCAAAAATTCGAGTATTTCAGGAACTTCCGATACTATTTTGATTTCTATGCAAAATGGAGGTGCCGTGAAATCAGTATCATTGTCAGACAAGTATGAAAATCCGATAGGAAAAGGAAGCTACCTAAAGTCGATCATTTTACCCGATAAGACGGTGGTGTATGTTTGGGAACAGGATCGTGAAATCAAATTTCATAAGGCAAAGTAGGGGAGGTTTTTTAAATTTCTTTTAGGGTCCTAAGGTGAACGCGCAGTAGGAGCAGATACAATTTCCACCGTACAATTAGGCAGTGAATTTTGAAAGGATCCGTGGTTACAATGGAATTAACTATCAAAACGGATACACAAAAAGGAATTTAAAAAAAGCCATTTTCAGGTAGATTTTTTGATTTTTTTAAACTCAACCTTCTCCTAATACGACAGTTTTTCGCCTAAAGAACTTCAATAATAACTGTTATATTTACCTATAACAGAATTTGAAGGCCCCGCATGCTTATAGCAGTACTATTAGGATTTGTTTTTTCATTACTTCTGGTTTTAGCTGGAAGATTTTTCCGGGGAAAATCCGCTATCCTCTCAGCAATAATCCCCTTATCCCTATTTGTTTATTTTTCCAGTTTCATTGAAGAAGTATCCGGTGGTGGAATAATTACGGAAAGTTATGACTGGGTTCCTTCTTTTGGAGTGAATCTTGGCTTCACCCTGGACGGCTTGTCGCTCCTGTTTTCATTAATGATCACAGGTATCGGCTTTCTTGTTTTTGTCTACACCTCAACCTATCTTAAAGGTCATCAGTATCTGGATAGATTTTATGGATACCTGAGTATGTTCATGGCAGCTATGCTGGGCCTTGTTCTTTCAGATAATATGATCTCCCTTTTTGTTTTCTGGGAGCTTACCAGCATTAGTTCCTTTTTCCTAATTGGGTTTAATAATAACAGTGAGCCTTCTAGGAAATCGGCAATCACAGCTTTGGCAGTAACCGGACTAGGTGGCATGTCCCTCCTGGCGGGGGCTTTGATATTAGGTTCTGTAGGAGGTTCTTACACTATTTCGGAGTTGTTGAATTCCAACCAAGTAATAGCCGACAGCCCATATTATATTCTTATTGTCATTTTTATGTTTGGTGCTGCATTTACCAAATCTGCCCAATTCCCGTTTCATTTCTGGTTGCCCGGCTCTATGTTGGCCCCAACTCCAGTTTCTACTTATTTGCACTCTGCAACGATGGTAAAAGCTGGAATCTATTTGTTGATGAGATTTACGCCGATTCTTGGCAATACAGAATTCTGGAATTCTACCCTTCTCATTGTAGGTTCGATCACGATGGTTTACGCAGGTGTACACACACTATTCAGAAAGGATCTGAAAGGAATACTAGCTTATTCCACTATTGCAGCTTTAGGGATCTTGGTTTTTTTAATAGGACAGGGTACTGAAAAGGCTTTGCTCGCAGCGGCACTTTTTATTGTGGTTCATGCACTTTATAAGGCGACTTTATTCCTTGTAACGGGAATTATTGACCTTCAAACCCAAACTCGCAACGTCACTGTACTTCGGGGACTAAGAAAGGTAATGTTACCCGTAGCGATTGCAGGGTTTCTAGCGGCTGTTTCAAGTGCGGGAATCCCTCCAACCGTGGGATTTCTAGGAAAAGAACTTACTTATGAGTCAACACTTGCTCTTGTAGGAATACCTGTGTTGTGGATTGCGCTTATTTTAATCACCAAGATCTTATTGTTGTATGCGGGATTTGTGGCTGGAATCAGCCCTTTTGTAGGCAAACTTCCCGAGCAATTTGAAAATACAAAAAAGCCTGGAATGCTTTTATGGCTTCCTCCAATGATCCTTGCAGTGCTGGGAATTGGCTTTGGGATTTTCCCGGCATTGGTTGAGCCTATTGTTTTCCCAGTGGTCACTGCCATGGGAGAAAGCCTCGGAAACGAACACTTGAAGCTATGGCATGGCTTCAATACCGTGCTATGGCTGAGTATAGCAACCATAGTTGTAGGGACTGTATTCTATTTCACTTTAAAACCTTCACAAAAGTTAGTGGCAAGCGCAGAAAGATTTGAATTTCTTTCCCCTAAATCCCTTACAGCGGGTGCTTGGGCTTATTTCAATAAATTCTCTTCGCTTTGGACACGAATTTTTCAAAATGGGTATCTCCGAAATTACGTTTCTACTATTGTGGTGTTTTTGATTGGCTTAGTTGGGTATTCGTTGTACAATACAGCCAATTTTGAGCTTGACCTTTCGACTTTGAATGAAATAACGCTGTACGAAATAGCCGTGGTGGCAATGATGTTCTCATCGGTCTTTTTCGTTGTATTTACCAAATCAAGGCTCACGGCAGTGGCTTCGATGGGTGTAATGGGATTGTCAATTTGCTTAATTTTTGTGTTTTACAGTGCTCCGGATCTTGCGATGACTCAGTTTTCTATAGATACACTCACGGTAATTCTCTTTGTGCTGGTATTATATCGTTTGCCTCGATATTTAAAGCTTTCAGACTACCGTAACAGGATTAAGGATGGGATTATCTCGCTAGCTTTTGGATCTATTATTACCGTATTGATTTTAGAAGTGCTAGCATCTCCGGTAGACAAAACAATCAGTAAATATTATGGTGAGAATGCGTATGTACTCGCCAAAGGGAAAAACGTAGTGAATGTAATCCTTGTAGATTTTAGAGGAGCTGACACTTTTATGGAAATCTCTGTTTTGGCCATTGCAGCTATTGGGGTATTTGCGCTGTTGAAATTGCATTTGAAAGAAACGGATCAACATTAAATAGGAAATCAATGAGAACCATTATATTAAAAACAGCCTCATCTTACCTTTTACCGGTTTTACTGGTATTTAGTGTATTTATTCTACTGAGAGGACATTACCTGCCTGGTGGAGGATTTGTTGGGGGTTTGATTGCTTCTATGGCCTATGTATTACACGCATTCGCTAACGGGCTTTCGGACACCAAAAACCTTTTGAAATTTCACCCTGGCTTTCTAATGCCTTTAGGCCTCGCCCTCGCATTTGTCAGCGGGTTGGTTCCCCTGCTTCTTGCCCTACCTTTTATGACAGGATTATGGTATCCCGGGGAAATTCCCGTCCTGGGGTATATTGGCTCACCGCTATTTTTTGATATTGGGGTATACCTTGTGGTGGTGGGGGCAACTCTTACTATAATTTTTACAATTGCAGACACTATCTAATTTATGGAAATAGTATTAGCTATAATGGTTGGAGCTTTATACGCCGCGGGTATCTATATGATCCTGCGCAGAAGCCTTGTAAAGCTTATTTTGGGAATTATAATCTTGGGCAATGGAGCCAATCTTTTGATATTCTTACTGGGGCGGATTTCAAAAGGAAGCCCTCCAATAATTCCCGGAGACCTCAAGGTTTTTGCAGATGCCTATGCTGACCCTATTCCTCAGGCTTTAATATTAACCGCAATTGTAATTAGTTTTGGGTTGCAGTCATTTGCCATTATTCTTATCAAAAGAGTCTATAAAGTGGTAAAAACAGACGATCTGGATGAAATGAATGCAATAGATCAAGATTCATGACAGGACAATTAGTGATATATCCGCTGCTGCTGCAATTGTTGTTAAGCATCATTCTAATGTTTTCCTGGAACAGGATAAGCTGGCAGAGGGTGATTAGTATCATCGGCGGCTTTATAAATATTGCTGTTTCCGTATGGCTTTTTTCTTTTATATGGAATGAGGGAACGCACACAGTGCAAGCGGGAAATTGGGCTGCTCCTTTTGGGATCACATTTGTTGCTGATAGTCTCTCGGCCACGCTGGTGCTGCTTACCGCCATTTCGGGCCTTGCGGTATCTGTCTTTTCAGCATCATCTATTGTGGCAGCCCGACTAAAATATGGGTACTTTCCTATCTTTCATTTTCTGCTACTCGGGCTTAACGGCGCATTTTTAACCGGAGATGTCTTCAACTTGTACGTGTGGTTTGAGATTATTATCATAAGTTCCTTCGTACTTATTACTCTTGGAGGAGAAAAAGCCCAACTCGAAGGGGCTGTAAAGTATTTCACGCTAAATATCTTGGCCTCCATGATTTTTCTTACAGCTATTGCGGTGTTGTATGGATTAACCGGATCACTCAATATGGCCGATCTTTCTATAAAAGTGGCAGCTATTGAAAACCGAGGCCTGGTTGAAATTACGGGTATTCTATTCCTTATTTCCCTTGGAATAAAAGCTGCGGTATTCCCGCTATATTTCTGGCTTCCAGACTCGTATCACACTCCGCCTTCTGCAGTATCGGCGATTTTTGCGGGTTTGCTTACCAAAGTAGGTGTATATGCTCTTATCAGATTCTTTACCCTCATCTTTGTGGATAATATATTTCTGCAAGACACCATTTTGGTAATGGCTATCCTTACGTTGGTAAGTGGAGGACTTGGTGCCTTGGTACAAAATAATCTACGAAAAGTATTTTCCTATCTTATCATTTGCCATATAGGCTTTATGATTATTGGTCTGGGACTTTTTACAGAGATGGCGATTACAGGTGCTATTTTCTACCTTATTCATGACATTGTGGTGAAAACAAATTTATTCATGGTTAGTGGATTGATCTACAGGATCACAGGAACCAATAGCATCAAATCTTTGGGAGGTTTATATGCCCAATATCCATTGCTTAGTTTACTTATTGCCATTCCGTTATTCTCTCTGGTTGGAATTCCTCCCTTGTCAGGGTTTTGGCCTAAGATCTCTTTGATCACGGCAGCTTTTGAAAGTGAAAACTGGTGGGCTATTGGTGCCATCCTCTTTGCCAGCTTAATTACTTTGGTGATTATTGCTAAAGTATGGGCCAATGTGGTATGGAAAGATAACCCTGAGTTGCCAGAAAGACTTAATTTCAGGTACTATGAGAAATTAACCAAAGAAGGAAAGATGCAGCTTGTTGCTCCTATTGTTTTCCTGTCACTTGTTTCGTTGTATATAGGTTTTGGGGCAGAGCATGTGCAGCAACTCTCCTCACGGGTTGCAAGTGAACTTATGGATA
>Ga0105053_10009315_pt1 | contig 12524 bp, 7 predicted proteins | sample BON01_FD_78093 | JGI IMG/M metagenome (GOLD analysis project Ga0105053, IMG submission 78093) | Freshwater microbial communities from Lake Bonney liftoff mats and glacier meltwater in Antarctica - BON-01 | ecosystem: Environmental > Aquatic > Freshwater > Ice > Glacier meltwater | place: Lake...
TACAAAGTGCCGCCAAATGCTCTTGCAGCATACATCGGCTTAATTTGCGTTACTGTTTCCAGGAAGTTTGGATAGGCCAAGAAGCCTTCTTCTGTGAACTCTTTCCACATCAAACTCTGTGTGAAACCTGCCCAGTAAAGCGGCAATGCGTAGAACAAAATTCCTAGTGTTCCAATCCAGAAATGGAAATTAGAAAGCTTGTCGGAATACATTTTTGTCTTCCACATTTTAGGAATCAAATAGTATAGGATACCGAACGTCAGGAAACCATTCCAGCCCAATGCGCCAATGTGAACGTGAGCAACTGTCCAGTCGGTAAAGTGACTGATGGCGTTCACATTTTTCAGTGACAGCATCGGCCCCTCAAAAGTGCTCATGCCGTAAGCGGTAATCGCCACAACCATAAACTTCAGTACCGCACTTTCGCGAACTCTATCCCAAGCACCTCTTAATGTGAGCAGGCCGTTAAGCATACCACCCCAACTTGGCGCAAGAAGCATTATCGAGAATACAACACCAATATTCTGTGCCCATTCTGGTAAAGAAGAATACAACAAGTGGTGCGGACCTGCCCAGACGTAGATGAAAATCAGTGCCCAGAAATGCACAATAGAAAGTCGATACGAGTACACAGGTCGTCCGGAAGCCTTTGGAATGAAGTAATACATCAATCCCAAATAAGGCGTGGTAAGGAAGAATGCAACCGCATTGTGTCCGTACCACCATTGCACCAATGCATCTTGCACCCCTGCATAAAAACTGTAACTCTTAAATAAAGATACCGGAAGCTCAAAGCTGTTTACAATGTGAAGCATGGCAACAGTGACAAACGTGGCAATGTAGAACCAGATGGCCACATACAAATGGCGCTCCCTACGCTTTAGGATGGTCATAAACATATTCAATCCAAACACCACCCAAATCAACGTAATGGCAATATCAATTGGCCATTCTAACTCGGCATATTCCTTACTTGAAGTAAGCCCCATCGGAAGCGTTATCACAGCCGAAAGAATAATTAACTGCCAACCCCAGAAGTTGATGTTGCTCAACGCATCACTCCACATTCTGGCTTTTAACAAACGCTGAAGTGAGTAATAAACGCCCATGAAAATTCCGTTTCCTACAAACGCAAAAATCACTGCATTTGTGTGCAGTGGGCGAATTCTACCAAAGGTGAGCCATGGTGTCAAAAAGTTGAACCATGGATCCACCATTTGAAGTGCGGCCGTGAGGCCTACCAGCATGCCGATAAGACCAAACGCCATGGTGGCGAAGGCAAATTTTCGGACAATGGTATTGTCGTAACGGAATGTTTCCTTTTCCATTGATTTATTTATTGGTTTCTGTTGATTGTTCATCGTCAAAGAGAATGCGCATGGCTGGTGTGCTATCGTCATCATACTGCCCCGACCTCACTGCCCATAGAAAAGCAGCCAGAAATCCGACTGCAACTATAATACTGAGGGCGATAAGGAGAAAAATGACTTCCATGGTGGTTTGACAAAGAAATCTTCCAAGTGGAGAGCAAGCGCTGAGTGCAGTCACGGTCAAAACTGACCTTGGTCAGATTAAGAAGTTGATGGGCGTTTCCCCGATGAAAAATCGGGGTCGGGCTTTACGCTATATCTTTTTTGTGAAAAACAAAAAAGGATGCCGCTGCAATCCCTAACGCTGGGCGCAATCCGCCAACGTCATTGCGAACGAGGAATGAGTGAGGCAATCTGTTTCTTATTAAAGGAAGAGATTGTTTCGTTCCGCGCTAGACATCACGTAACTGTTGATTAGCTTTGTTTCACAGTCATGGTACAAGCATCCATCATTCATAGAATAGAAAGCCTCAAAGAAGAACTTCTTACACTTCAACCCTTATCCAAAGAAGCGCAGGACACACTTTGGAAAAAACTCCGATTGGAATGGAACTACAATTCCAATCATATTGAAGGGAATACCTTGACGTATGGAGAAACCAAGTTGTTGTTAATGTTTGACAAGACAACTGGTGACCACAGCAAGCGCGAATATGATGAAATGGAAGCGCACGATGCTGCTGTTCTTATGGTTCGAGATTGGGCAGAAGACAAAACGCGCACATTGACCGAAGCCGACATTCGAGAGTTGAACAAAGTGATTTTGGTTAAGCCGTTCTGGAAAGAAGCCATAACACCCGATGGCCAGAACACACGCAGAAAAATCAAGATTGGTGAATACAAAGAGCATCCAAACTCGGTTCGTTTGCCCAACGGAGAAATGTTCGATTACGCCAAACCCGAAGAAGTTCCCATGAAAATGCAGGAACTCATGGATTGGTATCGTTCGTCTTCAGATTTGGATCCTGCAATTCTTGCTGCTGAATTGCATTATCGGTTTATTACAATACATCCGTTTGATGATGGCAACGGACGTGTAGCACGCTTGCTCGTCAATTATGTGCTCATGCTGAACGACCTTCCGCCCGTTGTTATTAAAAGTGCAGAAAAGGCGAAATACCTCACCGCTTTGCAAAAAGCAGATGTTGGCGACAGAGATTCTTTTCATTCCTACATGGCAGAACAACTCATTTGGAGTTTAGAGTTGAATCTGAAAGCGGCCAAAGGAGAAGATTTGGAAGAAGAAGGTGATGTGGATAAGAAGTTGTCGCTTTTGAAGCGAAAAGTTTCTGGGAAGGGAAAAGCAAAGTCACCAAAGCTGGTTTATAAATCTTATAATAAGATTGATGATGAATTGTGGGAAACTATTGTAAACATGCTGACCGAATTTGAAGAACTTTTTAGCGAAACCAAAATCCAAAAAAGTATCGATGGTAAAACGGGTCAGCGAAAGCAGAAATCACTTTTAGATTCTGTAGATCCTTTTAGGGAGAAGATTGTTTCAATAGATGATAGCGAACCGGAAATTTTAGGTCATAATATCTACAATTTGCCTCTTGAGGAAGCAGAGTGGGAATACACGCTTTACGGATTAAAGAATTCTAAATCAGGTAAGCCAATTAAAGCATTTTTAAAAGTTGAATTCCTATCCGACCAATTTTCACTTCAGTTTTTGGTCGATAACGTTTCCATTGTCACTTGGTATGGGAGATATGATTCTGATATTAATTCAGACGATTCATCCAAGGCTATTAAAATCCTACAAACGGCCATCTATGATAAGGCTGAAAAACTCATGGACGCAGGTTAGTTTTAACAGAACCTTTCCCATCACACCCCTTAATTTTACCCCATGTCCAAACTCATTTTCGATACAAAAGAGAACAATAACCTCAGGCGGCAAGCTGAATTTTTGGCGTTATCTCCTGCCGAGCGTGTACAGGTTTTCTTGAAAATGATAGGCGAATTCGGCAAGTTTGGAACAAAGACAAAACCAATTGATAAAGGGAATTTCGTTCTTACAAAACCCTAAGATGGAGTTTGACGATAAGGTTCAGCAATTCATTGAACTTTCGAATAAGCACAATGTAAAAATGCTGATGGTTGGCGGTGGCGCAGTCAATTTTCATGGTTACCAGCGGCATTCAGCGGACGTTGATTTTTGGATTGATCTCAGAAAAGAAAACCTCGACCAGTTGAAAAAAGCACTAACAGAAATGGGCTATTCTTTTGACGATTTTCCCGAAGAAGTAAAACAAGCAGAACAGAACATTCCCATTAAGATTTCGCCCATTCAGGAAATTGAACTAATTACCCGGTTCAACTCTGGGAAAACCTTTGATGAGGCGTTTAAAAGTGCAGAAATTACGATGCTCAACAGGCTTGAAGTTGCCAAGTATCGCGTGCTGGGTTATGAAGACTTAATCAATAGCAAGGTCAAATCAGACAGACTAAAAGACTTGTTAGACATTCAGCAGTTGAAACAATTGCGGGGAGAATAATAATCGCGTCTCGTTATTTCTACCGAATGGAGCGGAGAAACGAAGTTCTGCGTAGTTAAACCTATTGTTCAATTGGTATTACCACTGAGATTGCCGCGCTCGTGCCTCGCTCGCAATGACGGTGATTGACTCACTCACCGCAACCGCATCCGCACCAAAACAGCCGTACTCACGGTTGTAAAAAGCACAATAGTCACAGAACTCAAAGGCATGAGAATGGCGGCCACAACAGGAGACAAAAGCCCTTGAACAGCGATGGAAACTCCCACTACATTGTAAATCATCGAAAGTGAAAACGCAGCAATTACGATGTTTTTGGCCTGCCGAGAAAGTGTAATTAACTGAGGCAGTTTCTGAAACGAATCAGCCGTAAGAATACCATCCGATGCAGGCGTAAACTGACTATTATCCTCTGCAATAGAAATACCGAAATGTGCCTCTTTCAGAGCGCCTGCATCATTCAACCCATCGCCCACCATCAGTACCTTGGTTTCGTTTGATGATTGCTTTTCTGTAATCCAGCGTTTTTTCTCGTGCGGATTCATGTTGAAAAACATGTGGTCTTTTTCAAACCCCGCAATCAGTTGGTTAGAAAGCGCTGTTGCTTCACCATCATTATCGCCCGAAAGCAACCAGACCTTATTCTTTTCCTTCAATTGCTCGATGGTTTGATGTAGCCCGATTCTGTAGTTGGTAGTAAACTCCACGCGTGCACGCAAACGACCGTTAATTAGGACGGCAGTTTTTCCCATTCCGTGGTAATCTGTCTGCCAATTTTCAAACTGATTGTGTTCAGTTTCCGAAAGGTTGTTCGGATTTTTCAGTTCCACCAGTATCCCATTCACCATACCGTAAATACCAACTCCAGCATTCTCGGTAAAGCCAACTACTTGCCGCTGTGGCGTTTTTGGAGATGCCGCAGCAAATGTTTTACTCAGGGGGTGCAGCGACTGCCGAGCTACATTCACCAAGGCGTCCAACTGATCTTCGGTCAATTTTTCACCACCAAACATTACGCTTCCTTTCTGACGAATGGTGATGGTTCCAGTCTTATCAAAAACAATGCTGTCTATTTGCCCAAGTTTGGCAATAGCTTCTACCGAACGAACGAAGAAGCCATGTCTTCCAAAATGACGAAGCATACTTCCGTAGGTGAAAGGAATACTCAGTGCCAGCGCACACGGACAGGCAATAATGAGCACCGCTGTTGTTGTATTCAACCAATTGGTTGGGTCAACAATAAGCCAATAAACGGCCGTAATCGTAGCAATGGAAAGCACTGCTGCACTAAACCATGATGCAATTTTATTGGAGAAGTTGAGCAGTGGTGGCGCTTCTGTATCCTTGTCTACATCGGAGCTATTCCATAGCGAAGTGAGATAACTACTCGAAACTGGTTTCAGCACGCGTAACCGAATTACAGACCCGCGATTCTTGCCTCCCGCGTAAATGCGGTTTCCTTCGACTTTGGAAGATGGCGCAGCCTCGCCCGTTACAAAACTGTAGTCGATGGAGCCTTTTTCGGAAAGCAATTCGCAATCGCAAGGAATGAGCTCATCGTTATGTATCTGAATCTCATCGCCAGTCAAAAGATGCTTAATCATGATGGCATTCACCTGACCATCAACTCCAATTCTATTCACAGCAATGGGAAAAAATGATTTGTAATCGCGCTCAAACGAAAGCCCAGAATAGGTCTTGGCCTGATACCATTTGCCAATCAATAGAAAAAAAACGAAACCAGCCAACGAATCGAGAAAACCCGGACCTACTCCTGTAAGAATATCGAAGGCGCTGCGGCTAAAAATCGCGAGAATCCCGATTGAAACAGGCACATCCATGTTCACGTGGCGCACCTTCAATCCTTTGTATGCCGAAACGAGATAATCTCGCCCTGCATAAAGCACCACAGGCAAAACCAACACCAAATTGAGGTAATTAAAAAGGGTCGACCACTTCGATTCTAACTCAGAATTGCCAATGAGATACTCCGGAAAACTGAGCAGCATGATATTCCCAAAACAGAATCCTGCCACTCCAATTTTATAAATCAAGGTTCTGTCTACAACGGGCTTATCCTTTGTTTCGGACGATTTGGCCAAATTGAGATTGGGCGCATATCCGATGGAATGCAGCAAAACCACCAGTTCTTTGAGGGAAACCTGTTTTTGATCAAACAGAATATTGGCGGTTTTCTTAGGAAAGTTGACCTCACACTGCTTAACGCCTTTGTTCAATCGTTCCAGACGTTCCAGCAGATAAACACAAGCACTGCAATGAATGGCTGGCAACTCGAATGAGATTCGTGCCAGCGTTCCATCCGAAAAATCGAGGAGGCTTTCTTTTACCTCCGCATCATCCAAATAAGCGAGCCCCTCAATTTTCTGTGCATTGGGTTTGATGCCTAGTGGCCCGTTTGCATAGGTTTCATCCAAACCAACGTCTTGCAACAGTTGATAAACCGTGCTACAACCATTGCAACAGAACGAATGACCATTGAGGTAGATAGTTTCGTCCACGCAATCGTCATTGCAATGATAACAATTTGTTTTTTCTAGAATATTTGGCATGAAAGGATGGTAAATCTAGCGCAAGGTGATGCCATATTTCCTATTAATCCGTGAGCGGCATCAAAGCTAAAACTGACTAAAGTCAGGACAAACGCATCAAAACCTTTATCCTTGAGCTCATGCATAATCAAACATGAGGAAAAAGACATAGGATAGTCACAGAAACATTGAAAATTTGGTCTCTTCTCTGTGAAAACCTCAGCGAATTCTGTGTTTCTGTGGCTAGGAAAAAGTCTCTTCATAAGGCTGTGCAAATAAGCAGCCCATCATTTTTTTAGTGCGTTTGCCCTGCGACTAAAGTCAGCAAACTTGTAGATGAAAGAAAAAATGTTCCGACCAAATCAGAAGCGATAATTCTTTAAAGCCTGAATATCCAGCACATGAATATCGCGGCCTTTAGATTCTATGAATTTATCTTGTTTGAACTCAGACAATGCACGAATAACGGTTTCGGTAGCGGTTCCAACAATGCTTGCTAAATCTTCTCTACCAAGGCTTATTGTAAATTCTTCGCGATTTTCAGTATTGTATTTCTCATAAACCTTAACCAAAGCACTCGCAACGCGCTTCCGCACAGAACTGTAGGCCAACTCAATAAGCTGTTCCTCTTTCTGATGAATATTATCAGCCAAAAGCTTAATGAAACTGCCAATGACCTCTGTGTTGGAATTCATCAAGTGATAGAAATCTTCTTTCGGAACGAGAAGTACTTCGGCATCGTCAATTACCTGAGCAGATTCGGTATAATTGGCGTGCTCTAGTAAAGACGCATAGCCGAAAAAATCGCCAGCATTATAAAGCCCTGTAATGTATTCTTTCCCATCATCGTTCATCTTAAAGGTCTTGACCTTTCCCTTATTCAAGAAATAGAGATAAATTGGGGTATCGCCTTCGCGAAAAACATACTCCCGAAGCGAAAAATACTTGGTTCGATGGTTTTTTGTTACCTGATTTACTACCTGACCGGAAGCTGTTGCCATAAAACCTTGCACTCCTGTAATGTTTCTTGTTGAACCCGCTTTAAGTGCTTCGCTTTTCTTCAAACGCATTTCAATAGCATCGAGCAGGTCTGTTTCTTCAAATGGCTTGGTAATGTAATCGTCTGCGCCCATTCCCATGCCTTTGCGCACATCCATGGACTCTGATTTGGCGGTGAGAAAAATAAAAGGAATGGCCAAGGTAATCGGGTCTTTTCCCAAAATATGAAGCACACCATAACCGTCTAGCTCGGGCATCATTACATCGCAGATGATAAGGTCTGGACGTTCGGATTTTGCCGCGATAACTCCTTTTTTCCCGTCCTCCGCTGTTACAATATCGTAATTGGCTAACTCCAAAATTTCCGCAATATTTTCGCGCATTTCAAGGTTATCCTCAATAACTAGAATTTTCTTTTTATCCATCGGTTCCTATTTACTTCTCAATTGGCAATGTGATTTCAAAGGTAGTGCCTACCTCAAGTTGGCTGGTAAAATTGATTGATCCACCCATTAATTCAACATGTTTTTTCACAATGTTTAACCCAAGACCTGTTCCTTGCACGTGTGTTGCATTTTTGGCACGGAAAAACCGTTCAAAAAGATGTTGTTGTTCTTCTTGTGGAATTCCCATTCCTTGATCCGAAACGGCAATAGTAAGATTTTTCCCGATTTCAATTGTGATTGATATCACCGTATTTTCTCTACTGTACTTGACCGCATTGGAAAGCAGATTGAAAAGCACATTGCGAATTAATTGAGGGTCGAGCCCGTTGATAATCCCATTTGTACAAACGTTTTTATTTGGACAACAATTTAGCTCAATATGTTGACCCTCTTTGGTCATTCCACCAATATCCTCGGTAACGGAATGCGCCAGTTCGAACATACTGAACTCTTCTGGGTGAAATTGAACCATTCCTTGTTCCAACTTTTCCAAGGAAAGGAAATCATTGAGAATGGAGGTCAGGTTTCGAACTGAATTGCGGATGCGACCAACATGCTTAGTTATCCCCTCTTGATTGCTGGTCTCAGCGTGTCGATTGACCAGGTTCACTGAACTAAGAATGGTGGCTAGAGGTGTTCGGAACTCGTGCGAAGCCATCGAAACGAAGCGAGATTTCAATTCGTTGAGTTCGCGCTCCTTGTTCAACGCATTAATCATATCTTGCTCGGCCTGCTTCTGTTCGCTGATGTTCTTTTCAACCAACAGTAACCGGTCAATGCCGTTTTCTTCATCATATAGCGGAACCGCACTCATAATATACGAGTTGCCTTTAGACACGATTTCGAATGACCGAGGAATGCCTTCTAAAACTTTTTGCAACTCATTCCGAACACGTTCTTGATAAGCCTCGGGCAACAATGAAATGTAATTCAACCCAATCACTTTTTTCCTGTCAATACCGCTCCTGACAAACTCTTTTCCTTCGGCAAAAATGTAGTTAAGATTAGCATCTAGGGCATTGATGGTGCCATCCGGAAAGTTTTGAGCAATAAGTGAATAGAGGTGCTGGCTTTCTTCCAGTGCCTTTACCGCAGCATTCAATTCTGTGGTTCGTTGTTCAACGCCTTCCTCCAAATCTTTATTCAGCTGAAGCATTCGTTGCTCGGTAGTTTTTCTGACGGAAACATCTGATATAAGAGCAACCACATGAAATTCCCCTTCCATTTGAGCATGGTTCAGAGATATTTCTACTGGAATAAGTTTGCCTGTGGCGGTTTGCGCATGAAGATCCAAGCCAGTACCCATTGACCTTCGCTTCGGATTCTGCACATACTTTTCTCGATGCTGTTTGTGAATCGTTCTAAGCGCATCTGGCAGAAGATTATCCACATTCATCCCTACAAGTTTATCCATAGGATAACCAAAAAGCTGGATTGCCGCTGGATTGGCCTGAACGATTACTCCAGAACGATTCGCCACAATCATTGCTTCTGTTACTATTTCGTATACAAGCTTGTAAATGTCTGAGTTTGTCATTGCATCCAATTAAAATCCACCCCTAGTTTGGTGGCATCAAACTTCGTGATTGGGATGGTTTAAGCAATGCCGAATTCGATATTGTTTAAAAAGCACCGCAAATAAATTCGATACTTAAACACACATTCAATGCTAGAATGAAGCTTATCAAAGTCTCGGTATGGAGCTTTTTTATTCTAACACCCAACCTTATATTTGCGCAAATTCAGCAGAACAAACTAACAGATATGCGTAGCCAAAGCCTTGATTTCCTCAGAACCTATTTAAATAATGCATCACCTACGGGTTTTGAATCGTCTGGCCAGCAACTTTGGTTAGATTATATCAAGCCTTACATTGATGAGTATTACACAGATGTGTACGGTTCTGCGGTTGGCATTATCAACCCTGAGGCGAAATACAAGGTTGTAATTGAGGCGCATGCGGATGAGATCTCATGGTTCGTGAATTACATCTCAGCGGAAGGTCTGATTTACGTGCGTAGAAACGGTGGTTCTGACCATCAGATAGCTCCTTCGATGCGTGTCAACATCCACACGAAGAAAGGAATTGTAAAAGGCGTGTTCGGATGGCCTGCCATTCATGTGAGAGATGCGGCTAAGGAGGAATCTCCAAGTCTAAAGAACCTCTTTATAGATACTGGTTGTAGCACAAAAGAGGAAGTTGAGGCAAAAGGAATCCACGTAGGTTCGGTCATCACCTTTGAGGATGAGATGATTATTCTGAATGACCGTTATGTGGTAGGTCGTGCGTTGGACAACCGCATTGGTGGTTTCATGATTGCCGAAGTGGCGCGAATGCTGAAAGAGAAGAAGAAAAAACTACCGTTCGGACTGTATATCGTGAATGCGGTGCAAGAAGAAATCGGATTACGTGGTGCTGAAATGATTTCAAGACGCATTAAGCCAGATGTTGCCATCATCACGGATGTGTGTCACGATACGCAAACTCCGATGTATGAGAAGAAAACCCAAGGTGATTTGACCGCAGGAAAAGGCCCGGTTCTTACATACGGACCAGCAGTTCAGAACAATCTATTGGATATGATTGTGGAAACGGCTGAGAAGAATAAAATACCGTTCCAACGAGCAGCTGCAACACGCGCCACCGGGACCGATACCGATGCATTTGCTTATTCTGGCGAAGGAGTTGCCTCTGCGCTTATCTCGCTTCCATTGAAATACATGCACACTACCGTTGAAACGGTTCATAAGGATGATGTGGACAACGTGATTAAGCTTATTTACGATACGCTTATTCAATTGAAGAGCGGGCATGATTTCAGATACATCAAGTAATCATCGTCATGCTGAACTTGTTTCAGTATCTATTTAGACCCTGAAACAAGTTCAGGGTGACTACCCATAAAAAGCCATGTTGCATTACCTTGCATCCGATGTCGCAATCGGATAAACAGAACGATTTCTCTTCGGTAAAGGGTTTGCTTTTGGAGCTACAAACGCTTCAATCTCGAGGAGATTCCATCTACCCAAAAGGAGTTTTCCCCTCTCAGCGTTACCATCCTTTTCTTCCATATAAACGGGAAGATGACAATCTATTTTTCACCGCTTCGGTGGTTCATATCCTGCAAGGTTTGGATGGGCATTACTCACCATCAGAAAAGGTGTTGTTAGATAAAATGGTTGCTGATGCCAAGTCCAGCTTTCAGTTGTTTCAAAATAAAGACGGACTGAATACTTACAATTTTTGGCAGACGAAACCGAGCCGGCATTTCCCGAATGGGCTGCTCATGCACCGTTTCAAGCATTTTCAGATTCCTGATGATGTGGATGATACGGCTTTGGTTTATTTGACTGAGAATGCTTCGAAAGAACGCGTAGACAAACTCCGCGAAAAGCTGAAAAAGCACGCCAATCTGGCTTACAAACGTGCCTTCAATCCGTTGGAGAATTACCGCGACCTGAAATGCTATTCCACCTTTTTCGGTGAGAAGATGTATATCGAATTTGACATCTGTGTATTGAGCAATCTCATGCGCATGATTCTCACTCATTTTAAGGATGATTTGAACGAATTCGACCACGATACGCTCACATTTATCACAGAAGCCATTGTGAATGACGAATACAAGACGCTTCCCTTCTACTCTGCTCCTAATTATCCTACAACCGAGCTTATTCTCTATCACGTTTCGCGGTTAATTCCGCTTCTTCCGTCAGAATATAAAACCAAGATTGAAGCAAAAATCGAAGCTGATATTCAATCCCTATTGAAGTACGCTTCAGGAATGAATAAAGTGATGCTGGAGAACGCAGCTTTGAAACTCAACTTGAAAATTGAATCGAACGAAGCCACTTCAGTCGATGTACTGAATGAAAAATCGTTCTTCTTCTTCCATGCTGGAATGATAACGGCCTTTGAAAATCGGGTTGCACAGAAACTAGCAAACAACAATTTCTTCCACCTCCGTTATACAAGTAAGGCCCTAAATAGGGCCTTACTGATTGAAAATATGGTATTGAAACGATAGCTTATTTTTTCGTCTCTTCCTTGATCACATCGATCAGTTTCACATCGAAGATTAACACTTCGTTTGGACCAATTCCACCTCTTGGGTTTCCTTGCTCGCCATAGGCCAAGTCGCCAGGAATGAAAAGCTTGTATTCAGCTCCTTCTTTCATCAACTGCAAAGCTTCTGTCCAACCTGGAATTACGCTTCTTACGTAGAACTCAACTGGCTCATTTCGCTCGATAGAGCTATCGAACACTTCATCGTTCATCAATTTTCCTGTGTAGTGAACACGAACCTGATCAGCAGAAGTTGGCGTGGCACCAGTACCTTCATTTAAAACGATGTATTGCAATCCGCTTGCGGTGGTTACAACACCAGCCTTGGCTCCGTTTTCCTGAAGGAAAGCATTGCCTTTCTCAACATTCTTATTCGCACGCTCCGTATTCAATTTCTCAAAGAAACGGCCAACAATTTCTTGTGCTTGTTCCTGCGTCATTTTAGAATTGGCGGTGTCTTCGGCAAGAGCAGCGGCAAGACCAGCAAGTAAAATCTCTGATTTAAATGAGCTGTCAACTCCCTGTGCTTTGAAATCGGCAGCAAGGTTGGCACCAATAGATGTTCCAACGGCATAGCTAGCAGAATCAGCAAA
>Ga0105053_10009316_pt1 | contig 12523 bp, 12 predicted proteins | sample BON01_FD_78093 | JGI IMG/M metagenome (GOLD analysis project Ga0105053, IMG submission 78093) | Freshwater microbial communities from Lake Bonney liftoff mats and glacier meltwater in Antarctica - BON-01 | ecosystem: Environmental > Aquatic > Freshwater > Ice > Glacier meltwater | place: Lake...
CCACCTCTCTGACGCACCAGAGAGGTGCGAGATCACCCTGCCTCTAATCTGGCCAAGTCCCGGTACCCTCGAGGCAGGGTGATCTGGTGCGTCACCTCCCGCCCAAGAATGGACTAATCGCACTCTGTCCGTCCACGAACTGGTCAATAGCCGATTTTAGTAATGACTATTAGCTTAGTCAAGAGATTGAAAAGTACAAATATTTTAGCCCATAAAACTCTTCCGTACAATTTTGTGATTAAAGTGACTAAAATACTTTAGAATTGCATCTTATTTGGTTTTTGTGAAACATAATATTTACATTTTACCACACGTGTGTTCGGCCACAGTGCGATTACTGCATGTCGCAAATATTTTTTGCGGCTCACGAACTCAACCTAAACCCGGAACTAAACCAAACATGCCGATCGAACGCGGCGCCTCATCGCCCCAACCTTTGAAGAGAGTTGAGACGGGCGTGTGTGTGTAGCGCGGGGTGCGCCTCATCCTGCTGGTACCACAAGTGGCTGCGCTGGTTGCATGCGATTGGCGCCCGCAGCGCTCGAGAGCAGGCGGGGACGCTTGTCGTTACAGCCGCGCGGGCGCGCGCTCCCTCCTAGTTCCTTTCCAGGAGGTGTAAAGGGGAATCAGCGAGGAAAGGGGTACGGGGCTTGGCTGAATCATGTGGTGTTGCGTTTGACCACGACGGGTGCAACGTCCCGGGGCCATCCGCCTCCTGGACTAGTGCTTCGTCGCCGGCTTCCGCAGCGGCAATGGCGTCGTTGGCGGGATTTCCTGAGGTGAGCGTGTTTGTCCACTGCGTTATTTTTTTTGTTACCGCCTTTGCGTGCCGACTTTGCGAACTTGCAGCGCACGATACAATCTCTGATGCGTTTGGGGTGCCTGTCGCACATCAAATGAGCTGCCCAGAGAAAAACTTTCGTGGTAGCCGCTAGATGTTAAGCAACACTCACATTCAACTTATTGCGGTGCAGGATAAGGAGATGGTGGAACCCACGGAGGAGCAGTTCGAAATGTCTGAAGCCGAGTATAAACTGATGTTGCTGGAGCATTGGAAAGAGAGGGTGGCTGGTGGCAGCGAAGGAATGCCAGAGCACGACGTCGGGGTGAGTACCAAGGCACGTGCTGTACATAGAAAGAAACGAAAGATGGCTGGACGTGTCCACCCGATGTTCGATGCGCCGCCCCCGACTTTGCCGCAACACACCCACTCAGATCTCTGGTCACATGCTGGGGCCGAAAGTGCCGAAAGAGGGTGGGCAGACGGTGACGAAGATGAAGAGTGTGCGGCGCCAGACATGAGCACACGCCCCCAGCCGGCAGTCGGCACAAAGAAAGCAAGGAACGGCAAACCCGTGTCCCGAAAGGATTATTTTTCGTCAGGGCCTGCTGTGCTGCCTTTTGGCAATGGGCCGTTTGCTGCCGATCGTCGGCAGGCGTGGGCAGCGACTATCAAGCAGGTCGCGCAGAGACACCGAGACATGTTCAAAATGCTTCAGAATCAACAGATGGACGCGAAAAAATGCGTGCAAATGTGCCAAAAGCGGTACCGTAAGGATGCACTAGCTTCGCTTAAAGTACAGCGCGATTTCATGGTGCGAGCTCGTAAGGTCTCGAGGGAGGCTGGTACCACCTGGCGCAGAGAGAACGCGCAGGCGCTGGCAGCAGCCGGCAAACTCGACTCAAACGCTCTCATGTCGGGAGACATCAGCAGGTCGCGCAAGGAAGCACGAGAAGCCATGGAACGCAAACGAATGGAGGAGGCTGAGCGCGAGCGCATCCGCCAGCAGAAAAGAATCAATTTCCTCTTGACGCAAACCGAATTGTTCGCACATTTCATTGGCCAAAAACTCGACGGTATCACCGATGGCGACAACAAACCCGCACCCGCGCCTGCGTCAGCACCAGCAGCGCCCGCTGCTGCCGGTGGCGCTGATGCGCCTGCTGTGTCCAGCAAGGAGGCAGAACGCATTGCAGGAATAAAGAAGAAGGGAGAGCTAGACAAGTCCGAAACAAGAGAGGCGCTGGCAAGTGCACAGGCAGCGCTGCATAATCGTCATCGCAGCATGAATGCGTTTGATGAAGAAACGCGCGACGCAAGCAAAAAACTTTCAAAAAAGAACGACAAGGCACTCGTCAACTCGTTGGACGATGCGGCTCTACAGCACGAAGATGTCAATCTGTCGGCAGAGGCTGCCTCGATTTTTCACGGCACTCTCAAAGCATATCAGAAAATTGGGTTTAACTGGCTTGTTGGGCTGTATGAGCAGGGTCTGAACGGCATTCTTGCTGATGAAATGGGTCTCGGGAAAACAGTGCAAACAATCTCCCTCCTCTCTTATCTCAGTGAAAACAAGGGCATTTGGGGCCCGTTTTTGGTAGTCGCACCTACTTCGACGATGCATAATTGGTATTCAGAATTGCAAAAATTCTGTCCCCAGATGAAGGTTATCCCGTATTTCGGGGCAAACCCCAACGAGCGTAAGCTGCTCAGGCGCATGTGGACCAGCCCCGTCGACCTTGGGACACCCGAGGCCGCCTTTCACGTACTGGTCACGAACTACAAGCTTGTGATTGCTGATGAAAAACATTTTGCGCGTGTCAAATGGCAATATATGGTTCTTGACGAGGCGCAGGCGGTAAAGAATAGTGCATCGCAGCGTTGGAAAACATTGTTGGGTTTCAATTGCCGCAACCGGCTGCTTCTGACAGGCACACCTATTCAAAACTCCATGGCAGAGCTCTGGGCGCTTCTGCATTTTATCATGCCCGAGCTCTTTGACTCTTTCTCTGACTTCACGGAGTGGTTTTCCAAGGATATTGAATCATCTGCCGAGGGCAAAAGGTATCTCCTCTCCTCTCCCGCTCCTTCCTTCTCCTTCACCTCCTGCTCCCTCTTCCCCGCATTCGCCTGTCATCCATTCGCAAGATGGCGGATTGCTGGTGATACCTTCATGTGCGTAGTGGCAAGTAATAGTGCTGCAATATCAAGAGATTTCAACCCGCTGCCACGAAGCTGAACCCTGTCAACACTGAAAATCAAAATGACAGCGGCATGGACTCGAAGCAGTTGCAGCGTCTTCAGCTCATTCTGCAGCCCTTTATGCTTCGGCGAACAAAAAAAGACGTGCTCGACGAGCTGACGCAAAAGGTGGAGATTGAGATGCGCACACCGCTTTCAATTCGCCAGAAGTATTATTATGAGGTGCTCAAGAAGCGCGTCACTTCAACGGTAATGCACACACAAACTCTCTCGTAGGCACACATTTCGGTTTTCGCTGTGGTCTGGCTCTGAATATCCCTCTTCTCCCTACCTCCGCCTGTCCCTCTCTCCCTTTTGCTGGTGAAGCAAGATGACGCTCGTTGACCAAAAATAGGGTAGCCCTATTTTGATGACTTCAGGTCAACAATCCGAATCCAGTGGGTGCGCGGCGGCACAGGACGCCGCGTGCCCCTGGCAGGATGATGTTGGTAGATCAGAAGAAGCTGACACCGTCTACACACACACGCTCTCGTTTTCTCGCTCGCTCTCGCATATTGACAGGCGGAGCTGCTGGATCGAAAGATGCTGTCACGTGATGACAAAAGGATGCACTCGCTCATGAATCTCGTGATGCAGTTTCGCAAAGTCTGCAACCACCCTGAGATTTTCGAGAGGCGGGATTTCGTGTCACCCCTCCAGTTTTGCGAGGTGCGACAGAATGTATTTGTGTGATTTTTTGGAGGGGGGGGGTTGAGGACTCACACACTGTATGTGCCACCACGTGATATAGCATTATACCTCATTATATCGCGTAACGTGCAACGTGTAATATTTTTTCTTGTGCAGTACGTGCTGCCGTCGCTTCCGCCTCCGCCCACTGAGCCCATGATAGTCAACACCATCAACTATAGCCCCATCCATATCAGCATTCCCACAGTTGTGTATGATGATTACATTGAGCGTGGTTGGTGGCGCAGGTGTGTGTGGGCATATGTGATTTGAGGGGTGAGGGTTAAGGGGGAGTTTCGTGAGGGTCTGAGACAAATATAGATACACATATACGCATATATACATAAACATACATAGATGCCTATACATAGATACGTGACTAAAGATATATGCATTTTTGTTCACACACATATATGTATATATAAGAGTATACATGTAAATACACATGATTTTGCATATTCACATGCACAGCAGAGAGTGCGTGTGCAGCGAGGGAGCAAGGAAGCGAGTGTTCAATGGAAACGACACCGACTGACTGACAACGACGCGATGAACACACAGAATCAATGCCGGCTCACGAACTTGCATCCTCACAACACTTCTCAGCCCATGGTCCGTCGACGCTCTGCGGCTCTCGACATTTCCTCCTACCGCTTTAACGTTTCCCTCTGTCACACCGGCTGTCGACGAATTGGGGAGCAGACGAAAGGGCGCTGCGTTTGCCGCGGCGGCCAAGGCAGCGCAGGTCGCACGCTTAGCAGTGCGACGAGCAGAAGAGCAGGGCGGAGGAATGAGCTGCGTTCGGCTTGCAGGATTGTCAGAAGGCGAGGTGTCGTTTTTGGCGTGGGCGTCGCCGGCGCAGCGGTGGTTGGCAAATATCACCATTTCCTCTCGCGAAATGGCGCGGCGATGCGTCATGTGGCGGGATCTGGAGGAGGAGGGTGGCGGTGCAGGGGAACATGGTGTGCTCAACGTCGAAATGCCGGGACAGAGAAAAGGCAAGATGCCGGATATTGTGCTGCCTTGGCGGGTGGGTGATATGGAGAGGGAGTGGGAAGGGCAGCTGGTGGCAAGTGCATCACGGCGGCTACACGAGATGACACCGACAATACATGTGGCACACTTGCGCTTGACAACGGCGCAAGCACCGCCGGTACAGCTGCTGTGCTCAAGTGGAGGGTGTGTACGGCGGCAAGAAGAGGCGCTCGAAGACGTCTGGATACGTCGCTTACTGCTTGGCGGGTTTGAGGCTGGCCACAGCCCTCTTATATGGCACAATTCCCTAAGGTATCTATAACTATCCCCGAGCAGAGCAAGGAGTTCGCAGCGGTGGGTTGCAGCGCGCCGAGGTTGCAGTGTGTCATTCGAGCAGGTCCAAACAAACCGGGGCGTGCGGCCGCGAGGGGCCTCGAATCCCCGAAGCTGCCGCGCGCCCATCCAAAGAGGACCGTGGACCGGTGGACGAAAATGCAGGGTACCCTGTATTATGCATTTCAATTGAAGTAATGTAGACTACCCCAATTATGCATAATTTCCCATGACACAAAGATGGCATAGCACTTCTCTGATGTGTTTGGCGTGCTGCAGCTGTGTGAGCACTGTGCCTGCCTCGCTGCAAACATATGGATCACCGTGGCCAAATTCGTTCTCGATGATGCAAGGCCTGTATTCTCGTCTCGGCTCAAACAGCATACAAAAGCCGGATATGTCCAAGTTGGTTTCTGACGCTGGAAAGCTGCGTCTTCTCGATACTCTCCTTCCAAAGCTCAAGGCGGGCGGCCACAAGGTTTGGTGTTTGTTATTGCACGTGCCCACAAGAGATACATAGACACACGTTCACATTTCTAGACGCACACGCAGTGTTGGTTCTTGTCCGCGCATGCCCGCAAAGAAAATGAACGTTTTCGCTTAGTGTTCTCACCCTCTATCCATTTCTCTGTGGGGGACAGGTGCTGATGTTCTGCCAGATGACAAAGATGATGGACATTTTGGAGGACTACTTCTGGTACAGAAAACATCAATATCTGCGTCTGGATGGCTCAGCCTCTATTGCTGATCGCAGGGATATGGTCAATCAGTTCCAGTCTGAAGACTCAGAATATTTCCTCTTCCTCCTCTCAACGCGTGCGGGCGGTTTGGGGATCAATCTCACTGCAGCAGATACTGTAGTTTTCTATGACTCGGATTGGAATCCTACCATGGATGCGCAAGCTATGGATCGTGCTCACAGATTGGGTCAGACAAGACAGGTGTGCGTATACAAAAATACAAACATACATAAACATATGTCCTTTGTGTGCGTGCGAATATCCAAGACGATCCTCCCCTCTAATGCAGTCAAACCCAAAATACATACAATCGAATACACAGCTGTGATTCACGTGCTCGAGCCTCAATCTCTCTTCCTCTGCGTGTTTGTCAGTATGTAAATGTACAATTTGCTTGTGCTGGGGGCTTTTCGTTGAGTATAGCTTGAAAATATGCATGTATCCATCTGGTCTCACGTTCGGTTTTCGATTCCATGATATCTGGTTTTGAAAATCGGCGCAGTTTCCTCTTCTTTTGAATGCTGTATGCCCCAAAGAAAGAAATTAGGACATATCTGTAGGAGGTTATCGACTTGAAGATTCCCGTCTGTACGAGTGGTGCTCAAACGAATTGTGCATTTTTGTTGGCAGGTGACGGTGTACCGTCTTGTGTCCAAAAATACAATCGAGGAACGCATCCTACACCGTGCCAAACAAAAAGCCCATATTCAGAAGATGGTTATATCGGGTGATCAAGCGTCGTCGGCCTTTAAAGGTGGTGGCAATGAATCCTTCAAAGCCTCAGGTCTTTGTGTGGTTGTGGTTGTCAAATTTTCTTATTTTTTGGTGGGCAAAGATACTTGTGGTTTGCAGCAAATGAATGCTGACAGATTACAAGAGAGACAGTGCACACAGAAGGGTGTTTGCATGTATTAACTCGTGTACAGGAGGATCCTGCAGCTGCGATGCAATATTGAAGACACTGACACAGATCCATTCTGTTGACAATGATTGCAGACTTTGCGGATTTGCTATTCGAGGATGACGAGGAGGACGAGAAGGAGAAGAACAAGCTCGCTGCTGCCAAGTCCGCCCTTGCAGCAAGAAGTGCGAATAAGCAAACCAACGAGCAAACCAACTCGACCGGGTATGCCAAACAGAAAAGCGCCAACACAAGTCAAGGTGCTGCGTCAGCAGCAGCAGGTGGTGGCGAAGATGTGAAAATGGAAGTCGGGGGAGGGGTGCAGGATGGAGCAGATGCGAAAATGCAAGTTGATGGTGGAGACAAGGGCACAGGCAGCACAGAAGAGGATGCTGCGGGAGCCGTGGCAAGCAATGGCAGCTTGGCTGGTGCTACAGTAGCAGCTGTAGCGCCTGTAGATAACAGTGGTACGGCAGTTGCGGAGGGGGATGCTATGGAGCTGGGTGAGTGGCTCAAGGTGGGTTGCAAGGTGGAGGTGGAATGGGAAGGCGAGTGGTGGGAATGTGTGATCAAACAGATTATCGTCACGACGATGGGCAAGAGTGGCAAAGTCGAAATCGACTATGTGGGCGGCGAAGAGCAAGAGGCAGAATGGATCGAAGTCAGCTACACCAAGTTGTTGGGCTGGGTGTCTTGCAGAATGCGCGAACTTGAACCCGAGCCGATCCCTGAGCCTGCTCACCAGCCCGCTGATGACGGGAGTAAGGAGAAGGGCAGTGGGGTGCGTCTGAAAGTGGAGCGTGGGGGGGTGTCAATCGGTGCGGGAGGAGTGCTCGGGGAATCGGCAGCTGAGCGCAAGGCTGCCTTGCACGCTCGTGATCAGGCGCGTCTAGAAAGCAGCCGATCCGGTCCCGCCATTATTATGGATATGGACGACTGAGAGTCGGGGGGAGAGAGAGGTGGGGGGGGAAAGAAATGGGTGCTTTAAGACAACTCCCTTTCTCTAAACACGAGCGATGTTGATGCAGTGAAATGAAACGAATCAACCATTTCGCACGCAATGTAAGGCCTGTGTTCTTCTTTCGCCGCCATTTCTTGCAGTATCACAAAGTGCGACGATGAGTAACATGGCATACCACATACAAGTCTCTCTAACGCTCGCGATGTCGGACATGTGTGGCAGTTGCCTTAGGCTCGGCGCTTGCCTTGGCCTTTCCGCCCCTTTTTTTGCGCTTGCATTGCGCCCGTCTGGGGTAGAGGGGCGCATGATGCGACACGCTGCAAGGCGCGCTGGCCGGTGACACTGATTGAATACAATTATAAATATACAGTAACACTTCAACACTCTGTAGATAGACAATATCACCCTGTCTCCTCCACCTCTCGGGTGCGTCACCTTCTCCTTCACGACCTCAAGCTAAACCTGGAACTAAACCAAACATGCCGATCGAAGGCGGCGCCTCATCGCTCCAACCTTTGAAGAGAGTGGAGACGGACGTGTGTGTGTAGCGCGGGGTGCGCGTCATCCTGCTGGTACCGCAAGTGGCTGCGCTGGTTGCATGCGATTGGCGCCCGCAGCGTTCGAGAGCAGGCGGGGACAGTGCCGCTTGTCGTGACAGCCGCGCGGGCTTGCGATCCGTCCTAGTCCCTTTACCGGGCCAGGAGGTGTAAAGGGGAATCAGCGTATACATTGTTGTGCTGGGCTTTGCTGAATCATGTGGTGTTGCGTTTGACCACAACGAGTGCAACGTCCCGGGGCCATCCGCCTCCTAGACTTCCTCACCGGCTTCCTCAGCGGAGCGTGTTTGGACGCCGGGAAAGTTATCAGATAACTTCATTCACGAATCAGACGTCACGTTCCTACAAGATCCCTGCACGTCACGTCCCTAAAAGACCTCCTTTCTATTTTATCATTGTGTTCCACGTAAATACAAAGAGGGATCATCAGATCTTCTTTCAATCCATGTATACTCTGCATCTTCCTTTCCCGGCCTTCTAGCGTCCTGTCGTGCACTTCTCGCCACACTGGCACGTATTCAGCCCAGATTTTGCCTTTTGGCCACGGCTTTTTTTGCTGCCGCCTTTGCTGCGTGCCGACTTTGCGAACTTTCGTTGCACGGCATAATCTCTGATAATTTTGGGGTGCCTCAGTGACTGTCACACCTCAATAAGCTGTCCCGCCGCGGTGGTAGAGACCTTTTAAAACCCTTTGTACCATGGTAACCACTAGATGTTCAAGTTAAGATATTGAACTAACCATGCGGGTTGGCTTCTTTTCGAAACTTTGTGGGTTGGGATAGAGGAGTAATTGGTGTGTACAGGAGTGTCACAGTGGGGCTCGGGCTTGGCTGAATCGTGTTGTGTTATCGCTGTCACTGTCCACGACAGCAATTGAATCGGACTTGAGCAACCCCCTTCTGGCCCTTGTCTTCTCCCTCTTCACCTGCCCCCTCTTCGTCCTCAAGCTGCCGCATTTTGATGTGGACGACGCTGCCATTCTTAACCTTGCTGGCTGCCGCGGCGAGCTCAGACGTTCTTGTTGGTTCGTTGTCAGGCTTCTGTTCGTCTGCATTCTCGCCGAGATGCATTGCTCAGCTGGGCCTGTATGTTCTAGAGTTGCTTCTCAAGAACGGCTTGCGAACACACACCGTCTGCGAGCGTGGCAATAGTGCTAGAGGCATCCCCGCCCTGTGTCACGTAGACGCTGCACACCACGGTTGCCATCTGCAGCGCTGATGCCGCCACAAGGGCCACCTTGCGGTGCTGCGACACCGTCGGTGGTATCTTGAGCATTTTGGCCGGCTCAGTGCTGCACACCCAAATTAGAAAGGCAACGACTTGTAGTGGACACACGGGACTTGTAGTGGACACAAGAGTCTTGGAACGGCTTCCGTAGAAGATAGTTTCGAAGCGACACAATGGGTCGCTAGAGGGAAATCATTTTGCTGGATCTCGTGCGAATTTTGGTCCAAATTTTGGGTTGTTCGCAAGCCCTCCCCCTGCATCGATCCCAAGCATGGGACGTGGCCTTGGCAACTGTGGGCGGGTGTGTTCTCGCGGTAGGCGTGCTGGGGTGTCTGTAGTGCTCTTGGCAGGCAGCGTAGAGTATGCTGCAGGTGGAGGGCCCGGACATGCAGCCGGCGGGGAATCGGCCTGACAGGTCATCTATCAGGTCATCTGTCAGGTTATCTAAGAATTCGTCGACATGTTGATCTAAATATATACATATGTATTTTTGAATACACATATCTACATGTATGTACCTATATGTCGTCAAGGAGGCGATTGATGTTCACTAAAATACCTTCAAGTTGTTTGAGTGAGAATACCTTTGAACTTGAAGAAGAAATCACCTCCGCGGGTCAAAATACCAGGCGTTATGTTTGCCCCCATCTTGTTGCTATAAACCGGGCCGAGTTGACTCTTAAAAGCGTTCTTCGTCTACATACTTCAGTGTCAGACCTCGTGCCTGGTCCCTTCCCGTGACGTGGTGCCCTGTTTGCCTCAAAGGAACCATAGGGCTCTTCTGAGCCCTTTAAGATTGTCGCGAATGTAGCCACAAGATCGCAGCTTATCTCCAAGGGCTCTCTAAGGACCTCCTTTGAGGCACAATTTACGACAAGATCGCGAAATAGAGCCACGAGGCGTCCATACCTGCAAATTCCAGTTTCGGTACGCATGAATTGTATTGTGCTTGTATATACATACCATCGGGCCAAGACCAGGATAACCCTGATAGCCTATCGCCCCTTGGAACAACCTCGTGGGCTCTGTTGAAATCGCGTGCTCTGTTAACTTTATTAATCAGGATGGATGTCCTCTCAAAGAGAACTGGCGACTTGACGCGCGTTTAGGGCTTGTCGTCGTCGTCCATGGCCTGCTTTTCCAATGCGACCAGGCGCTTCTCCAGCTTTGCCATTTTGGTCTTGGGCTTGATTTCATCCGAGATATCGTTGATTCGCTCCTCGATATCTACCAGACGTGTGGCGACCGGCTCAACAATCTCCTCGGGCTCGGGCCCCTTCTCAATGTCGGAGAGGTTCTCCTCCACCTTGTCGAGCGACGGTTCAAGCTGATTCGGCCCGATCGACCCGTGGAAGTGGAACCCCTCGCGGTTATACTTGATCTTCCTGTAGTCTAGTCCGGGCTTCTGGTTCTCCAGGTCCGTAATCTTTCGCTGCAGGTCATCTACCCGATCCTCCATGGTCTGCGACCCCTCTAGCGTCCGCAGCCTCCCGTCAAAGTCCTGCAGCTGGTGATGGATGTCGATGACGTCGCCCTTTGCGGGCTCCTCGAGCTGCGCCAGCCGCTTCTCCATGTTGGCCAGTCGCTCCTGGTCGTTGGGTGACTGCGTCACTGTGCCCTTGAACATGGAGTTGCCCACGCGGCCACTGACTGGTGTACCCGGCTGGATGTACTTGTCCGACATGACGCGAATTGTGACCGCGCCCTTGGTCTCGGACATCTGCGTCCCCGCTGCAATCTGCCCCGTAAACGCAACCTCACCACCCCCCGACTTCATCTGGCCGTGCACCACGTCCCCAATCTTGGTCGATGCGAGCTGCGACGCCGGCACGTCCATGCGCAGCAGCGCCCCCGTTCGCATCGGCCCTTTCCCCGCCGGCTGCATGTCCGGGCCCTGCTCCACCTGCAGCATGCTCTGCGCACGTGGCCCACGGAGAGCACAAGACCCTGCCAGCACCACTGCCGCGAGCGCACACGCGCCCACAGTCGCCAAGGCCGCGTCGCGCAGCCTCGATCGACTCATTGTGTCGCTTCGAACCTGTAAAGAAGCCTTTCTGCTCAGCTAGCTAGTCAGCCTTTCTAAATCGGGAGCCGCACAAATGCTTAAGATACCACCGACGGTGTCGCAGCACCGCAAGGTGGCCCTTGTGGCGGCATCAGCGCTGCTGATGGCGGCCGTGGTGTGCAGCGTCTACGTGACACAGGGCGGGGATGCCTCTAGCACCATTGCCACGCTCACAGACGGTGTGCGTTCGCAAGCCGTTCTTGAGAAGCAACTGCAGAACACGCAGGCCCAGCTGGCACATGAGGCGTCTATCATAGCGTCGCTGCGCGCCAAGGAGGTTGCGTTCAGGACGTCTGAGCTCGCAGCCGGCAAGGGCACGAAGGGCAGCGTCGTCCACGTCAAAATGCAGCAGCTTGACGGGGACGAGGGAGCAGAGGAGGAGGGGGCAGAGGGCGACGTGGACTCGGCACGCCAGAAGGAAGAGCTGGAGAAGAAGGAGGAGACGCACTTTACTGCGCGCCAGAATGCGCTCATGAACGCGCTGACGCACGAACCAGAGATGAAGCCCAGCGATTCACGCCACTTAAAATGGAAGGCCGCGCATGAGATGTACGAGCAAGCGGCCTACAAGGATATTAGCGGCGAAGAGCACAACCGCACCGAAGTGGAGCCAGAGGCCGAGGCACTTACAACCCAATATGGTGGTGAGCTAACAATCAGTATCGCGCGCACTCACACACGCCACTGCCTCTCCCTCTGACATACTCTCTTTCTCCCTCTCTCGCTCAACCTCTCACACTTTCGACGATGGTAGTGAGCTTACCGCTCATCATCGTGCGTACTCTCTCATTCATACACAAACTATCTCTCTGTCTCTGACATACTCTCTCCCCCCCTCTCTCGCTCGACCCTCTCCCTCTTGCTCGCTCGCCTCTCTGTTGCTGGCTCCCTCCTCCTCCCTCTTGTTCTTGCAAACCAAAATTCACAAACACACTTTTCCTTCAACGCACGCACACACACACACACACTGACGCGCATACTTTCTCTCTCTCTCTCTCTCTCTCTCTCTCTCTCTCTCTCTCTCTCTCTCTCTCTTTCTCTCCCCCTCTCTC
>Ga0105053_10009328_pt1 | contig 12515 bp, 4 predicted proteins | sample BON01_FD_78093 | JGI IMG/M metagenome (GOLD analysis project Ga0105053, IMG submission 78093) | Freshwater microbial communities from Lake Bonney liftoff mats and glacier meltwater in Antarctica - BON-01 | ecosystem: Environmental > Aquatic > Freshwater > Ice > Glacier meltwater | place: Lake...
AATCGATTTTTGTTGTTGTTTAAAAAAAAAAAAAAAAAAAATTACTTTCACGAAAAAGTTTTATTACGTTTTAGACCCTGCATAAAGTTTTGGATGTTGAAGGAGTTGGTGGTGTGTTGTTTTCTGACATGCAACTGTGGTGCTATTGAGTATTATCTCAAGGTAGCAGAAAGCAATAATGTGATGGTAGAGCCATTGTTGTATGATGAAGATGACACTCGTCAAGGTTCATTCAACTTCCTGACATACTCGATGAGTGTCATTCTCGATCCGTGCCGAAACCGAAACTTTGATTGTTGCATGGATACTTTTGGGGATCCGGAATACCAACGTTCCGAAAAAATTCATGCTTTGGGATATGTGTATGCCGTCGCTAGACTCACTCGAAAAGTATTCAAATGTGAAAAACCATGCTTTGGAAAGTGGGAGGAGATAATGGACACTAGCGGTGTTGACGATTTTTCATTCGACGCTATTGACTCGGATGAAGTATATACGTGGGCTACCAATCAACAATCTGGTAAACTGTACAGACGACTCAACCATGAAACTCAGTTGTGGACCTACATAAGTGGGCGTATTGAGATATTCTCCACTAGTGGAGCACACGCATTGTACGGTGTATCAGGCGAAGATACCGGTACTATATTAACTTGCATCAAGCCATGTGAAGGCAATTGGGTCTTACCAACCGATGCGGTGGGACATCCTAACGAGAAGCAAACATGGGAAGCCCCCCGACTTGAGCAGGTAGATATGGAGCTGGTAGATATCGAGGCGGACCTGTCTCATCTTTGGATTGTTACGAATACAGGAAGGCTGTTTTCCAGACAAGTGCTGCTACTGCCTGGTCCATTAAGCTGGCAGGATGTATGGGTCGACAACAGTCCGTATGAACAATGGGTGGAAGCCACACCACCTTCTACGGTGCATCGCATCACTGTATCGGTCAGCAGGAAGGTCTTGTGGGCTATAAGTTCCAATCGGAACAGTTTACTTGTGTGCCAGTCAGTGCCTTGTACTGGTACTTGGTTCACCATTGCCGCGCCTGATGCGTTAGTTGATATTGATGCGGATAGCGAATTCGTTTGGGTTGTTTCTGTTGCGGGTCAAGTGTACAAGAGACCTGTGCTTAGTTTTAGTGGACATTCGTGGGTGTCGGTTCCGCCAAGTAATGACATATCAGCAGCTGCAGTCGATGCATGGGGACGAGTACCTGACGGAGGCTTTAGCTTGGTGACTACGACTTCTAACTTAGAGGCATATGGCATCTTCAATGACTACTTGGTAGCAGGAGATTCCCGGCATTGCAAGTACTATTCCACTGAGCCAGCATGTAGAGCAAAGCAAGTAAGCGGCTGTCGATGGTCTATCACGGAGCACCAGTGTGAGCTGGAGGTGAAGGATCAACGCAGTAGACTTCCGATCAAAGAGGTGGACGTGGAAGACAGTACCTGCATACTTGCTCGCACTATAATGTCTGATGGGACCATGGAACTCTCAGCTGGTTATTCCATAGTGAAACACAGCGAGGAGACTCTTCCTCAAGTAGTCCAAGATAAGGACTGCGTGGATGCTGGAATCCGGCGTAGACTCTTTGAAGAGCGGCCCCCATGCTGGGATTACAATAGCACCATGGATGCCTCGAAAGGGTGCGTCGACAACGAAGGCAATGAAATGTCTTATTGCATGGCAGTAGGATATTCCTCCACTGCATATATTCCTCAATGCAACGATCCCTCAAGGAACGATTGTGGAACATTCCTGGAACTGCACAGATCATCGAATGAAGAAGTGATCTCTCAATCGGCGGTACCTGCAAAGTATACACATGGATTCCGCACCATGACTTTGAATACGACGTTCTTTGAATTTGAAGATGAATCTTCGTCGAGAATCGTTTGTTATGGTGAGTATGAGATATGGTGGGTACAGAGAATAGGAACTCGAAGAATTGTGGAGGCTGTGAAGAAGTTCAAAATTTTGCAACCAACCTGTGATTGGAATCCCATTGCGAACAAATATGAGATATATGCAACAGTGACGAAATAGAATATTCAGTGAATTGTTTGGTAGAGAGCACCCCATGTCAACTAGTGCATTACTCATTAAACCATTTAGAAAATTGTTGGTTCTGTTTCTTAAAATATAAAGGAATGAATATTAGTTCCTTTTCGAAACAACAATTATCAAATAAACGGGGCTAGTGAAAAACCAAACTTGAAACTGGATACGGCGATTCTCACAGTGTAGCAGAAACCAGATTGAAAATTTTAATTAATAGGAAAATTATTTTGAATTCATGAACAATATATGATTTACTTTATAGGATAGCCATTTGGCCCCTGATTGGGTCCCAAAACGGTCCGTAGAATCCTTGATTGTTGTCTTTGAGGAAGTTGCATGCATCCAACATAGTCTGATTGACATTGTTTTTGAAATGATGCTGGTTTAGATGATCTAATCGCTCAATTAAGTTTGCGGTGACTCGTTCATACTTTCTGCTTTTATCCATTTTCTCAAAAGGATCTTTCAAGATGTCAAACAGGCACCCTGTGAGACAATCCCGGCCGTGAATCCCAAAATAAGAACTGAGTCCCCACCCTACTCCATATTTGTTAAAGCTGGTTGCCGTGCTTTCACTGGATGCACGAATCAACTTCCAATTGTCTTGAATCAAAGTGCTACTGGAGATATGCATCTCCGTTCGAGCTGGCAGTTTCGAGGCGCCGGCAATCTGGTTCCATTGATTGACTCCATCAACAGGAGGGAGGCCAGCCTTGTGTGCTACATCATCAAATGCTGATACACCAGCGAGATGAGCAAAAGTGCTGTACCAATCGGAGATATGAACATAGTCATACATGGGACGTCCGCGTACTTCTTCAGGCACCAAACCTCCGGTGACGAAGGCCGTGGTTCGAATCCCGCCTTCAAAGTCAGAAACTTTACCGCCTCTAAGTGGGAAGTTCGAAGCTCCACCGAATAGCGAGTATCGATCTTTAGTCTTTTTCGCGGATGGATAGATAGGGCCTCCGTTATCGCTTGAAACAACTAGTAGTGTATTCTCCCACATTTCCTTCTCTTGCAGCAAATTCCTGATCTTGCCAAGAGATGTATCTACGAATTTCAGCATTCCAAGGTAATGTCGCCTGGCTTTGTTTTTTACATCAACAACATGCTGCAATTCTTCAGGTGGATTCAATGGTGTGTGGAGCGAATGAAATGCATGCATTAGAAAAAGAGGCTCTTTGGAGTCATGATTTCTAATGGTCTTCATTGTGTGATCCATGATAAGATAATCTTCCCATATAGTATTATTTCGGTCAGTTGCTGGAACGTTATTGGCGCAAAGATCCGTTAGCAAGAAGTCCGTGTAGGCAAGCTCGCATCCTGATGGTTGTTCAATGTATCGAGGATCAAGTGTCTCAGTATAGTAGTTGTTCCCACTTTGCAAGTATCCAAACTGTGTGTCATATCCTTGTCCTACAGGACTGTGCTGTACAGTGGCGAACCCGGCCCCCCATTTCCCAGAGTAATGGGTGCGATACCCAGCAGCTTTCATTTTCTTAGCAACACTTGTCATCTTCAAAGGAATTCCGTTATAACCGTTTGGATCGGTGGAATTGATTGCGAGCCAATTCAAATTGCCAGTTCTGTCATAAAATTCTTTACGTACGACATTTAGAGGCAACCTCCCTGACTGGAAACTGATTCTGCTTGGTGCACACCATGATGCAGTGTAATGGCGTTCAAGAATCCTTCCTTCATTGATCATGCTTTTGATAACTGGAGTTTTGGCATGACTTTCAAATATTGTTTCATTCCTGATATCTGAACTGAGATCGGAGAAACCCCAGTCGTCCACCAGTACCATAATGATATTGGGAATTGCGTTGACCAGTGCAAGAGTAAAGTATACTAAAAGTGCAGATTTTATCATGATGAATTATGGTTTTGGAAGAAACAAATAGTTTTATTAATTAAAAGTGGAAGACCTGTGTAGTTATTGAATTTCGGACTTCATGGACGTCTCGAACCAAAAAGCCGTCCAAAATTGGAATCCATTCTACCAGAGATTACCACAAACTACTAATACCTCCAAGAAAGAGTGCGGGGGGCTAATCATTATTCTTCGAACCAAAAAACGAGGGGACCTTTCTTTCTCCATTTCTTATTGCCAAGATTAAAGATGAATGAGGAGCAGATGGAGGCTACGACGATAGCCGCAGAAATTCACTTGTCATCCCTAAGGAAGGATTTGGAGTCACTCAAGGTAGACATACAACGTCAAAACAACCTACTGAACCGAGGGCCTTCCTCTTTTCCAGAGGAAGAAGCATTGAAGTCCGCGTCTCTAACCCATGGAGGGGCTGGCACATTGGCGTACTTGAAACAAGTGTCAGATAATTCCAGTGCAGTTAATGACATCCGGACGATCCTGAAGTCAAAGAACCGCACGCACGTCAATATTGAGACTCGACACTTGAAGAAGACCACTTTGATTGCTACCGTATTCTATAGTGAGGATGCCAGTAAGTTCGTTCGCATCAACATCTTGGCATCCTCCCAGATTAAAGATATATTGGATTCGTTATCCCGCATGTGGAATATCAGTACCGAGAACTTCGAATTGGTTGCCTGCGTGTCACAGCGTGATGGAGTTTGGGAACCGCTCACAATAAAAGAGAATTTCGTAGTCCAGCTGCTCCAATTAAAGTCCGACGCGAGTAGAGGGTATGGATGCAATGGTCACACTGGTAGTGTATTTCATAATGGTGCCAACCTCTTACCTCCGCTTTACATGGTTAAAAAACAGGGAACTGCGAACAGTTCAGTGGATGCTTTGTTCGATGGTTTAGAAGCAGATGAGTTTGTGACTTTTTGTAATTTTGTGGTATTCGCCCAAAGATACATGGAAACTCGACCGGTAGATTTGCTTCGAACGTATATGATCTTTTATTTCAAAGGATGTGAGTTCGAGTCTGATTTGGTAGAGACACCGACTGGCGACTTGGGTGCTACGAAGGAGCACGTGAAGGAGATGGCAAAGGTTCTGCATTCAATGCCTTCCCATGGGGCTGTTGAATTTATGGACGAGAAAGCAAGAACGAAAGTGCTGACTGCGCAATCGATGGTGCTCAGGGTGTTCTTCTGGATTGTGTCCTTTGGAGACAGAGAGAATGTAGATCTGAAAAGCAGGCGGATTTCACGCGGACTGTTGTGTAAGGCGCTGTCAAGATGTGGTCCTTCTGATGGATACACGGCTCTATGGAATCGCGTCATTGGCAGCGATATTTCTGAAATCGACTGGAGTATGTTCCTACTTCATTGGCTCTCCTTCATAGCTGAAGATGATCAACTGCATGAAAAGGTGCTCAATGAGGTTCAACAGTTTGAGTACAGAAGGGAACATATACATCGCAGGAAGCGTAAAACGGATACGTATTCTGTGCTGGAGATTGTTAAATTTGTAGCTATGCTGGTGGTGTTTATGGTGGCGCTATCTGCTGGTCTCCTCTCTCTTGTTATCGACCAATCCTATAATCCTGATGAGCGCTTTGGGAGTGCGATTCTTAGCCCAATTAATGCGTACAACGAGTATGCGTGCGACCTTTCCAACAAAGGAAGTAGGTTCTATGATGGAGGATTCGGGTTCACCAGTGACTGTTTCTCGGTGATAATAAGACATGGACTTTTCAACTTCTTCTATCAAGGAGCCGTTACATGTCCTCTTGATATAAATGCTACAGCGAGTATCGCCTATCCTGTATTCTCAAATTGCTCGCTTAATGAACTGAATGATTTCACCGGCACTGTTTTCAGCTACAACTACTTCCAACCCCAATATGTGCTGATTCGACAATTAAAAGTGTCAGGAACCACTTGTCCTTCAACTGACATGTTGTTTTCAAATTCTTATTTCAAATCAAATGCCGAATGTTACGGTGATTATTCTGAAGACACCAGAGACGAAGCACCAATCCCTGGATTTGAAAATGTTAGTTTTGGTCAGTTTCAAACATTCGCAGGGTTGGAAACTGTTACTGGGACGTTTGGTACCTATGATAACACAGGATATGGATTTAACTTTGGAGAAGTGACCAGCGATGTTCTCAGTAGTGCAACAGAATGGCAAACTGTGGCCGAACAAATGTTTGGGTATACGGGATGGCTAAGCTATTCGACTCGAGCTATTATTGTCAATGCAGGAATATACAGTCCAAATACAGGAAGAATAACAAGCTTGGAGATTATCTACGAACTTTCTCCGGCGCTGACTGTCTCTGTTAATGTGGTCATTCGGAATTCATACTTGCATTCGAATTTGTCAGGTTTGTATTGGCTTTTGCTTGCAGTGGCCTTATTAGTTCTTGTATTAGATGCAGTTGTTGCTTTTCAGTTGAAAATTGCTCTTCGAAAACGAGTAGGTGCTTGTAGGTTTGCTTTTGTCACGTTTCTGAAATCGCCATATTCCCTCTCTTTATTGTTTCTCGTCGCCTTTACTATTGTAGTTCTTGTTTTTTCATATCAATTTGAAAATAGCATTCCAGATATGGCAGCATTAGCTGGACCGGGAGTCCCAATGTGGAATGGCGTGAGTATGTACAATCGATATAATCATCTGTTAAGGAGTGAAGCCGTGCTTGTCGTGGTGTCGTTAGCCCCAATGGCAATTTGGATGAGGCTCACGACCAAGTTTAGATTCGTTTCGAAAGGCGTTCGACACAGTTTGCGTCAAATAGGAGTCCTTGCAATAATACAACTGTGGATGGTTGTTATTGTGGCGTTTGGGACTCAATACACTTCTTGGAATTTCAAATTTAGCCAAGCGTTTTATAAAATAATGGGAGCAGTGTTTGGAGGAGGCATTACAGGTTTCCCGAGTTTTGAAAATGTGCTTCAGCATCCTGTAGGCACTGTGCATTCGTTCCCGAATAGTTTTATGTCGGTAATTCAGACATTTCTGGCTATCGTCGTATTGCTGATTCTTGGTATGATGTTTCCTGCAGTGATTGTAATGCTGGTATTGCATAGAATGGAAGTGGAGGAATTCAATGATGGAGTGAGTGGACGATCGGCTGAACGGAGCGCAAAAAAAACTTTCATGAAAATTTTCCAAAGTTGCTCTAAATCTACAAAGCAAAATAAGAATGATGAGATACAAGTAGGAGTTGATAATGAAAATAGGAATAGCGTTGAAGAGGAGTCAGAAATCGAAATGGTGCCACAACCAAGAAATCCCATTATATGATTTGATCCCGCTTTTTAATTTTGGAAGTGGTTAGTTTGATTTTAGAGGACACACTCTGGTTTTAATTTTTAAAAACCTTTGCGATCGCATTGACCATATGCAAATATTCTTTCTCGAGAATTTGGAATTCAGTAACATAAAAGGTGTGCTTGATGATTGATTTTGTAACTCACTTGAAATTCAATTTTGATTTTGAAACGTAAGAACGGACAGCCCCCCGTCGAATTCCAATGGAGTTGCGGCAATGCGCGACTTTTGACTCCCTATGTGATGATGAGGTTGGAAATGAGACTGCCTTGTATATTTCAAAGGCATCTGGTGAAGTGGAGGAGGTTGGCTTCTTGGAACTGCGCGAACGTTCCATTGATGTCGCTACTCAGCTCGTGCATCGGTTCGGTGTGGTTGCATCTGATCGCGTTTTGATTTTCGTGGCTGACCATTTCCCGGCTGCATATGTGTGCGCTATGCTCGCGTGTATTCGAATAGGTGCACTTTGGGTGAGTTGTGGGGCATATGACAAGGTACGTTTGATTTGTTGAAGGTTGAATTCATTCATCAGGTGTTTCAGGAAAGGCTCCAACAAGTGGTTGACGACTGCAATCCTGCTGCAGCAATCACCGTAGGTTACACTGACGATTCAGATACCGTGAGAACTCTGGGCCTCTCTGGCGTGTTCCGAGTCGTGTTGCTAAATGATTTCGATGGTGATTTGGTTCACACGCAAGCTATAATGACACTGCCGCGATGGCAAGCGAGGTCGGACATAGAATGGAATAGTGATGGAATGTATGTACAGTATACTAGTGGTTCAACTGGATTACCTAAGGGAGTGTTAGGAAGTTACAATGCAACTGTTAATAGGTTGAATGCCTCTCCTTCGTATTCGGTGAATGAACTGGTTTTGAAACGAACTCCGAGTGTATTTGTGGATTCAGTGGTTGAAATATTGGATGCTTTGTTTCATGGTGCGGGGCTGTTCGCCAGTAGCAACCCTGACATAGATATTGTCGCATTGGTGAACTTGGCCGCAATTCATTCTGTCACCAGGATGCTTTTACTACCCAGCCAGCTGCTACTAGTTATGGATCACTCAATTGAACATAGTTGGTCTACATTAAGGTTCATCTTTGTTTCCGGAGAAGCAGTGCGTCCTCAATTATTGTCCAAGTTCAAAAAATGGTCTTTAAATTCAACCCAATTGATTTCCTACTACGGGAGCACAGAGACTGCAGGTGATGCATGTTACGCAAGTGGGGGGGCTCTTATGCACGTTAGTAGGAATGGAGTTGTAGGGATGCCTCTTGGAGTGCCATTGGCTCATTGTGATGTGTGGGTGGATGTTTTAGTGGACGGTGATATCGGCGAGTTGCTGGTTGCCGGTGCATGTGTGTGCAGGTACTATAACAACGATGCGCTCAATAAGGAGAAATTCGTCTACAAGCCTGTGAATCCCCAGTACGAAAGATGGTTTCGTACTGGGGATTTGGGCTTCAAGAGAAACGATGGATATTTTTTCTGGGTTGGAAGATGCGATAACCAGCGGAAATTGCGCGGTATTCGAGTAGAGTTGGAACAGATAGACCTTCAACTCTCCGCTGCAGTAGGATCGCCAGTGGTTGTTGTGGTCGTTGATCAATGGCTCATTGCCTTCAGTGCTGAATCAAGTTTCATGGACAAGATCAAAGATATTCACGGAGCACATAGACCGCATCACCACTTTCTTATGAACTCGTTTCCTCATACAGCCTCTGGAAAAATAGATAGAAAACAGCTGGAAAAGGTAGCTGTTGAAAAACTAGCGGTGGAAAGTACCAACCATGGGGATGTATTTGAAGGTACTGATAAAGTGGAGGATCTATTAAAGCAAATACTTCCATTGTTAACAACGATGCACGAGACGTTTACCAACAATGGAGGTGATTCAATGACCGCTATTGAAGCTTCCTATTTACTCGCGCCGGAATTCGAGGTATCTCCTATGGAGTTGATGTCTTCGTTGACATTACACGAATTGTTTACTGGTAGTGTCGAAAGAACAGGGAAAATCACTGCAGTGGATCGCCCCACCAAGAGATTCAAGCCTGCGGTAAAAATTCCATGTGATAAAACTGTGTGGCAAGTGGAATTGTTAGCATGTATCGATGCTGTTGCTGTTTTTCTAGATGGGTTTGTGTATGTCGGATCTCACGGAGGCGATTTGATTAAAGTGCAAGTCGACAATGGAGAGATTGTTTGGAGCGTCAAAGTTCCAGGACGAATTCAAAATAAGGTGTTGATCCATAACAATGTGGTCATTGCTTCGTGTTTCAAAAGCAATGATATACACATGTCCAATAACGATGCTGGCGATTGCAAAGGCGCTGTTGTATTTGTAGATTCAATCACAGGACAGATTCAATCACAAGTCGATCATTCTTCAGAGATTAAAAGCACGGCTTGTATCCATGACGGGCTCGTTTGGGTAGGCACCTACGATGAATCCATCCTGATAGTAGACCCAAGAACTCACCAAGTAGTTAATGTTTTGGAAGTTGATGGCCATATCGCTTGCTCTTTGCTGTCCAACCAAGACAAGATACTTGCATGCACCATATACGGCGAGGTTGTCTGCTTCAGTAACTTTAAGCGACTGTGGACTCAGCGCGTAGGGCCTGTGTTTGGTGACGCTGTACTGATTGGCGAGAGTATGTGTGTGGGCTCAGTGGATCGACATGTGTACGCCTTCAATATTTATGGTGGCATCCTTTGGAAGGTCCCGATGTCGAAACCTGTCTTTGCCTCACTCATGTCAATTGATGAGACCGATCTTGTTGTTGGTTGTCACGACTGTTGCTTGCGTCGCATTCGCAATGGTGAGATTGTATGGAGTGTGGAGTTGGATGCAGCTATTGCTACTCAAAGTTGCGTTGTTGATTTACATGTTGTTGCTGTTACCACGAGTGGGTCTGTGTATATAGTAAACAAGTCTGATGGGGGGAAAGTCGGAATTGTGAAACTACCGGCTGAAGGATTTGCTGCACCTGTGGCCGTTGGAAATGATTTCATAGTGATAGGATGCAGGGACAATTGGTTGAGAAAACTTAAATGTCATTAAGTCGTATTTGAATTACTTCGTTTGCAGAATATTTGTATCATCAAAAACTTCGTCGATCACATCAACGAAGTCATGAGATAGTTCTTTTTTTAGTTTGGAATGATTAAACTCGGCTTGCGCTTATGTATTGAAACGAATTTGCCAAATGCAATGGAAAAATAGAAATTGCAAGTTGCTGTCCCGTACGGATATTTATACCGTTATTCATTATCACGTCAATTAATCACATAATGTTGTTGCTTCTGATTACCTCACGGATTGCCATCGGGCTCTTTTCTTTCAACAAGATACTCTTGTTTATTAAGAAATTAGCATTTGATGGCTTTTATCCACTACTAGTGATGCTTTAAAAATCAATTTTTGTTGTGTTTTAAAATTAAACCACCTTAGTTAAAAGAAATTCAAAATTTGGCGTGTTCAGAAATAGTATTCACAATGAAAGACGCTACAAGAAACATCTTTTCCATCCGCTAGTGTTTCATCATAGTAGTCAGGTGAGTGTGACTTACACCATGAGCGAAGCGAGGTTGAGGATGTTGAAAGTGAAGGAAAGTGAATAAATAGTCTCGGAATTGAGGTTGAAATATTCGTTCGATCGACCTGAAGCGCACATTTAGAATTTTGAAATATAATTCGAGTCTTCAATGAAAACAACCCCAGAGGCCTCTAGCTGTTCAAAGTGCTCGTGTTGTGAATCTAAATGAGTTTTTATTATTTTGTGAATTTTGAATTTATTAAAGAAAAGTACAGAACTTATTTATACAATCATAATAAACTTGTTCTTATGTTCAAACCAATCGATGAAGGTAGTACATCTAATTGAAGATTCATTGGCTTTGATTGGCCCTTTTAGCCTCGTGTTCGTCGAAACGAGTTCGAGCAAGTATACCACTCTTTAACACAAAGCCCGCAGGAAACAGCACACCAAGAATGCTTTCAAACCTTTAAAAACCCCTCCCATGCATTATCTTTGCATAGAAAACACTTACAGGCCACATTCGGACCTCCGGCGTAAAATGCAAGATGCCATTTGACGGAGATATCGGATTTATGCAAGGTAAGGTTAAGGGCACTTGGTTCTTCTCGTCATTTAACCGTTTTATAATGTCTCTGCCAATATATGTAGCTTGCCATTCAGCTCCTCTCAGTGCATTTTCTTGATCAGGTAGAAGTGGAATCACATCCCCAACCAGGCGTCGTTGCTTTTGGACCGCCGAATTCAGAATAGAGCAGGCAACTGAGCAGAATCCCGAATCCAGGAGTCTTCTTCGATATTCATGACACGAAGGACATTGCTTACAAAGGTCATGGATTCCGCAAAGTACACGGCATCTCGCTGCGAATATTGTGCTTATATTCATTGCCATTTCATGGATTTCGTCAAGATGGGTTATATGTTCCGGGTCCTTCAAACTCGAGATCGTGCCTTGTTACAGTTTGAACATTGTTGTTTCTTGTCCTTCTTAAGCGGTGGGTTATTCTTACAATCAAATACCACAAGTTCCTCTGGGTCGTCACATATTTTCATGACGCGAATGGTGTCAGTGGCGTCCAATATATCCTTTTTGTTCACGTATTTGTTTATCAATTTGAATTTGGCATTGGACACGGACTGGTCGTACTTATTTGCTTTTAAAGGAATGCCTTCAAAGAAATACATGGGAATACTCGTGCGATGGCATCCTTGTTCAGACCAACTTAACCCTTCAGTTAAAAGACGCGTAAAATCTGCTTGGAGAAACTCAGCAGGAGCAATTTTTTGACAGGGGTCGCACATATAGCATATTATTTCAGTTCCGTTCTCGCCTTTGTTCAATTCCTGTGCTAGTCCGAAGTCGTACTTCTTTTGTGATTTAGTTTGAAATACTATCACATACGAACCGTCAGGGCTACTGGAATTTCGATGTACCAACAACTTTGCTTCGATCCAAGCGTGAGATTTTTGGTAGGTCTCCCACATGCAAGATGCGGTAGACTCATTTGAGAATTTACCCAACTTCACAATCTCTATTTTTCGACGACAACTCGTGCAGTAAGGGATGGAAAACCCATGACGACCCCAGTGAAACTCGACTTCTCTTGGATTTATCACAGGACCATTCTCAGGTACATCTGCAATTAAATAGTTGGGGTACTTGGCAAGCAAAGCTTTACTCGCGCTGTCTG